>Ga0209430_1002719_pt1 | contig 11048 bp, 13 predicted proteins | sample BarGraIncub1133A_FD_184504 | JGI IMG/M metagenome (GOLD analysis project Ga0209430, IMG submission 184504) | Arctic peat soil microbial communities from Barrow, Alaska - Barrow Graham LP Incubations 11-33A (SPAdes) (version 2) | ecosystem: Environmental > Terrestrial > Soil > Wetlands > Peat... | reverse complement strand
ATCCCAAATTATACTTGCGACAGAGAAGTATATATACTGAATGCAGAGGCAGTAGCTCAGGTATTCACTCCGCGCACTGCCAGCCTGACCGTGGGAGCGGTGACGTACACATTCATTAATATGGGTACGGCAACCATTACCATTCCTGCCGGAAAATCAGCTGAGTTAAGTTACAAAATAATAAAAATAAGCGATACAAGCTATGAGATAAGGCTTGCATTTGCAATTCAACCATAATATGAGACGAAGATATTTATATGGTTCAGGAGAATTAATGCCGGTTAGGGACTCTATGGTTTTTTTTATTGACTCATCAAATTCATTTTGTTATTCGGCGCCATCAACCTCAATTTTTGATTTATCAGGTAATAATTTTACCGGGATGCTTCTAAATGGAGTTTCTTTTAACGAATATGATAAATCATTACTATTTGATGGAATTAACGACGAAATTAGATTTGGCAACTTACAATCGTTGGTTATAAACAAAATAACATTTTCAGCACTTTTTAAAACTTCAAACCAAATATCGCGTTACGATATTTTATGTAAATGGGGGGTGGGTTATATAAACTCTGTAATCCTATTAACAGTCGGAATAGCAGGTAGTAGAATACCATCGGCTTGGGTTTCTAATGGTGTTAATTTACAGACCCATACGGATGGAATATCTGGGTTACTTGACAATAGTTGGAATTATTTAACAGCAACAATGGATGGTGGTATATTGGCACTGTACAACAATGGTATACTTCTTAGTTATTCTGCTGCTCCGTTTAATTTACAGTGGACTTATAGCAATACGCCGTTGAGTATAGGAGTTGATGATAGAAATGAAGGATCACTACATGGAAATTTTGCAATCGCAGATATTCACAATAGAGCTTTATCAGCCGATGAAATTTATAAAAATTACATGTCATTAAAATCTCATTTTAATTTATGAAAACCTACATTTTTCAAAACCAAATCCTAACGTATTCCAAAGCAATCACAGGAATAGCCACGAGCACAGATATTGCAGACAGGGAAACCTGTCATGTTGCGCTATCAGCGGCTCAGGTAGCATTTAGTGAAGCAAATCCAAATGCTTCAGTGCTCGAAGTTTACAACATGAAGTTGAATGAACCGGCACCGGTTACACCAATTCCAAGTGCAGAGCTTCGCCGGCGTGCGTATCAAATGGAATCGGATGAACTATTTCGCATTTATCTAATTTATAAAGATTTGGAAAAAACTCCCGAAGAAATTGAAGCTGCTCGAGTAGCTTGGATTTCAAAACGAGATGAAATAAAAAGTATGTATCCATAAAAACTATAATCATGTTCGAATCCTTCGTTAATTTTATTAAGCCATTTGTTTTGTTCGCCATTACCGGCATAGTGAGTGCGTTCAGTCCGTTGCACGATGTGCTGTATGTGCTCAATATCGTATTCCTGCTCAATATAGTGATGGGAATAGTTACTGATGCACACGTGAATAAGGCAAAATTTAAAATGCGGAAGTTTTTCGAGGCGATTTTTCATATGATGTTGTTTGTCTCGTTGATATTTATAACCAACGAAACCACAACGCGCATGGGTGACCTGGAAGCCGGCAGGATATCGGTGAAGTGGCTGACGTATATTGTAGTTTACGGCTACGCCACCAATGTGTTGAAGAATGCACATGCCACCTGGCCGAATAACCGGATAATTGCATTCCTATATATGCTTATGAGCACGGAGATACTCACAAAGCTCAAGGAATTGATCGGCATTAAAAAAGAGACAGTGACACCTTTTGATCCTAAAAAATAATATTATGGCAAATTATAAATCAGCAATTGCAAGGGTACTTCTTACCGAAGGCGGTTATGCCAATGATCCGGACGATTCCGGTGGCGAAACTTACAGAGGTATTAGCCGTGTAAACTGGCCGAAGTGGAGTGGCTGGGCCACGGTTGACAAAATGAAGGCGCAACCGAACTTTCCGCGAAATTTAAAAGGAAATGTCACGCTGGATATATACGTGACTTTGTTCTATAAAACCAACTTTTGGGACCCGATTGGTGGCGATCAGATCAACGATCAGGCTATTGCTGATCTGATAGTTGATTCGGCCGTAAACGAAGGTATTAAACCGGCTATCCGTCGCGCTCAACTCATTGTAGGTTTACCTGCTACCGGAGTTATTGATCATTTATTAATCGAAAAATTAAATTCATTATGAAAAAGTTATTGATGCTGGTATTCTTACCATTGTTTCTGTTTTGTCAGCCACCAAAACAAGCTCAGGTATTGGTGGTGCAAATTGATTCTACGGCTTATTATAAAGCCAAATGTGATACACTGTCTTATATGGTTTCAGCTTATGAAACAGCTGTAGTTAATTATGAAAATAATGAAACCGGACTAAGTGAAGTGATAGCATCACTCAACGATTCGATTCTAAAGTTGAACGCCAAGCCGTTAATGACAAAGGCTCAGTTTATTGAACTGTACAAATACGAACGTCTATTGAAATACTATAAAATATGCAAGAATAAACCAACGCAATGGAAATATTATAAGGGTTGGTCCATACGGGTTTTTGACAATTAAAATATACTACAATGAAAACACGTAAACGCACATTTATTAAAACGGTATTCCTGATGTTAGTCAGGAATGAACGCTGGTACGCTGACCCGCGAAATATTGAGAAAATTATATTAATGGAACAAATGACACATAAAATAGGATGGGTATGAAAACTAAAAACATTATTTATTTGGTAGTTGTGCTTCTGTTCGCCTGCTCTACGACGAAGAAAACAACGGAAACAAAACTAAAGGCGACCGACACGAGTAAAACCGATGTATCGAAAGAAACGGTAAAGAACACAACTGCAACCACCGCCGATAATACAAAACTGAACGATACAAAATCAGTTGACCGGACGGTTGATCTGCTGAACAAACAGGTTGGTGAAATCACAGGATCGCTAAAAACGTATGATACCACTAAACCGGTAGACTCAATTACCGGTCGTCCACCACTGGCTTCTGAATTGATATTCACAAATAGAACGTCCACCGATAACGCGGTAAAACAAACGGAAAAAACTACTACCACAACAGCCATAGTGAAAGATATTAAAGCCGCTGTAAAAGAGGGCTTAAATATAAAGGTTGACAGCGTGGCCGAAACAAAAGCATTATTAGCACAGGAAGCGCTCACCACCAAAATACGCACTACAAACAACTGGTGGTGGATAGTTATGCTTGTAGTTGCCGGTGCCGGTGTGGGATATTTCTTTATCCGGAAAATTCCTTTTGTGGTGATTTGGATAAAGATTAAAGGACTTTTTGGGATAAAGTAAAGTTGTCCTTTTTTCTCCAAAAAATAAAGTCGAAATTTACAATCTCAAAACAAATAATTTTCTATTACTAACAACAAAATTTTTATTCTTATGAAAAGATTAATTTTTCTTTTGATTGCTTTCGCTTGTGGGTTGACCGCTTCGATAGCTGCCGATGTTGGCACTAAACATGCCGATTATTTACAAAACCCGTTCGTGATTACGCAAATCACACCCATGCCGGTAATGGCTGTAACTTTTGAACCTGCTACGGCGGTTTATAATTTTACACGTCCGGTAACACAAACAGCATTAGCTTATTGCAAAATTGTAGAAACGGATGGGTGGAGGGCTCCGGTGTGGATTCCAAGCCTGGCGATAAGTTATAATGATAATTTAAACGTCAACGATTCCAATTATAATATACGGCTTAATAGGAAGCTAAATAATTATCCGGGAGAATACGGATTTACGCAAAATATTAGAAGTACTGCACGACATGTTTTCGTGATTTTTTCATAAATGTTAGATTTAAGGTTAATTAAGAACGCCCGGACTGTGAAGTTAGGGCGTTTTGTTTTACCCCTCCCAACCTCCCCTGAAGGGGATGAGAAAGATAAGAATGTCCTTTAAAAGCCACAGCGTTGTGGCTTTCTTTGTATTGTACAATTAAAACTGGCAAAAATGGGAAATGATTTTAAACGTGGTATCCGCGTATATTTAGAAACATCCGACTACGGTAAGGGTATTGAGCAAATGGTTGCTGCCACCAAGAAATATGAGTCATCCCTGGAGGAACTGACTGCTGAAAGCAAGCGCATGACTGCAGCCGGTGAAAATACCGGTAAGAAATGGGATGATCTTCAAAAAGTAATGAAGCGTACTGCTGACCAGGTGAAGAAAAGCCAGGCTGTTGAAGCGGATTACCGGGCCAAGTTGCAACAAACCGAAAAAGTACTGAAGAATCTATCCGGAACATCCTACGACGAACTGATCACGGTCCAAAAAAAGTTGCAAAAAGAACTGAAAGCAGCCACACGTGGTACCGAAGATCATAAGGTAAAACTGGAACAATACAACCGCGTGACGAAAGAAGTGGGTGTTTCGCAGCGGGAAATGAATAGTCAGCTGGGAAGTGCTGAAGGTGGATGGAGTAAAGCTGCCAATGGTATCAATAAATATATGGGTATGGCCATGGCAGGTATTGCTGCTATAACCGGTTTGACCATGGGCTTGAAAAAGTTTATGGACATGCGCATGGAACTGGAAGACAGCCAGGCAAACCTGAAAGCATTGACCGGATTGGGTGATACGGATATCCTTTGGCTTACCGAACAGGCCAAACTACTTTCGACAACCACTACCGAAACTGGTGTAAGGATCACTGCTTCCAGTAAAGAGATCATGGACGGCTTTACGGTGATCAACAGTAAACGTCCGGAACTGCTGAAGAATAAAGAAGCCATGGCCGAGGTTACCAAGCAGGCTTTGATTTTGGCTGCTACCGGAGTTCCCGTTGAAACTGCGTTCGATGTAGTGACTGCTTCGTTAAATCAGTTTAATTTAAAATCTACAGATTCTAACAGAATTATTAACGCCATTGCAGCCGGTTCATTGGAAGGATCGGCTGAAGCTGATAGTCTGGCCGGTTCGTTGAAAAATGTGGGTACAGTGGCCAATGGCAGTAATATGACATTGGAACAAACGGTGGCCATGCTGGAGGTACTGGCTTCGAAACAATTGTTGGGCGAAGAGGCCGGAACAAAACTCCGGGGTGCATTGCTCAAGATGAAGGATGCCGGGGTAGGTTATGTAAGTGGTGCGTTCAACGTGCGCGATGCCATTGTGGAGATTAACCAGAAAATGAAAGATAAATCATCGGCTATGGAGCGCGATGCTTTACTTCAGAAAGTTTTCGGAGCTGAAAATATCACTGCAGGTCAAATACTCCTCGAAAATGTAGGGGCTTATGATAAACTTACAGTGGCCGTCACCGGCACGAATGTAGCACTTACCCAGGCACAGATAAATACCAATACTACCTCTGCCAAACTCAAACAGGCACAAAATAAGTTGGGTGAGTTGGGCATGCAGCTGGTAGAAGGATTAAATCCGGCTATGCTAAGCGCCACTAATTTTACTACTAATTTTTTAAAGATACTGGTGCAATTGCCGGCGTGGTTGAAAGAAAACTGGCAGTGGTTAGCAGCTGCTACTATTTCTATTATTGCCTATACAATTGCAATCAAAGCTTCAGCCGTTGGAACTGCATTAGATATTGCCTGGAAGAAAGTGCAAACAATGTGGACCAACAGAGCTACTATTGCTCAAACTGCTTTAAACTTTGTAGTAAAAGCAAATCCAATTGCCTTCTTTGTATCGTTAATTGCCTTATTGGTAGCCGGATTTATCACCTGGTATAACTCCAGTGTCAAAGTTCAGGCAGTTACTCAGGGCTTATTTGCTGCAATAAAGGTAATTGGCGGAAAATTACTGAATTATTGGGTAGGTCTATGGCAGATTATATCCGGAGCTGCGACACTGGATCCGAAACAAATGAAAAAAGGGATTGAGTCCCTTAAAAATGCTTTTACCGGTTGGGGTGATGAAGTTGGCAAGGCTTATACCGATGCCTATAATAAACGCATGAAAGATGCCGAAAAAGTTCCTGTTAAAGCAAAACCAAAGAACTCCGATGGTTCTCCGGTAAATGGTGATCCTTCTGCTGCAGGTGGTGGTTCAGGTGGTACCGGTGCATTAACTGATGAGGAAAAGAAAAAAGCAAAAGCAGCCCGTGAAGCCAGGTTGAAAGCTGCATTGGAAGCGCTTGAGGCTCAAATGCTAAAAGAACAAAGTATTTTGAAGCAGGCAAAGATAGATGGACTCAAAAACGAGGAGCAATATAATACGGAATTACTTGATTTGCAGGTAAAGTATTTAAAATTAAAACAAGGTTTTTATAAGAAAGACAGTAAGGACTATCTTGATCTTGAGAATCAGATACAGGATATTGCCATTAAACGAAAGATAGATGGGAATGCTGCTTTACTCAAAGTTGCCCAGGATACCTATAAGGCAAATGCAAAATCAACTGATAGTTTTGAAAAACTGGAGAAAACAAAACTGCTCGATAATTTTACTACCAAAGAAAAATACGAGGCTGATCTATTGGCTTTGGAAGTTACGGCCAACGAAAGGCGGGTTGCTGATGCAAAGATTTATGCGCAACAAATAGGTACCCTTTCGTTTGAAACTGAGGAAGCAAAAAAAACGAATGTTGAAGCTGCTGCAGCTGCCATTGTTACTGCTGAAGAAAAACTGGCTTTATCGGTAAAAGCGATTGCTGATAAAAAACTTGCTGATGAAAAGTCATTTCAGGACAAAAAGAAGGCTTTCCGCGATAAATTCGGATTAGATGAAACAACCAATCTCCTTAAAAAATACAAGAAAGATCTCAAAGACTTAAAAGAAGCCAGGGATAAGGAATGGCTTACCGAAAAAGAATACAATGAAAAGAAGTTAGAACTTCAGGGGACAACCGCAGAAAAGTATGCACGACAGGCTGTTGAGTTTGCCGGTGCGGTTGCTGAGGCTATCAGTGCTTATCAGCAAATGGAAACTGACGGTCTGGAAGCTGAGAAACAGAAACAACTAACTGCCGCCGGTAATAATGCTGAGCAACGCCAAAAAATAGAACAGGAGTTTGCCCAGAAAGAACTTGATCTGAAGAAAAAACAGGCCAGCGCCACTATGGCTATTCAGATAGCTCAGGCAATTGCAGCTGGTGCCCTGGCAATAGCTAACATTTGGGCGGTGCATGCTGCTAATCCAATACTGGCAGGTATTCTCACTGCCTTATCAGCTGCCACTTCTCTGTTTCAGATTGGTTCGTTGATAAAACAGAATGCAGCGATACAGGCTACGACTTTAGATACTACAAGCAGTAGTTCTGCTTCAGGTTCCGGAAATTCTTCTACCGGCGCACGGGTAGTAAACCAAGCAGCTGACGGTCGATGGGATGTAATTGGTGCCAACGATGGCAAGGTTTACCGGAATGTCCCCTACCGGGGTGTTGCCAGGACAGGGATTGTTTCGGGTCCTACACTTATGGCTGAGCAAGGTGATGAGGCTATCATTGATAATCCAACTCTGCGAAATATACGGATGAATGCGCCCTGGTTATTGTCTGAAATTAAACGGTTACAAGTGCCACAACGTGCCGGTGGTAGCTATGATGCAATCAATAATAGTTCTACAGCAGGAGGAAATTCTGCAGGAGGATCCGGCTCCGGAAATGATACGTTGACATTGGCTGCTTTGGCGATTATCCAGAAGAATTCAGAATTGCTCCAGTATTTGATTGACAATGGAGTGAAAGCATTTATGTTATTATCGGATTTCGATAAACAGGTACTTCTGAGAGATAAGAGTTTAAAAAAAGGAAGTCTAAAATAGTAATAGAAACGCCGTACAAAAGTTTAATTGTACGGCTGTTTTTTGTGTTTTATCCCGGAGCATTGAATACATCAAAACAATCAATGCTTTTTTGCTTGCTTCGTTCCAATACATGTGCGTAAATAAGTGTTTCGCGAATATCAGAATGTCCAAGTATATCACGAAGCGAATTAAGATCGTTCGTTTTGTCCAGGTAAAAAGTAGCAAATGTATGCCGTCCGGTTTTGTGAGTTACTTTCTTAGTAATCTTCACATCGTCCCGCTCACAAATAGTTTTCAGGTAACGATTCATTGTTTGTTCTGCCGGCAGGTTTTCAAACAAAGTTCCATGTTTGCGAAATCCGGCAATGGTTTTAATCAAATCACGCAAAGATGCTGAAATAGGAACCGTTACCAGTTCCGGCTTACTATTACGGAGTTTCATGCGAAAATACGAAAATGTGGTTTCGGTAAATTGCTCCAGCTTCATTGGCAGCGCATCACCAACATGCTGAGAACTGAAGCACATATAAAGAAAGAATTGCAGTGTTTTGTAGTATTGTTTTTCGAGTTCTCCCGAACGATATAATGCAAGCAATGTTTTAAGTTCCTCTTCTTCCAAATAAGTGTAATTAGCTTTTGTCCGCTTAATATGAAAATCTTTGAACGGATTTTCGTCCATATATCCCGCTTTGACAGCTGCATTTACATACTTACGTATGTGTGTCATTATTTTGAATGCTGTATTTTCACACAGTTTTTTTCGTAATACTTTATGATAAAAAGTAGTCAGTAATTCCAAATCGAAATCGTCGAAGTGTAGGTCAGGTTTAAATGCCTTTAGTTTGTTAATTGCATTAGTATGCTGATTTATTGTCACCAATTCTGTATATCCAATAATCTTTTTCTGATAATCGGTACAAAAAGAATAAAAGCTTTCAAAATCGTCCGGACGGTTGTATGATCGCATAAAACCAACGCGAGTCAGCACCTTATTCCGAAGCCTGTATTTTACGATCACGTCGTTTATCCTGGACACAATTTTGGCAATAATTAGATTTTTGTCGGACGCATCCGGATCTGCAATGTTTATTTTCCTCGTTTTTTCATTCCAATGTTTTACTTCACAGGCAATTTTAGTTGTGAAATTCACCTTTTCCCGATTCACATAAAAAGAGATCCATACATAGCCGGATTTCTTTTCTTTATTGTCACAGCGCAAATATTGCTTAATGGTTATCATAGCGGTATACATATGTGTAGAACGGTCTACAATTTGTTGTTTTGTTCAATTAATTTTCCTATTGCAAAGTCGTCGTAACTTATTGAATTATACCTAAAATGCAAAAACTCACAATCTATTAGACTGTGAGCTTTTGGGGGATTTGAGGTACTTGGCGGATTCGAACCGCCGTGATCGGTTTTGCAGACCGGTGCCTAGCCACTCGGCCAAAGTACCCTGTTTTTCGGACTGCAAAGATAGTATAATTTTGGTTCTGGACAAAGGTTTTCGAGCAAAATGGCTAAAAAAGGTCAAAAACATCTGTTTATGATCGTTCATCGTGCTGCTGATGACCAGACATATCTTGTAATAATTTGCGCTTAAATTCACGCTCAGCATGGTAATATCTGAAAAGTGTTTCCGGTTGTAAGATCTTTCGTAGTTTTAGATGATAATTTTTGAAAAGTTGGCCTTGTATTAAGTCCATTCCAGCGTATCGATCGTTCAATGCTGAAAAATCAGGTTTTGCATTTCCTTTCCTTTCTCTTGCAGACCTGAAAAAATCTCGATCCTTTTCGTGCTGGCTCCAAATTGTTTTTTCGTATTCCATAAAAATAGGTTGAACTGATTCGGCTTCTTTTGGAGTTAGTTGGGCTTTTTCAACCATAAATTGCCACTTACGTGAATGCATTTCATCCACATTTGGCCTTTTTCCGTTTTCCTGGGCATTCATAATAGCACTTATCAAAATAAGTATTACCAAAAGTGTCTGTTTAATTGTTTTCATTTCGAGAGGTATTTATTAGCATTAAGTATTGAGTATCTGAATTTGAATATTGGTAATTAGTAATTGATCTTATTTGTTATTTTACAGATTCATCAACATAATAGTCCATTAAAGCAGTTTCATCTACTTGTGAAAGTACGTACGATTCATAATTATCGGCATTTTTCACAGTGTTGTTTTGATAAACTGTGTAAAAAACCTGACCCATCATCAAAATGCCTACAAACATGGCTGCCATATACATCCACGGTTTTAAAAGCCGACGAATAGATACATTTTTATACCCAATTTGCTCTTCGAGTTGAGAAGCAAACTGTTCGAAATAATTTTCGGGAACGCTGAAGGGCAATTCTTTTCCTATTTCTTCGAGTGATATGTGTTTATTTGTTTTCATGTTATTAGTTTGACTATTCATAATCGTATAAGTTTAATCACGTTTATATTTTAACTAGATTTTAAAAGAAATAAAGGCTTAAAGTTGAATAAAAGTACATTACTGAAATTTAAATAGAACACTAAATCCTAAAACTTTTTTTACTCTTCCGCCTCGAAAAATTTCTCAATTTTCTTTACTGCATGATGATATGAAGCTTTTAATGCACCCACCGAGGTTCCAAGAACAGCTTCCATTTGTTCATAAGTAATATCATCGAAGTATTTCATATTAAATACAAGTCGCTGTTTCTCTGGTAAGGTGATTATGGCTTTTTGCAATTTCAATTGAGCCTCATTGCCATTAAAATAATTATCGGCATGTAGGTTTTGAAGTAATATATCTTCTACATCATCCATAGATTGAAGATTTCGCATACGTTTATTGGTCAAAAAAGTGAGTGTTTCGTTGGTTGCAATCCGATAAAGCCAAGTCGATACCATTGAATCTCCACGAAAACCCTCTATTCCGTTCCAGGCTTTCATAAAAGTGTTTTGCAACACATCATTGGAATCGTCGTGCGACAAAACCATTTTACGTATGTGCCAATAAAGACGTTCCTGATATGTACGAACAACCACAGAAAATGCTTTTGCACGTTGATGTGGTTGACTCAGTTGAATTTGCAACTCTTCTTCAGTTTGATTCATATATTAATTTGTCGTTATGACAATAATTCAAGATTTTATATAGACTGTCATTTAATCAAAAGGTTTAAATTCAATTTTCAATCATTCAATTGCCACAATTTTCTATTATTTTACTTAATCCCATTAAATATACAAATTTAGTGTCTTCAATTCACCCTTGTAATATCGGTTCGACCGGCAAAAAAACGAATGATATTCTGG
>Ga0209430_1002718_pt1 | contig 11050 bp, 9 predicted proteins | sample BarGraIncub1133A_FD_184504 | JGI IMG/M metagenome (GOLD analysis project Ga0209430, IMG submission 184504) | Arctic peat soil microbial communities from Barrow, Alaska - Barrow Graham LP Incubations 11-33A (SPAdes) (version 2) | ecosystem: Environmental > Terrestrial > Soil > Wetlands > Peat... | reverse complement strand
TATGGAATTAAACCCTTGCGTAAATAAATACTTTGCTTTAATATAGCAAAGCCGTAATAAGAAAAGGAGTTGTTGTTAATTGCATATTTTAGTTTGTGTAAAACAAGTACCTGATACTACTGAAATAAAAATGGATCCTATAACAAATACCATGGATAGATCTAGTGCCACTACCATTATTAATCCCTATGACGCTCACGCTGTTGAAGAAGCAGTTAAAATAAAAAAACAATATGGTGGAAAAGTTTCTATTATCTCAATGGGACCTCCAAAGGCAGAGGAAGTTATTAAAAAATGTATTGAGACGGGTGCAGATCAAGGCTATCTACTATCAGACCGTGTCTTTGCAGGATCAGATACATTATCCACTAGCTATATCCTTGCTATGGGTATAAAAAAAATAATGCAGATTGAACCAATTGATTTGGTATTCTGTGGTAAACAAGCCATAGATGGAGATACAGCACAAGTTGGGCCAGGTATTGCCTGTCGTTTGGATATGCCTCAATTAACTTACGTTGAAGCTATTGAAACCTTTGATTTGAAAAGAAATGTTGTTGTGCTTCATAGAAAAATTGATAATGGCTATGAGGTTGTGCAATCAAAGCTTCCATGCCTGATAACCGTAGAAAAAGATATTAATGAATTAAGCTTTTCACCCTTAACAAATATGATTAAAGCAGCCCGTTATAAGCCTATTACTTGGGGATTTAATGATTTAAGCGGTGATCTAAGCCAATTGGGATTAAAGGGATCCCCCACTTCTGTACGACGCATTTTTCCACCCACGCAAAGAGCAGGTGGTGAATTGCTTAAAGGTAGTGATGATGAAGTAGTAAAAACACTAGTTGACAAATTAAAAGGAGGAATACGAAAGTGCCAGATATAGATAAAGAATATTCAGGTGTATGGGTTTTTGTTGAACAGTTAGAAGGCAAACTAGCCACCGTTACCCTGGAGCTAATTGGTGAAGCAAAAAAACTTTCTTCCAAATTAAATGTACAAGTATCAGTTGTTCTAATAGGCGACAAAGTAGAAACTATTATACCTACACTTTTAGAATATGGAGCTGATACAGTTTATATCATTGATGACCCAGTATTTCATTTTTACAGAGCTGAAACCTATAAGAGTGCCTTTTGCTATCTTGTAGAAAAATATAGGCCAGAGATATTATTAATGGGAGCAACAACCACTGGCCGAGATCTTGCTGGTGCAGTTGCAACTACTCTAAAGACAGGACTAACTGCTGATTGTACAGCCCTTGATATTGATTTGGATAAAAAGATCTTACTTGCTAGTAGGCCTGCCTTTGGTGGCAATATTATGGCTACTATTGTATGCGAAAACCATAGGCCTCAAATGGCCACTGTCCATCCAAGGGTTATGAAAATGCCTATCCCTGAGCCAAATAGGACTGGAATAGTGGTAAGAGAAACATTTGCTATTGAAGAAGAATCTTTGAAAACTATAGTTCTAAAAATATTTAAATCTGGAATAGAAAATGTTAAACTTGAAGACGCAAAAATTATAGTTAGTGGTGGCCGTGGTATACAAAATGAGTACGGAGTTAAGCTACTTAATGAACTTGCGGCGATCCTTGGGGGGGTCACTGCTGGAAGTCGCGGCGCTGTTGAAAAAGATTTAATTGATCATAACCGTCAGGTTGGTCAAACTGGTCAAACAGTTTCTCCAAAATTATATTTTGCAATAGGGATTTCTGGCGCAATTCAACATATCGTTGGATTACAGGGGTCTGAGACTATAATTGCTATAAATACGGATCCCGAATGTTCTATGATGAAAATCGCCACATATAGCATTGTTGGCGACTCACTTAAAATATTACCTAAATTAATTGAAGTTTTTAAGCAATCTCTTTCTGAAATACAGAATTTAGAGCTTGAAAATTTAAATTCTGATATGAAGGGAGTGGTCACCGTTGAGTGAAAAATTTGATGCTATTATTGTTGGAGCTGGAGTTTCAGGGCTCTCAGCGGCTTATATCATGTCCAAAGCCGGCCTTAAAGTTATTGTAATTGAAAAAGGTCAACACCCTGGTTCAAAAAATGTTATGGGTGGAGTACTCTACCGCCATATGATGGAAGAAATTATTCCCGGTTTTTGGAAGGATGCCCCACTCGAGCGCCCCATCGTTGAACAAAACTTGTGGATAATGGGTAAAGAATCTGTTGTTAAAACAGGATATAAAGGCATGGAATGGTCAAAAGCTCCCTACAACAACTTTACTGTTTTTAGAGGCAAATTTGACCAATGGTTTGCAAAGAAATGTGTTGAAGTTGGAACACTTATTATTAATGAGACAGTAGTAAAAGAATGTATAATGGAAAATGATAAAGTGGTTGGCGTTCGGACAGACAGGCCTGACGGAGATATATTTGCTGATGTAGTTGTTCTTGCAGACGGAGTGAATTCATTACTTGGTAAAAGTCTTAGCTTCCATAAGGAATGGCGCAAGGATCAAGTTGCCCTTTGTGTAATGGAAGAATTAAAATTACCTTCTGAAAAAATAGAAGAAAGATTTAATCTTGAAAAAGGCATGGGAGCAACCATTGAAATATTTGGTGATGGTACATTAGGAATGATAGGTACAGCATTCCTCTATACAAATAAAGATCATTTATCTATTGGATGTGGAGCCCTACTCTCGCAAATGTATGAGAAACACATTAAACCCTATGAACTATTAGAGTATATAAAGAATCACCCTATAATTAAGCCTTTAATTGCAGGAAGTCAGGCCTGCGAATATTATGCACACTTAATTCCAGAAGGTGGTTATAAGAGCATTCCCAAATTAGTGGATAATGGAGTTATAGTAATAGGTGATGCCGCTCAGTTTGTTAATGGTATTCACAGGGAAGGCTCAAACATGGGAATGACTTCAGGAGGTTTTGCTGCCGAAACAATTATAAGAGCTAAAGGTATTGGAGAATTCACTAAGAGCACTCTTTCTCATTATCAAGATTTAATAAATGAAAGTTACATTACAAAGGATCTGGAAAAATACAAAAATGCTTCCTCTACACTTGAGAATAATGGCGCTTACTTTAATCATTATATGCCAGCAATCAATAAATCTGTCGGCGAAATGTTAACTGTAGATGGTGCAACTAAATCCGAAAAACAAAAAATGATTACAAAACACATGACAAAGGGCAGATCGAAACTAACTGCCGCTTTAGAAATATTTAAAATGATAAGGGAAGTGAAATAGTGGGAGATATAAAAAACAAAGTTAATATTGATGATAAACTGTTTTTGAATACTTATAACGCTGATTCAATATCTCATTTAATTATCAAAGACCAGGATGTGTGTGCTAATTGCAAAGAAAAACCTTGCACCGAATTTTGCCCCGCACGGGTTTATGAATATAAAGATGAGAAAATCACTGTAGGTTTTGAAGGATGCCTTGAATGCGGGGCTTGCAGGATAGCATGTCCCAATAATAATATTGACTGGAACTATCCTCGTGGTGGTTTTGGCATACAGTTTAGGTTAGCCTAATGAATAAACAAAATACCAAAGCAGAAGTTTTAAAAAACTTTCAGGAGGTAATAAGGTGAGTGTCAAAAAGGAAAAAATAAAAGTCTTCGACATGACGTGCACATCCTGTGAATCAAGAGTAGAAAGAGCAGTTACAAAATTATATGGTGTTAAAAATGCTTCTGCAAGCTTTAATAGTCAATCTCTAACTATAGAATATGATACAGATCTGTGTAATTTCGAAAAAATCAGAACTGCTATAAACGCAGCTGGTTATAGTACGGAGAGTTCAAATAACTACAAAGTAGCAGGTATATTTATAATCGTAGCTGCCATTATATTAATTGGAAATTCATCAGGTGGAATTGACATGACCTCTAAACTGAGTGGTGCTACATACTTTGTTCTATTTATTGTTGGGGTCCTTACCTCAATACATTGCGTAGGTATGTGTGGAGGAATAATGTTATCTCAAAGTATAAATAAAGATAGCAAAAGTAAATTTGATTCTATCAAACCTGCCCTTCTATATAATGCAGGAAGAGTTCTATCATATACAGTAATTGGTGGAATAGTTGGTTCTCTTGGTTCAGTCCTTTCACTTTCAATATCCGTAAAGGCTGGACTTCAAATATTTGCTGGTGTCTTTATGGTAATGATGGGACTTAATATGAGTGGCTATAATTTATTTAGAAAGTTTAATATAAAACTTCCCTGGTCTGCTTGCTCTTTTAAGAAAAGGCCAAAGACTCCTTTTTTAATCGGTGTTCTAAATGGTCTTATGCCCTGTGGCCCTCTCCAGACAATGCAACTATATGCTTTAGGAACTGGAAGTGCTTTTAATGGTGCCTTATCTATGCTACTATTTTCTCTCGGCACAGTACCTTTAATGTTGACCTTTGGAGCATTATCAGGTCTCATTACTAAAGGATATACAAAAACCCTTTTAAGATTTAGTGGAATACTGGTTGTAGTTTTGGGTATTGTAATGGGAACTAGGGGACTAGCATTAGCTGGTTTAAATGTGCCATCTACAGCTACATTAACTGCTAGTTTATCTGGTCATAAAACATCAGCATCAGCTTCACCTGCTGCTAAGGCAACTATTGAAAATGGAGTTCAGATAATTAGAATGACAGCAGATGATGCAGGTTATACTCCAAACGGCCTATATGTTCAAAAAAACATGCCCGTAAAATGGATAATTGATGGCAAAGCATTAAACTCCTGCAATGGACAAATTATTGTGCCTTCCTTAAATATTCAAAAGAACTTGCAGTCAGGTGAAAATGTAATCGAATTTACACCAAAGGATAAAGATATAGATTTCAGCTGTGGAATGGGCATGATCCGAGGTATTATGAAAGTGGTTGATAATGTTGCTTCTATAGATACCTCAAAACCTGATTCCTCTGTGCCAGCTCCATCCAGCGGAATGCCTGGTTGTAATATGGGTAGCACAACTGCTGCACCTTCTACCCCTGAAAAACCAAGTATTTATGGTACAGATTTGAGTAAAGTTGAAACCAGTAGATTAATCCAAAAGGCTGTAATTTCCGGAAACAACCAAGCTCTTTCAATTAAAGGTACAGGATATGAATTTGAACCATTGATTGTAGTTGCAACTAAAAATGTTAATACAATATTAAGCTTTGATTTAAGTAAATTTGACAATCCAGATGGAACCTTTGAAATAGCAACACCAGGCACTGGTAACAATCTAACTACTTTCAAAGGTAAAAAAGGAACTATTAAAGTAAAAACTACCTTTAATGCAAGTGGTATGTATCCAATTATAAAAGATGGCAATATTGTAGGTGGTGTTGTTATTGTAGATGATTTAAAAAATGTAGATTTAGAAAAGATTAGAAAAGATTATATCGGTAACTAAATAAAATTAGGTAGAATGTATGCATTCCACCTAGTTTTATATTATAAACTCATACTTCGCAGGATAAAAACGCTTATAACTGCATATTAATATTAACTACTTACAGTTTTAATATATGATTTTAAGGTCATTAAATAATATATACTATAAAGCACGGCATAAACCAAAATTATAATAATAAGTTCTTTAGTAATATCAAATCCCATCATTTTGCCAAGTGGAATTGAAGCAACAAAAGTATTTATTGATGCCACAACCAAGGGTGCTCCAAATAAAATCATAAGTTCCTTTGAAACAGCCTTTGTTATTTCAGGTGTGCTCACCCCTATTTTTCTAAGAATTATAAATTTATTTTTGTCCTCTGAAGCTTCCATAGACATTTTAAAATATATAATGCTTCCTGTAGCTGTAATAAATAGTACTCCAATGAATAAACCAATGAAGCTCATCATCCCCGTTAACTTTAGACCATCCTTAAAATGATCATAGAATGTTAAAAGCTTATTTTCTGGTGGTATTTCACTTTTTAAATCCTTTATAAAATTTTGTGAAATGAAATCATTATTAAGTACATATCCCGTTACTTTATAGCCATTCTCTTTAGAAATTGTACCCTTAATCTGAGAATAAACACTGTTCCTTACAATGAACGTTGGTTTGGAGTCATCAAGTGCCATAAAGTATTTCATACCAGTATCGGTTATTTTTAGATTATAGTCTTTATTTGTGCTCTTTAATTTGACCTCTTTACCAATCACGCTTTTATCAGGAGCAAATGCGGCTATTTGAAAAAAATAGCAATCCCTATCATTTTTTAAATTTATTTTTACACCCGATTTTTCATGACTATTAACTTCATTAAATTTACTTTCATTTAGAAGTAAAAATGTATCATTAGTACCAAACAAGGGATTTTTAGCTTTTACTTTAAGAAACTCCATAGTTTCCTTATATACAATCGAAATCTCTTTATGATCTTTAATAGTATCGTTAAAAATCGTATCTGTATTATTACCATTTGCATATTCTACAGAAAATGGTCTCATGTTTCTTGAGTTCACTTCTACTTTATTAAAAAGTCCAAAACAGAAAATCATGGCACAAAGAGCTATCGTAGTTGTAACTGCTATCACACTTAGTGTACCTACATTACCTTTATATCTATAATAAAGCTGTGAAATATATATGAGTCTTGTTCCTTTAAAGAGACCTTTTTCATTCTTTTTATTAATATAAATAATTAAAGAAATAAAGCTTGTAAAAAATAATATCGTACCTATAACAACTAACAATATTACTATAGGAGCTATAAGAATATTAGTAGAGAGCTTTCTAATAGCCATATAATATCCATAACCCAATGAAACCATAGAAATGATGCCTATTATCAAAGTTAAAAAAGATACTTTTAGTCCTTTTTCAGCTTTTTTTGATGAATTAAAAAGATCTATAAGGTTATCCCTGTATATAAGAATAGAACTGTGAATAGTAATTATTATAAACATAGTTCCAAATAATATAGAGCAAAATTTTAAAGATTCTAAACTAATCTGAAAAGTCACATCACCTGTAGCTCTTATCATTACATATAATAGCATTATAAAAAATTTATTGAAAATCAATCCTAAAGCAATTCCGCTGCAAAAGGCTCCCACTATAGTTATAAGATTTTCTATAAAGTTTAGTATTACGGTCTGTTTTTTAGACATACCGAGTAACATATAAGTTGCGAACTCTTTTTTTCTTGACTTTATAATGAAAGAATTAGAATACCATATAAAAAATGCTGAAAAAGCTGCAATCATATATGCGGCTATGATAAATAAAATCATAAGGCTTTTCATATCGCCTAGTTGAAGTTTTACATCTTTATTATTTATAATAGACATAAAAAGATATAATGCAAAAACACTGAAGGTGGAACTTATAAAAAATGCCCAATAATTTTTAAAGTTTTTCTTTATATTGCTTACAGCCATACTAATTAAGGTCATCTGTATCCCCTCCTATGACTAAAAGAATCTTTAATATATTTTGATAGAAATCCTTCCTTGATTTGTCACCCTTATAAATTTCATTAAAAAGTTTACCATCTTTAATAAATATAATTCGTGTGCAATAAGATGCTGCAAAGGCATCATGAGTAACCAAAATAATTGTAGCTTTATTTTTATAATTTAAATTTTCAAGACAGTTGAGTAATTCTTTGGAAGATTTGGAATCTAAAGCACCTGTAGGTTCATCAGCAAGCACCATAGAAGGTTCAGTAATCATTGCCCTTGCAGCAGCTGCTCTTTGCTTTTGCCCTCCTGATACCTCATAAGGATATTTGTTTAATATGTCATTAATTCCAAGCTTAGTACTTATTTCTTGTAACTTTGTCTTTATAGTCTTATAAGGAGCTTTCGATAAAGCCAAGGGCAGTACAATATTTTCCTTTAACGTCATAGTATCAAGTAAATTAAAGTCTTGGAAAATAAATCCTAGTTTTTCCCTTCTAAATTTAGACAAATTGGGCTCCTTTAGCTTGGTTATGTCCTCACCATGGATTAAAACACTTCCTGAGGTTGGTTTATCAATAGTTGATATTACATTTAAAAAGGTTGTTTTTCCTGAACCAGATGGTCCCATTATTGCTACAAATTCACCATTTTCTACTTTCAAATTTATATTATCAAGCGCTGTATATTTTACACCTCCAAATTTTGATCCGTAAACTTTTCTTAGATTTTCTATTTTTAATACTTCTGTCATTATAAATACCCCCATTAATATTAATTACTTTTAATATGTTTTACAATCTTAGTATACAAAAAAGCAAAATATACAGCCATCGCTTCGGCTTACATTTTGCTCTTTCAACTTACATTTTTGTAACCTCATAATAATCATTCCATTTTAGAAAATGAATAATCACCTTGGTTCCGATGCCATACTCTGACTCCAGGGTAATATAATGACCAAGCTTTTTAGCAATCTTTTGTGATAGGTACAGTCCCATTCCACTTGCTTTTAAGTTTTGGTTTCTTCCATTAAAACCTGTAAAAGACTTTTTAAAAATTCTATTTATATCTTCACTTTTAATACCTATTCCAGTATCTTCTACTATTAATAAAACTTCTTTTGTGGCTTCAGTATGTTTAAATATTATACTTCCACCATTACTGGTATATTTTAATGAGTTTGATAGGAGCTGATCAATTATGAAAAGCAACCACTTTTTATCAGTATCTATCATAAGTGTTTCAGGGACTTTATTTACTAATTTAATGTGTTTTTTTATAAATATAATTGAATGTTTTTTAATGCTTTCTTTAATTAATTTGTTGATACTTACTTCTGAAAGAATATAATCCTCAGAAAAACTATTACTTCTAGAATAACAAAGTACCTTTTCAACATAATCCTCAATCTTTTCAATTTCTTCCTTTAAGGATGCAGAACTTGCATCCCCACTCTCAATCAGCAACTTTGAGGTGGTAATTGGCGTTTTAATCTCATGAACCCAAGCAGTCATAAACTCTGCATTTTCTTTGAAATCTGTTTCCGTGCCTCTTGCCATTTTCATGAAATCTTCATAAATCATCTGAATTATCTGATCATATATTTCATCTCTATAATCCATTGGCCTAGGCAGAATAGGAGTTTTATCCTCTGAATTTTTTACGAATAAAAGCTTTTTAATATGTTGGAATTGTACATAATAATCTATACTAATATATATTATTAACATAAAAAAAGAAACAAATATAATATAAATAACATTAGAAGTAAGTACTCGGTTTTTTCTGTCACAACATATAGTTAATAAAATAAAAGTCATGAGAATAAAATAAAATACTAAGAACCTAAGGTTTTCCTTAAAATATTTAGTAAAGCTCATTTAATAACATATCCTTGATTTATAATGGTCTTAATAAAATCTATAAGACCAATTTCCTTTAGCTTTTTTCTCAGTCTGTTTATATTAACTGTTAGTGTGTTATCGTCGATGAAATTTTCATCCTGCCAAAGCTCCTGCATTATAGCCTCCCTGCTTACTATGGTTTCATGTTTTTTCATTAATATATATAGTATTTTAAATTCATTTTTAGTTAGTTCAATTGATTTTTCGCCTACGTATAGGGTGTTATCTCTTAGTGATAGCACAGCTCCTTTATAATCAAGGGTATCCATACTTGTATCTCCATAAGAATAGGTTCTACGTAAAATTGCATTTATTTTTGCCATAAGTATATCCATGGAAAAAGGTTTTGTAATGTAATCATCCGCGCCCATATTCACCGCCATAATAACATCCATATTTGTACTTCTAGAAGATAAAAATATGACTGGCACCTTAGAAACGCTTCTAATCTTATTGCACCAATAAAAACCATCAAAAGCAGGAAGATTTACATCCATAAGAACAAGTCCGGGATTTATTTGAACAAATTCTTCAAATACATTATTGAAGTTATTAACTGCATAGGCCTCAAAACCCCACTTACGGAGGGATTTTTTTATTATATCTCTAATTTTCTCTTCATCTTCAATTACTAATATTTTATACATAATATCCTCCCTCAATGGTTTTACAAAATATCATTCATATACTATAAATTAATTATAAGCTTGCCACTTAATGAAGTCAATTTGAACAAGAGAGTCAATTTTTAATGCTCTTTATTATATAAAAAAATAACACAATGTATAAAAATACTTATGCATCGTGTTGTTTTTTAATATTACTAATTCATATTCTATTTTTCAACTAAGCTTTTTCTATTTTTACAACTTTAATTTATCTTAATGGCTTAAAGCCTTTTAATCGTAATGCATTTGTTAATACTGATACTGAACTAAAACTCATTGCAAGTGCTGCAATAATGGGATTTAAGAGTGGGCCACCAAATAAGTGTAATACTCCCATTGCAACAGGTATACCAAGTATATTATATCCAAATGCCCAGAATAAATTTTGCTTAATATTTGTTATTGTTTTCTTACTTAATTGAATAGCTGTAGGCACATCCATCAGATCACTTCTCATAAGTACAATATCTGCAGACTCCATAGCAACGTCCGTACCTAATCCTATAGCAATCCCAATATCAGCTTGTGCAAGTGCTGGCGCATCATTAATCCCATCACCTACCATTGCAACCTTTTTGCCTTCTGCTTGAAGTTTTTTAACTTCATTTGATTTATCTTCTGGTAATACCTCCGCGTATATTCTATCAATGCCAACCTGCTTTGCAATAGCTTCTGCTGTCCTCTTGTTATCACCAGTTATCATGGCAACTTCTATACCCATGCTATGAAGTCTTTCTATAGCCTTTTTACTGCTTTCTTTTACAGTGTCGGCTACTGCAATAATACCACTTAAGCTACCATTAATAGCAATGTACATAGGAGTCTTTCCTTCTTCAGCGAGTTTATCCGCGGCTTCCTCTAAGTTTTGCAAAGAAACATGACTCTCATCCATAAGTCTTTTATTTCCTAGTAATGTTTTATTGTTATCAATGACCACCTCAATACCTAGACCTGGAATAGCCTTAAATCCTGTTGATTCTTTTAACTCCAAACGCCTTTCCTCAGCCTCTTTAACAATAGCTTCGCCAAGTGGATGTTCAGAACCTTTTTCTGCAGAGGCTGCTAATTGAATCA
>Ga0209430_1002717_pt1 | contig 11050 bp, 10 predicted proteins | sample BarGraIncub1133A_FD_184504 | JGI IMG/M metagenome (GOLD analysis project Ga0209430, IMG submission 184504) | Arctic peat soil microbial communities from Barrow, Alaska - Barrow Graham LP Incubations 11-33A (SPAdes) (version 2) | ecosystem: Environmental > Terrestrial > Soil > Wetlands > Peat... | reverse complement strand
CCGCCCGCCTCGCGTACGCCGCCGCGGGATGGCGGCCTAAGGGTTTCGTGTTACCCTGTCGAAACTGAGTCTGCCGAAACCGACATGGCGAGAGCTCACCCCCACAAGCGGGCCGCCCGCACGGCGGCCATCTCCATACTCACCTTCATGGCGACGCTGGCGGCCATCTCCCTGGCGCCGCGGGCCAGCGACGCCGTGGCGGCGTGGCTGCGCACGCCCGACGTGCGCACTCAGACGATCGCCCTGTCTGCAGCGCTGCCGGTCACGGCGCCCCGTGTGGCCGCCGGCGCAGTCGGGCGCGCCGCCGCCGCCTCGGCCGAGGTGACTGCAGAGGATGCGGTGACCATAGATCCGGGCCTGCGCTTCAACCTGGTGGGCGTCATCTGCCGGCCGCCGGCGGAGTCCGGCGACGTGCTGGTGCAGGTTCGCACCAGCCTCGACGGGAGCTCGTGGGGCGACTGGTACTCCGCCTCGCTCGAGGTGGCGACCGAGGGCGGCGGCTCGGAGCCGCAGGCCTTCACCGAGCCGCTGTGGACGGGCGCCGCTCGCTACGTCCAGGTCGCGGCGCGGCATCCCGGAGGACGGCAGGCCGCGCCGGTTGCGCTGCGCGGCGTCAGGGTCGTGGCGATCAACAGCACGGAGGACGCCGACCCCGGCGCCACCGTGCTCGGCGTGGTCCGCCGCACGGCGGCGGCCGTCGCCGGGCTCGAGCTGGCCCCGCCCGTCGGCGCCATGACCACGAAGCCGACCATCGTGACGCGCGCCGCGTGGGGCGCCAACGAGTCGTACCGCACCGGGTCGCCTTCGTTCGGGCCGGTCAAGATGGTGTTCGTCCACCACACCGCCAGCGGCAACGACTATACGCGGGCTGAGGCGCCGGCCATCGTGCGCGCCGTGTACGCCTACCACACCCGGTCGCTGCACTGGAGCGACGTCGGCTACAACTTCCTCATCGACCGCTACGGCACCGTGTACGAGGGCCGCTACGGCGGGGTGACCAAAGGCGCGATCGGCGCCCAGACGCTCGGCTTCAACAGCGGCAGCATCGGTGTCTCGGTGATCGGGACCTTCACCAAGGCGACGCCGCCCGCCGCGGCGGTGGGCGCGCTCGAGCGCCTCCTGGCCTGGAAGCTTGACGTGCATCACGTCGACCCCGAAGGCAGGGCGACGCTGGTGTGCGGGTACGGCCAGAAGTATGCCACCGGCCAGAGCGTGGCATTCCCCGTCATCGCCGGCCACCGCGACGCCAACTACACCGACTGTCCCGGCGGCAAGCTCTACACCCAGCTGCCGGCGATCCGCAAGGCCGTCGCCGCCATGGGTCAGCCCAAGATCTACGGGTTCGACGTCGCCGGCGCCTACTTCAGCCCCGACGGCGACGGCGTGCGCGACGAGGCCGAGGTGGACTTCACCGTCTCGGAGGCCGCCGACTGGAGCATCGAGATCCGCAAGCTGAGCGGCGACGTCGTGCGGCGCATGAGCGGCCAGGGCTCCAGCGCCGCCGCGACCTGGAGCGGCAAGGACGAGGAGGGCCGCGATCTGCCCGACGGCACGTACACCCTGGTCGCGGCCGCGAAGAGCGCGCGCGGCGAGGCGCGGCCCGCGACGGTGGCTGTGCACATCGACACCACGCCGCCGCGCCTCGAGAGCGCTGAGGTCGCTCCGAGCCCGTTCAGCCCGAACGGCGACGGTCACGCCGACAGCGCCAAGGTGCGCTTCGAGCCGAGCGAGAGCGGGACGGCGTGCGTCTCGGTGATCGGCGACGGAGACAAGGTCCTTCGCCTACTCACCGACTGGCGCGCCGTCAGCTCGTCGGCCCAGTCCGTCACCTGGGATGGGCGGATCAGCGAGGGCGGCAAGCTCGTGGCGGCGCCGGAAGGTCGCATCGCCGTGGAGATCGCCATGCGTGACCTGGCGGGCAACAGCGCCAAGGTCAGGCGTTCCGTGGTGGTCGACCGCACGCTCGGCTTCCCCGGCGTCAGCCCGCAGACCTGCTCTCCGAACGGCGACGGCGCGCGCGACACGGTCGCCGTGGCGTTCAAGCTCACGCGTCGGGCAGATGTCACCCTGGCGCTGGTCCGTGGGGAGGACGTGCTACGGACTGTCAAGGCGGGGGAACTCGCGGCCGGTGCGCAGTCGGTCACCTGGGACGGCAAGGTCGCCGGCGGCGCCTATGCTGACAGCGGCAAGTACGGCCTTCGCGTGACGGCGCACGGCAGCATCGGCGTGGTGTCCGTCTCGGAGCCGGTGACGGTCGATCGGTTCGCGCCGCGCTTCACCGTGCCCGCGAACGCGTCATCGGTCTACGGAAAGACCGCGAAGGTGGCCTACTCGGTGCGGGACCCCTACAGCCCGACCGTGAAGGTGACGGCCACGGTCAGCCACGCGGCCGGAGGCGCTGTGGCTACCGTGAACTGCGGATGGGTCAAGCAGGGCAAGACGACGACCTGCTCGTGGAAGCCCTCTGCGCGAGGGACCTACGCCCTCATCTTCCACGCCGTCGATCGCGGAGGCAACCGGGAGGGCTCTGCGGGGGTCACGATCTTGAAGGTGCGCTGAAGCACGGACCCGGGGACCGGGCCCGTGCTCAACGACTCTCGCTCAGGCTGCGTGCGGGGTGGGCTTGTCCGCCAGCACGCCGCGTACGATCGCCACGACGATGGCGACGATCCCGACCACGATCGCGACGCGGAGCACGATCACGAGTGCGAAGAAGAGCCAAGCGAGGATCTCCCATCCGTCCATGATGCCCCCTTTCTCCGCAACGCTGGGGCCGCTGCACACGGCTCCTATGGTAATTATCACCTGATTGGGGCAGTACGAGCCTCGGGCGTGCGCAGTAGACATGGGTGGGGCATGTACCTGACTTCACAAGTGGAGCCGCCGCCCGAGCCTGGCTGAGCCTTCCGGCGAAGCTCTTTCCGCACGCGGACCGCCGGCCGGGGGGCGATCTCCCCGGCCGGCGGTCCGCGTGCGGCGGGCCCGGTTCAGGCGTCGGCGTGTTCGCGCCGCCAGCGGCAGTGGGGGATGGGGCAAGCGGCCATGCGCGCCGCGTCGCAGATCTCGCAGCGCTGCCCGGCCATGCTGATCGGCAGGTCGAAGACGCCGTCAGGAGCCTTGCCGAGGCGGAGCACGGCGTGCAGGGCGCGCGACACCGCCTTCATGTCGGCGAACGTGTCGGCCTTCTCCGGCAGGTCGATGAGCCCCATGCGGACGGCGCGCTTGCGCACGCGGCCGTCTGGGACGCACGCGAAGCGGTCGAGCGCGTCGTCGTTCCACAGGCCGTAGCGGCGCATCTCGCGCACCGCCCAGAAGGCGCGTGACTTGAGAGCCCCGCCCGAGGCCGCATGCAGGACGTCGACGGCGACGTCCGGGTCGGACGGCTGAGGCAGGAGTCGGCTCCATGTCTCGCGGGCCTCGGCGAGCCGCGTGAAGTCGATCACCTTGCCCTTGCTGTCGTTGCGGGACACGGGAGGGTCGAGGGCGTAGCGCTTGAGGTCGAACTCGTCGGCGAACAGGGCGTCGATGACGCCTGCCGTCTCGAGACGGCGCCAGTCGGCGTCGACGACCGCTTCCGGCGCCGGCTGCGCCGCCAGGGCGCCGTAGCAGAGCAGTTTGAAGAAGAGCCCGGGCTGAGCGGCCGGCTCGGCGGCGAAGCGCTCGCGCTCGTCGGCGTCGAGGACCTCGGCCGGCTGACGCTGAGCGGCGGCGAAGGCTTGCCCGAGAAACGCGACGTTCTCGCGGCGTTCGCGATTGGTGAGCGTGGTCGAGTCGTTCACGGATGCTCCCACTGGTGTGGTTGACGGAGAGCGGCCGGCCGGCGCGCCGTGACAGCATGCTAGCGGCGCGCCGGCCGGCCGCACAGGCTCACGATGGGGCCCGGGGGATGACAACCGCGGCGGCGCGAGGTACACAATCACCGCCCGCGGAAGGCTCGCGTTGACTGCGATTCAAGACTAAAGTAGTCTTCTTGCCGCAGCTTGCGACGGCCTGCCGCGAACGGTAGGCTCTGCAGCGGCGAGGCGGGCTTCGCCCGCAGGAGGTACACCTCACCCACCCATGACTTCACTCGGCATCGACATCGGCTGCATCAGCCTCAAAGCCGCGCTCGCCGGCGAGGCCGACGACCACGCTTTGTACACCGATCTGCTCACCCGGAATCCCGACCTTTTCCAGACCCCTCACGAGGGTCTCACGGTGGTCGATGGCAGGCCGGTCCTGGTGGCTCGTTACACGCGCATCAAGGGCAGCCCCGGCGCGGCCACCCAAGCCCTTCTCGACGCGCTGCTGGCCGTGCTGCCCGAAGGCAAGATCGCCGGCGTGCGCGTCACCGGCTCGGGCGGCAGGCTCATCGGCCAGGCGCTCGAAGCGAGCTTCGAGAACGAGTTCAAGGCCATCACGCGCGGCGTCACCGCGCTGCATCCCGAGACGCAGACCATCTTCGAGATGGGCGGCGAGACGTCCAAGTTCATCCGTCTGGAGACCGGCGACGAGGCGCGCTGCGCCGGCATCGCCGACTACCAGACCAACGGCGACTGCGCCGCCGGCACGGGCTCCTTCATGGACCAGCAGGCGAGCCGCCTCCTCTACGACATCGAGGACGTCGGCGACATCGTCCTCGACGCCGGCAAAGCGGCGAGCATCGCCGGCCGCTGCAGCGTGTTCGCGAAGTCGGACATGATCCACGCCCAGCAGAAGGGGTACGAGCCGCCCGAAGTCCTGCGCGGGCTCTGCGACGCCGTGATGCGCAACTTCAAGGGCACGATCGCCAAGGGCAAGGTCGTGCAGCCTCCCATCGCGTTCATCGGCGGGGTCGCGGCCAACAGGGGCGTCGTGCAGGCCTTGCAGGAGGCTTTCGACCTTGAGAAGGGCGATCTCTTCGTGCCGGAGTTCCATGCGTCTCTGGGCGCCGTCGGCGCCGCGCTCATCGAGGCCGACTACGAGGACGCGCGCGCCGCTATGGGCGCGCTCGACGCCAGCCGTCTGCCGGCCGCCGATTTCCCGGTCACCGAGCCGCTCTGCATGGACAAGGTCGTCCTGCTCCGCGACATGGCGCAGCCGTTCGACTTCGGCGCCAACGGCGGCGTCGTCGACGCCTACATGGGCATCGACATCGGCTCGGTCTCCACGAACCTCGTGGTGGTCGACAACGCGGGCCGCGTCATCAAGGAGATCTACACCACGACCGACGCGCGCCCCGTGGAAGTGGTCACCAAGGGTCTCATCGACATCCACGACGAGATCGGCGCGCGCATCAACCTTCTGGGCGTCGGCACGACCGGTTCCGGCCGCGAGCTCATCGGCGAGCTCTGCGGCGCCGACATCATCACCGACGAGATCACCGCCCACAAGACGGGCGCCGACTTCATCAGCCGCAAGATCGGCCGTCAGGTCGACACGATCTTCGAGATCGGCGGCCAGGACTCCAAGTTCATCAGCCTGCAGGACGGCATCGTCGTCGACTTCGCCATGAACGAGGCCTGCGCCGCGGGCACGGGATCGTTCCTCGAGGAGCAGGCCGAGAAGCTCGGCATCAACATCATCGACGAGTTCGCGCAGCTGGCTTTGAGCTCTGCCGCGCCCATCAGGCTGGGTGAGCGCTGCACCGTGTTCATGGAACGCGACGTGATGGCGTATCAGCAGCGCGGCGCGCGCCGCGAAGACCTGGTGGGGGGGCTCGCCTTCTCGATCGCCACGAACTACCTGAACCGCCTCGTGCGCGAGCGCACGATCGGCGACTGCGTCTTCTTCCAGGGCGGCACCGCCTACAACGATGCCGTGGCCGCGGCCTTCAGCCAGATCCTCGACACGGAGATCATCGTGCCGCCGTACAACGGCGTGATGGGCGCGCTCGGCATGGCGCTCCTCGCCCGCGAGCGCACGCAACACACGGGCGAGCCCAGCTCCTTCCGTGGCTGGGACCTGGGCGCAGTGGACTACACCGTCGTCGACTTCGTCTGCAAGGCGTGCTCCAACGAGTGCGACGTGCGCCAGTTCACCATCGAGGGTCAGAAGACCTACTGGGGCGACAAGTGCTCGGATCGCTATCGCAAGCCGGCCAAGGTCGACAAGGAGCCGGTGATCGCCGACCTCATCGCGTTCCGCGAGGAGCGCCTGTTGGCGCCCTACGAGGCCGCCAGAGAGCGCGTCGGCGACTCGGCGCCCACGGTCGGCCTCGCGCGGAGCATGTACACCTACGACCGGCTGCCCTTCTGGGCGACGTTCTTCGCCGAGCTCGGCCTGCGTCCGGTGCTGTCGCCGGAGAGCGACAAGCAGATCCGCGAGGCCGGGGTCGACCTCACGGTGGCCGAGCCCTGCTTCCCCATCCGCGTGGCCCACGGGCACGTGCAGTGGTTGCTGCGCGAGGGCGTCGACTGGGTCTTCCTGCCCAACCAGGTCAACGAAGAGACCGAGTTCACTTCGTACAACTCGCACGCCTGCCCCTGGGGCCAGACTCTGCCGTTCGTGGTCCGCACCGCCCCCGGCCTGGAGGAGCACCGCGACAAGATCCTCCTGCCCCGCGTGATGTTCCGCGATGGGCGCGAAGGCCTGGTGCGCGACATGGCCGGCATGGCCGCGCAGCTGGGCGTGAGCAAGGCGCGGCTGCGCGCCGCGCTCGACCGCGCCTACGTCGTCCAGGACGAGTTCCGCGAGGCGCTGCTCGGCGCCGGCCTGGAGGCGCTGGAAGCGCTGCAGAAGGCCGGCGAGCTCGGCATCGTCCTCCTCGGCCGCCCGTACAACATGTACGACAAGGGCATCAACATGGACATCCCGCGCAAGCTGCGCAGGTTCTACGGGGTCAATGTGATCCCGCTCGACTTCCTGCCCATCAATGGCATCGACATCGATCCCGTGGTGCCCAACATGTACTGGAACTACGGGCGCAAGACCCTGCAGGCGGCGACCTACGTGCGCGACCACGAGCACCTGCACCTCATCTACATGACCAACTTCAAATGCGGGCCGGACTCGTACATCAAGCACTACGTGCGCGAGGCCTCGGGCAAACCGTACCTCACGCTGCAGTTCGACGAGCACCAGAACGACGCCGGGGCCATGACCCGCTGCGAGGCCTACCTCGACAGCAAGGGCTTCCTGCGCTGGTGGACGCAGGCCGGTGAAGCGCGCGACCACGCCTGCGCGCCCGCAGAGGAGGTGGCCGGTGTCGTCGACTGACCTCGTCCAGGACGCGCAGATCAAGCGCGCCATCAAGGACTTCGGCCTCGAGGGCCGCCGCCTGTACCTGCCGCAGATGCCCTACGGCGGCAGCTACCTGCTGGCGGCGGCGATCCGCTCCATCGGCTTCGACGCCTGGCCCACCAGCGACTCCGACGAGCGCACGCTCGAGCTCGGCGGGCGCGTCACCTCCGGCGACGAGTGCTACCCGCAGAAGATCACCATCGGCGACTTCCTGCGCATCATCGAGGACGAGGGCCGCGACAACGTCGCCTTCCTCATGCCCACAGCCAACGGGCCTTGCCGCTTCGGCCAGTATCTGCATCTCATCAAGGCCAAGTTCGACGAGCTCGGGTACAGCGACGTGCCGATCGTGAGCATCACTTCGAGCGACGGGTACTCGTCCATCGGCAGCTACTCGAGCGACCTCATCCGCACCGCCTGGCGCGCCGTCCTCGGGCAGGACATCCTCATGAAGCTCCTGCTCAAGACACGGCCGTACGAGAAGGAGAAGGGCAGCGCCGACGCCGCCTATCAGCTGAGCCTGGAAGAGGTCGGCGCGGCCGTCAGCCTGAACGGCGTGTCGGACAAGGAGCGCATGGCGGCCATCGTCCCGGCGATGGTGCGCGCCCGCGACCGCTTCCGCGCGGCGCCGGCGGAGTACGACCGCCCGCGCCCGCTCATCGGCGTGGTCGGCGAGATCTTCTGCCGCCAGAACACGTTCTCCAACTTCGACCTCATCCGCGTGGTCGAGGAGCAGGGTGGGGAGTGCTGGCTGGCGGACATCGGCGAGTGGGTGTGGTACACCGACGACGAGCAGCGCCGCCGGCTCATCGACGAGGGGCGGCGCATCTCCAAAGACAACGCCTACCGCTTCATCAAGAGCAAGGTGATGCGCCGCGACGAGCACGCGCTGTACGGCCCCTTCGCCGACGACTTCGTCGGCTACGAGGAGCCGGCCGACGTGCGCGACGTGCTCGAGATGAGCTTTCCCTACCTGCCGTACACCGGCGCGCTCGGCGAGATGGTGCTGAGCAGCGGCAAGGCGATCTACCTCTACGGCAAGGGCGCCGACGGCATCATCGACATCAGCCCGTTCACGTGCATGAACGGCATCGTCACCGAGGCTGTGTACCCGAGCCTGCGGAAAGACCTCGACAACATGCCGATCCGCACCTTCTACTTCGACGGCACCCAGGGCGACCTGGAGCGCGACGTCGGCATCTTCATCGAGCTGGCGCGCACCTATCAGCGGCGCAAGAAGAAGCCGCGGCGCTTCCCGGCGTACTTCTCACTGTAACCGGCGGCGAGCTTTCGGCCTGCCGCGTGGCCGCGGGGGCCGTCCGCCGCCGCCAAGATAGGAGAAAGCCTCCCGCTTGATTCCCTGGCATCTCGGGGCCGGGCCAGGGAGCGGGAGGCCTTATGTCGCAGCGCTCGCGACCGGGGGAAGTCGCTCGCGGGTCGGAGGGTGGTCTGCGGAGCTAGAAGTTGCGGCCGCGGGTCACGGTCTTCTGCGCGTACACGCGGAGATGACCACGGGCGTCCCCTGAGGGAGTCCCGATGACGTCGCCGGTACCGGCGAAGAAGCGGCCGATCGAACGGAATACTCGATTCTGCATGGCGCCCACCGCCTCTCGGTTCAGCGTCCGTAGAACCGGGCGCCGCCGGTCAGGTCTTGATTCATGAAGTCCTTGGCGCGCCGGTGCCCGCGCGCATCACCCGAAGGAGCGAACACCACGTTGGCAGTACCCTCAAGGAAGCGCTTGATCGTGAGAAGAACTCGAACCATCATGGCGACCCGCCCTCCAATGAAAAACAATCAGTTTGTGTAACGTTGCACAAACTATATGTCCACTTGTCGGATATGTCAAACAGGCCGCCTGACCAAGGTCAAGGTGGCGCGGGGCGCTCCCCGGGTACGGTCAGTGCAGAGACAGGAGAGCAGCGGACCCGGAGGCACTCATGGACCCAGAACAGCCGATCGTCGCCGATCTCGAGGCGATGGCCCAGGTCGCCGATCAGGGCATCGTCAGCAAGTCGATCGTCGAGAACGAGCACCACAAGATCGTCCACTTCACCGTCGCGCCGGGGCAGGAGCTGAGCGAGCACACCGCCAGCGTGCCGGCCGTGATCCACATCCTGCGCGGGCGCGGCGCCGTGGTGCTCGACGGCGTGGAGTACGAGGCCGGCCCCGGCAAGCTCTACTACATGCCGGCCGACCTCAAACACGCCGTGCAGGCGCGGGAGGAGCTGGTGTTCCTGCTCACCATGTTCCGCACTTGACGAAGCCGCTCAGCGGGCGTAGGGCAAGCGCACCTCGGTGACGAACCCGGCCGGGTCGGCTCCGCTCTCCCGGCCCTTCACGTAGACCTCGGTGACCGGCCCGGACGCCGTGTAGCCGAGGGCCGCGCGGGCCTCGTCTACGGCGCGCCAGGCGTCCTGCATGGCGTCGTGAGGACCGGTGTGGACCGCTTGCAGCGCGTGATGAAGAGGGACCAACTCGCCGCGGGCTTCGCTCGCGGCGTCGGGGACGGAGCCGTCCTCGGCGGGCCGGACCGGGAGGCAGACGTCGTAGTCGAGGTCGGGGCGCGCCACATCGCTGTCGTAGAAGCGCGCCATCATGGGGCCCGCCGGGGTGAGGCCCGCCTGTTCGACGAGCTCGCGCAGGCGGCGCATGCGTGCGCCGATCTCGCGCAGCGGCCCTCGCCGGCGCAGGCAGACCACGGCCTGCTCGGGCACGGCGACGATGTCGACGTCGTAGATCACGCGACCTCCCTGGCGACGCTGTTCGCGCCCAAGCTACCCACCGGCGCCTCTCCTCACGCCACCTGCACGCAGTCGCCGTCGCGGCGCACGAGACCATCGCTCGTGAGCAGGTCGGCTAGCTCAGCCGCGACGTCGGGAGTCACGTTGAGCGCAACGGCGAGCTGGTCGAGGCGCTGGGGCCCGCGGTCGAGCAGCGCCTGCAGCAGGCGCGAGCGATACCAGCGCCGCGACCCCTCGAAGGCGCCCTGGCGGGTGCGCGGTGCGATGCCCGTGGCTCGCGCCGTGAGCACCAGGGCGCCGTAGTCCATGAGCCCGTTGTGCCAGTCGCGGCTGCGGCCGCGCGCGAGCACGGCCTCCGCGACCTTCTGAAACTCACGGTCGCCGAGGTCGACCGGGAGGCTCAACTCGTGCGTGAGCACGCGGCGCACGTTGGCGTCCACCGCCGCGACATCGTCGTTGTGGGCGAACGCCAGCACGGCGCGCGCCGTGTACGGGCCGATGCCCGGAAGCTCGCGCAGACCCTCGAAGGAGCGCGGCAGTTCGGCGGGGCCGCCGCCGGCGGCGGCGACCGCCGCCGCGGCGCAGTCGCGCAGGCGGCGGGCGCGGTTGTTGTAGCCGAGGCCCTTCCAGAGACGCAGGACGTCGTCCAAATGCGCGGCCGCCAGGTCTTCGAGGCGCGGGTAGACCGCGAGGAACTCCGCGAACTTGGGGATCACGCGTGGCGCCTGCGTCTGCTGCAGCATGATCTCGCTGATCAGGATGGCGTACGGGTCGGTCGTGCGCCGCCACGGCAGGTCGCGGGCGTTCGCGGCGTACCAACCCAGGATGCGCTTCTGCAGCTCGGCGACGGTCGCCTGTTCGAGGTCACGCGGGTCGTGGGGGATCGTGCGACGGGCCATCGTCGTCAGCGTAGCACGACGGGTCGTCGCGCCGGAACCCGGACGCGCGACGGGCGCGACTCAGCCCGCTTCGTCGACCAGCTTCTCCCAGGTCTTGTACTCGCGCTGCAGCTGACCCTCGACGATGCCGCGCTCGTCGAGCAGACGGTTGAGCACGTCGTGAGCGCCGTAGGTCAGCGGCTCGGCGAGCTCGGCGTCGATCTCTCCGA
>Ga0209430_1002716_pt1 | contig 11053 bp, 12 predicted proteins | sample BarGraIncub1133A_FD_184504 | JGI IMG/M metagenome (GOLD analysis project Ga0209430, IMG submission 184504) | Arctic peat soil microbial communities from Barrow, Alaska - Barrow Graham LP Incubations 11-33A (SPAdes) (version 2) | ecosystem: Environmental > Terrestrial > Soil > Wetlands > Peat... | reverse complement strand
AGATTTCATCCGGTTGTACCTGCTGTACGATGCGGGTAAGGTTGGTGGCATCGGTCAAGTCGCCGTAGTGCAGTATGAAATGCTGGTTTTCAACGTGCGGGTCCTGGTAGATATGATCAACCCGCTGGGTGTTGAGCGACGAGGCGCGGCGTTTAATTCCGTGGACTTCATACCCTTTTGACAGCAGAAGTTCTGCCAGATAGGACCCATCCTGCCCGGTAATGCCGGTAATAAGCGCCTTTTTCATGAAGTTGCTCCTGTATGGTTGTGTAATCAATGTGAACAAGGGGAAATTTATATCATGAAAGGGTGGAAAAATCCTCAAAAATCGCAGGGGGAGATTAGAGAAGCTTTAATCATCGGTAATCCAGAGCAATCCTGAAGCTAAAACTTTCTTTTCAGCCTCGGGATTACTGCGATTACCCGGGATTTTGACGTCAAAGGCTTTAAGTCATAGGCTTTTGTTTAATCCTGAGTAATCCAGGGCAATCCTGAAGCTAAAACCGTCTTTTCAGCCTCGGGATTACTACGATTACTCGGGATTTTGACGTCAAAGGCTTTAAGTCATAGGCTTTTGTTTAATCCTGAGTAATCCAGGGCAATCCTGAAGCTAAAACCTTCTTTTCAGCCTCGGGATTACTACGATTACCCGGGATTTTGACGTCAAAGGCTTTAAGCCATAGGCTTTTGTTTAATCCTGAGTAATCCAGGGCAATCCTGAAGCTAACCTTCTTTTAATTCAGCCATCGTGAGTGTATTTCGTGATCTTCTCAGTCAACGTTTCCATAGATCTTCAAAAGACAACTCACAATCCCTCAATATTTGCGCAAAGAGACCTCTTCCTATTGTTTCAGCACGATGGACCGGTACTACCGTGCAGCGACCATCCGGATGCTGCAAGAAGTGGTGGCTTCCTTTGATACGCAGCACTAAAAATCCCTGTCTGTGAAGAGATTTGATAATTTGGTTGCCAGTAACTAAAGGGAGTTTGCTCACGCGTTAACCGCAACCCGCTGAACGCCGACAAATTCATTCATTGTAGGCACTTCCACCTCAAGGCACAACTCGATAGCCTCCTGCACCCGCTTCATCAGCACGTCCAGAGATTTTGCCTGTGTATGGCATCCACGCAGTGCCGGAACAAAAGCAACAAAATAGCCGTCTTCATCCTTTTCAATAAGCACATTAAATTCACGTTTCATTATTTGTTCTCCTTACATTCGCTGACATTGTGAAAGTCATGGGGTCAAGTCTTGAAATATCACTTTTAAACCCTGCCCGAATATTCTTGGGCTTTAATAGCAATTACTTTGTTGGTGGTTTATGCCTAATCCTTTTTTCAGCCTCGTGATTTTAACGTCAAAAGCTGTGCCTCTAGCTTTAATCCTGAGAAATCCAGAGTAATCCTGAAGCTAATACCTTCTTTTCAGCCTCGGGATTACTGCGATTACCCGGGATTTTAATGTCAAAAGCTTTAGGTCGAAGGCTTTTGTTTAATCCTGAGAAATCCAGAGAAATCCTGAAGCTAAAACCTTCTTTTCAGCCTCGGGATTACTACGATTACCCGGGATTTAACGTCAAAAGCTTTGCCTCTAGCTTTAATCCTGAGAAATCCAGGGTAATCCTGAAGCTAAAACCTTCTTTTAAGCCTCGGGATTACTACGATTACCCGGGATTTTAATGTCAAAAGCTTTACGTCACAGGCTTTAATCCTGAGAAATCCAGAGTAATCCTGAAGCTAATACCTTCTTTTAAGCCTCGGGATTACTACGATTACCCGGGATTTAACGTCAAAAGCTTTAGGTCGAAGGCTTTAATCCTGGGTAATTCTGGTAATCCTGAAGCTAAACCAGTATTTCACCTTCGGGATTCTGTACGTACTTCCTCTTTACTTCGACACTTTTACCGAAATTTATCAGCAAACCGACTTCAATTCCGGTTGCTTTGAGATAGTTTTTTATCTGTAGTTCATGAATATCGTTAAGTTTATCAAGTGCCTTCAATTCAACAATAATAATATCTTCTACAACCACGTCCGCAAAATAGTCACCGACGACGGTGTCTTTATATTTTACTGTTATGCCACGTTGTGATTCTGCCTTCAAGCCTCTCGACTTCAATTCTTCAAGCATTGAGTTTTCATAAACCTTTTCAAGAAATCCGATACCCAAAATTTTATGGACTTCAAAAGCACAGTTTATGATTTGTTCTGTCAATTCAACATATTTGAGATTTTGATTCAATTGTAGCCTCGATGTACATAATCAATCCTTGTAAATCCTACAGCTAACCGCCTTTCAGCCTCGGGATTACTACGATTACCCAGGATTTTAACGTCAAAAGCTTTACGTCAAAGGCTTTAATCCTGAGAAATCCAGACTAATCCTGAAGCTAAAACCTTCTTTTAAGCCTCGGGATTACTACGATTACCCGGGATTTAATGTCAAAAGCTTTAGGTCGAAGGCTTTTGTTTAATCCTGAGTAATCCTGAAGCTAAAACCTTCTTTTCAGCCTCGGGATTACTACGATTACCCGGGATTTAATGTCAAAAGCTTTGCCTCTAGCTTTAATCCTGAGTAATCCAGGGTAATCCTGAAGCTAACCGCCTTTCAGTCTCGGGATTTTAACATCAAAAGCTTTAAGCACAGGAATCCTGAGTAATCAAGGTTTTTCCTGCTGGAATATTCCGGGGACATAATACCAATTCTTTTCAAATTTCCACATATAAACCACGCCCCGCAATACTTCAACACTCAAGTCTTTGATTCATATGTCAAAGGCCAAACTTCCTTATGGCACGTTCATATATATCAATAGCCATTCGTAGAGCTTCTTCAGCTTCATCCTGTTCAGGTTCAACATAGTCACCTGGATAACGAGCATCAACTGCATATGAATTCAGTATCAGTATATTCCGGGGACATAATACGGATTCTTTTCAAAATTCCACATCAAAACTCCGCCACGCAACAGTACACGTACAAAACGTTCCTCATTTGCTTTTCTTCTTTATTGTATGTTTGAATTTCAAAATCGCAAAATTCAGTTCGATTGAGGTTTCCGTGTCACTTGTTTGCAAATCATCATCAAAAATATCCGCTATTAGCTCCCCGCTTTTTTGCATAAGTGATTTTTGTTGGGCTTTATCCTTATCCTGGACAAGTGACAACTCTTTGATGCTTCTGGATAGCTCTCTGATTTTTGAGAATGTCTCGACAATGGAAATGGTTGCGTTTGTAGCCTTCGGACTTTTTAATATTGTGGCGAGCATGTACAGGCCTTTTTCAGTAAAAGCGGTTGGAAGTTTGACCTTGCCACCCTTGATTGAAGTCGAAAATTTCGACTTCAATCCATCCCATTCGCTTTTATCGAGATCAATGAGATAGCCATCCGGAAATTTATCAAGGTTGTTTTTGACCGCCTCATTGATCCGCTTGGTTTCAACCCCATAGATTTGGGCGACATCGCTATCAATCAAGGGGAATTAGGGCGAATTAGGGACACTTCCCATATTATTTGTCAACACTTCCATTTACAACCTGCTAAAGTCTTGGTGGTCAAGTCTTGAATTATCACTTTTAGTAGATAAAGGGGACAGGCTACTTAAGAGGCGCTCTAACTATCCTTGCCATAGCTTCATCAATACAACGGATGAATTCATAGTCAAGTCCCACTGCCTGTTGACTGTACCATTGTGCAGCTTCAAACAACTCTTTTTCTGCTTCGGGAAGAAGGCGTACTCGCATCACTTCTTACTGCTCAAGTACTTTTCCTTCACATCGCTCCAATACCGCCCTACGTCCGGTTGATCCTGATACTTGCTAATCCGGTGATCAAGCTCATTACGTTGTGAATCAGAAAGTTCATAAGTGAAATCGTCGGCATCTATAAGATGATCCCAGATGTCTTCAACAAGAAGAATACGTTCTGTTACACTCAAATTATTTATCTCCGCTAGAAGTGTGTTTTGCATGAATTACCTCTCTTTCAAAAACCTCTTTTAGCGCGCATCACCAAAGGTTAAGTAACGTCTGGGGGACAGGCTAATTTAACCTCCTCTTTTAGCCTCTCGAATAGGCACCATTTATATGTAATCAATAGGCTCGAAATCTTTGTTAAAACATTTGGGGCCATAACCGTGAGGAGTGGTAAACCCTTAAAATTTCTATTCGTTCCCCTTTTTTGCGATACGGGACGATGTACGGTGTCCCATCAATAACCAGCTCTTTTGTCCCCTCCACACGTCCAGCTCGACCTATCCCAGGGAAATGCTCAAGACGTTCAACCGCCAAGATAATCTTCAAAACCATATCAACGGCTGCTTTAGGATTGTCTTGGGCAATATAGTTTTCGACCTCTTCAAGGTCGCGTTCTGCACGCCTAAGCCATTTGAGCACGCTTTGTCTCCCACTTGGCTTTTAGTTCGTCGTGACTGATCCATTCGGCTGTTGGTGATTCCGCTTCTTGAAGAGCTTCCAAAATCCCCTGAATTTGCCACTCATTCACATCAAGATATGATTCAAGTGCGTTACCAACAATAAATGATTTGGAACGGTTGGTAACTTTCGCAAGTTTTTCCAAGCGTATTTTTATACTCGGCTCTATTCTCAAATTGATGGCAGCAGCTTTTTGCATAACAGCCTCCTTGTGATACAATGTATTGCAAATATACCTTAATTGCCGGTACATGACAATAACTTAAAATCGCCAATTCTGAGGGAGCTCCGAGAGCTCCGAGGGGACGTTGTTAGCTATTTTTCTATTGGAAGTTTCCGAGGGGGACAGGCACCTTTTAATGAAACAACCGCCCCCCGGATACTCCGCTTACATCCGATAGGCCTTGTCATGTTGGGTGTGCAAACTTACCAGCACTAATACCGGTCCTCTCAAAAGGCAGGCAATAGCCCGAGCCCCGCGATTAACACGCAGGGAATAGAGTTGCTCTCCGCATAATGGTTCGATCATACCGTGCAGCTTTTCAAAATTCAGCCCCGGATGTGTCCAAAGCTGTGGTAAATCAAGCTGCTGCAGAAGCAGAAGCATCCTTGCAGCAGCTTTACGCTCTTGCAACTCGGCGGCCATAACTGCTTCATCAAAAGCTGGACGGATTTCAACTCTCATTCGTCCACCGGTCGGCAACAGCTTCTGCCTCCTGCACGGTCGCAATGACAGCTGATGGTCGCGGATCGGCGAGTGAAGCTGATATTTTCTGTTTGCTATCGGTTGTCCAAGCCCACATTTGATAACGAGGCACCGCCTCTACCGGAATGATAATAATACGGCCATCTTCAAGCAATTCAAGTTCAACAGCATCACCCGGTTTTATCCCTACAGACGGTGGTAACGTGATACGGCGACGTGCATCAGTTTGTAGTAACATTCTGGTATCCTCCTGGACTGAACATACCACGATTGACCCACTTCAGGCAATACCCATTTACACCTCTTTAAGAATATTCCGGGGACATAATACCAATTCTTTTCAAATTTCCACATATAAACCACGCCCCGCAATACTTCAACACTCAAGTCTTTGATTCATATGTCAAAGGCCAAACTTCCTTATGGCACGTTCTCATATAAAACAAGACAACATCCAATACGTTTTGGGTATATCTTTAATGCTGTAAACCTGAAAGCCTGGTTTGTTTTTCTCGGCGTGCATCGGCGGTTCCAAGTCTAAGGCATTATGTATTTTACCCGTCCGCCCGTTTCTCGCGTTCGGCTAGCGCAAAGTCGGCATCGGTCATCATATCCACCAGTTGCTCAAAACTGGTCTTGGGCTCCCACCCGAGCTGCGTCTTCGCCTTGGTCGGATCCCCCAGCAACAGGTCAACCTCTGCCGGACGGAAATATTTCGGGTCGATCCGGATGACGACCTTGCCGCTTGTGGTGTCGATCCCCTTTTCATCCACGCCGCTCCCCTGCCACTCCAGCGGCATGCCGAGGCGCGCGAAGACTTTTTCGGCAAAGGTACGCACCATATAGGTTTCGCCGGTGGCAATGACGTAATCTTCCGCCTGCTCCTGCTGCAGCATTCGCCACATCGCTTCGACATAATCGCCGGCGAAGCCCCAGTCTCTTTTTGCATCGATGTTACCGAGGTAGAGACACTCCTGCATCCCCAGCTTGATGCGAGCGGCGGCGCGGGTGATCTTGCGGGTGACGAAGGTCTCGCCGCGACGGGGCGATTCGTGGTTAAAGAGGATGCCGTTGGAGGCGTGCATGCCGTAGCTTTCGCGGTAGTTCATGGTGATGTAGAAGGCATACGCCTTGGCGCAGGCGTAGGGAGAACGGGGGTAGAAGGGGGTGGTCTCCCTCTGGGGTGTCTCTACCACCTTGCCGTACAGTTCTGACGATGAAGCCTGGTAGAATCTGGTGTTCAGGCCGGTTTCGCGGATTCCTTCCAAGATGCGGACGGTGCCGAGGCCATCGACTTCACCGGTATATTCCGGGATGTCAAACGAGACCCGGACATGGCTCTGGGCGCCCAGGTTGTAAATCTCGTCCGGCTGGATGTTCCGCAGCAGCGTATTGATCGAGCTGGCGTCGTTCAGGTCACCGTAGTGCAGGAACATGCGCACATCCTTTTCGTGCGGGTCGCGGTAGAGGTGGTCGATGCGGCCGGTGTTGAAGGAGGAGGAGCGGCGCACCATGCCGTGGACTTCATACCCTTTGGCAAGGAGCAGTTCTGCCAGATAGGAACCATCCTGGCCGGTAATGCCGGTGATGAGCGCTTTTTTCATCGATGGTTTCCTCCGTCTTTCAATCTTAAATTCTTTAACGCAAGGGCGCTATGACGCAAAGACGCAAGGGAAAACAGGAAAAAGAGCCAAAAGTCTTTGGGATAAAACGATACTTCTTTGTTTTTGACGTTCTTCGCGTCTTTGCAACTTGGCGCCTTTGCGTTAGATTCCTTTTAATCCTTTGACCTGAGTAGCTACTTAAAATCTTAAATCTTTTAGGCCCTTCCATGCGTCTTTGCGTTAATTCCTTTGACTCCGTCTCTGCCTGTCTAAAATCATTTAACGCCTTTTATTTCCCCAGCAAGGGGCTCATGACCTGATAGGTCAGGTAGGCGGCCAGCGCCGAGGCAGGAATCGTGAGCACCCATGCTATCAGAATCCGCTTGGCGACGTTCCAGTTGACCGCGTTGAGCCTTTTGGAAAGACCGACACCCAGAATCGCGGAGGTGATGACATGGGTAGTACTGGTCGGCATACCGAAGGCCGAGGCCCCCAGGATGACGCCGGCCGATGCGGTCTCTACACAGAAACCGTGTACCGGCTGCAGCTTGACAAAGTCGCGCCCGACAGTCTTAATGATCCGCCACCCGCCTGCCGCCGTTCCAAAAGCCATGGCGGTTGCACAGGCGACCATGACTTCCCAGGGTACCGCAAAGGTTTTCAGAGACCCATAGCTGACGAGGGCCATCGTGATAACCCCCATCGACTTCTGGGCATCAGCGGTACCGTGTGAGAAGGCCATCAAGGCCGCAGATCCAACCTGCATCCGGCGGAAGTTTTTGTTGAGGCCGCTGGGGGCGCTGTTTCGGAAGATCCGGTACAGCATAAGCATGAAGATAAAACCGACGATGGTACCCATGATCGGGGAGAGAACCAATGCCATGACAATATTCTTGAGCCCGCCCCACTTCAGGGCACTGACACCGGCATGGGCAATAACGGCCCCCGAGATCCCGCCGATAATGGCGTGCGAGGATGATGATGGCAGCCCGTAGTACCAGGTGATCAGGTTCCAGATGATTGCGCCGATAATACCGGCCAGCACGACCATCTGGGTCACATTGGAACCGTCCACAATCCCTTTGCCGATGGTCGTCGCAACCTTGGTAGAGATCATGGCGCCGGCAAAATTCAGCACTGCAGCCATTACGATGGCGGCCCTGACCGAAAGGGCGCGGGTCGAGATACAGGTGGCGATGGCGTTGGCCGTGTCATGGAAACCGTTGATATAGTCAAACAGCAGCGCCGCCACGATCACCAGGCAGAGCATCAGGAAAGCCGGCTCAAGCATTCTTTACCACCACGCTTTCAAGGATATTGGAGGCGTCTTCGCACCGGTCAGTCGCCTTTTCGAGTGTTTCAAAAATCTCCTTCCATTTGATCAGCTGGATCGGATCTTTCTCCTCATCGAACAGCCGGCTGATAGCTTCACGTGAAACCCGGTCGGCTTCATTCTCCAGCGAGTTAATCTCGACGCACGCCTCAAAGATCTGCTCGTTGGTCTTCTTGCCAAGCATCGCAACCGCCTTGTCAATCGCATGGCACGACTGCAGGATGATGAAGCCGAGCGATTTGGCTTCTGGAGGTATGGCTTCAACATTGTACATGATGATCCGCTGGGCGGAGGCGTCAATCAGATCAAGGATATCATCCAATTTTGACGCCAGGGCGTAGATATCTTCGGGGTCCAGAGGGGTGACAAAGGTTTTGTGCAGTGTCTGGATGATTTCATGGGTGATCGAATCCCCCTTATGTTCCACATCCTTGATCCTGCGCTGGCTTTCGGCAGGGTTTTCAAAATCATCAAGCATCTCTTTGAGCAACTTGGCGCCGACAATGATATTTCCGGTCATCTCCTTGAATAGCTTAAAGAATTTTTCTTCTTTGGGTATCAATCCGAACATGGCTACGCCTCCGTTAATTTTGTGCATACTCCGTTTAAACGTATGATGAATAGCATACTTTTACCCCCGTTCACAGAGTAAATTTATTCATCTACCCCACCAAAAAGGCAACATGGATTGCCTTTGCTGTCCAGTTGCAGTATCTTCGTTTCTTTTCATATAAAAGGAGTTTGATATGAATCCGCTTCATGCTGCAGTTCTCGGCGCCATCCAGGGCTTTACCGAGGTGCTGCCGATCAGCAGTTCCGCTCACCTTATTCTGGTCCCCTGGCTGCTCCACTGGCCCGAATCCGGCCTGACCTTTGACGTGGCGCTGCATGTGGGGACCTTTCTGGCACTGGCACTCTATTTCTGGCGCGACATCATCGAAATGACCTTCTCGTTCTTCGATGTACTGGCCAATCGCCGACTGAACACTCCCGCCCGGAAATTACCGTTTCTGATTATTGCCGCCACCGTCCCGGCCGCCATCGTCGGTAAACTGTTCGAGCATCAGGTCGAGGCGCTCTTCCGCTCCAATCCGCTGCTGATCGCCTCTTTTCTGATAGGTTTCGGCTTTATTCTCGGGCTGACCGATTATCTTGGCCGTAAACGCCGTGTTCTGGACGAGATCACTGCGGGCAGCGCAATGACTATCGGCCTGCTGCAATGCCTGGCGTTGATTCCGGGTGTTTCCCGCTCCGGGATTACGATCACCGCCGGCCTGATGCTCGGCTTTACCCGCGAGAGTGCCGCCCGCTTCTCATTCCTGATGTCACTGCCGGTTGTCGCCGGTGCGGCGCTGCTGAAAAGTATTCATCTGTTCAAACATGGTATTCCGGCCGGAGAGGGTCTGCCGATGCTGATCGGGATAGGCGTTTCGGCCATTACCGGGTATATCAGCGTCGCCTTCCTGCTCAGTTTTGTGCAAAAGCGGACGCTTGCACCGTTTGTCTGGTACCGGTTTGTTGTGGGAGGCGGCTTGATCGTCGCTATTCTGTCCGGGTTCAAGGGGTAGGGGGATTTCATGGTCGGTGGCATCAAGGAGTGGCCCGAGGACGAGCGACCGCGCGAAAAGATGCTCAAGCAGGGTGCTGCGACCTTATCTGACGCTGAATTACTGGCGCTGATTATCAGAGTCGGCGATCCAAGTTCCCGGCAGAGCGCAATCGACCTGGGGCGGGAATTGATCACGCATTTCAGCGGTAATCTTCGCGAACTGGGGGGCGCCGATATCAGCGAACTCTGTGCGATCAAGGGGGTGGGATTGGCCAAGGCCACCAGCGTCAAGGCGGCCTTTACGCTGGCGGCACGTTTTCAGGGGCGCAAGCTGGAGCGCCTCGACCGCTTTACCTCCCCACAGCAGGTCTTCGACTATTTCCACCACGAGTTCCGCGACAGCCGCAAGGAATATTTTCTCATCCTGTTGCTGGACGGCAAAAACCGCATCATCAGGCGGGTCCAGATCTCCGAGGGGAGTCTCAATCAAAGCATCGTCCATCCGCGCGAGGTCTTTAGCCCGGCGGTCAAGGAATCGGCCGCCGCCGTGATCCTGGTGCATAATCACCCGACCGGCGACCCGGCCCCCAGCAGCGAGGATATCGCGATCACGCGCCGCCTGCGGGAGGCGGGGGAGATCATGGGGATCAAGGTGCTTGATCATATCATCGTGGGGGATGGGGAGTACTTGAGTTTTGTGGAGCGGGGATTGCTGTGATGCCGGATCTGGAATCTTAAATCCTTTAACGCAAGGATGCAAAGGCGCAAAGACGCAAGGTAAAAACAGAATCAAAAACCGTGCTTTTTTGTTTAAAACCTTACCTCTTTTAAGCCTTTCTTTGCGTCTTCGTGCCTTTGCGTCCTTGCGTTAATGTTTTTGACTGTACGAATTTGACTGAATGCAATGGATTATATTTGACCTACCGCCTCATCTGCTGCCCGCTCGGCCGCCGCTACGCAGTCGTTCAGGCCGATGCCGCGGTAGGAGTTGCCGGTCAGGATCAACCCCGGATGCGCGCGGAGCGACTCTTCCAGCGCCTGCAGCCTTTTGCCATGACCGACGGTGTACTGCGGGATGGCCTGCGGATGACGGAAAACCCTGACAAACTCCGGCTGAGCATCGATTCCCATCGTCAAAGTCAGATCCTCCCTGACACGGGCAACGACTTCATCATCACTCAGCGCTACGTATTCCGGAAAGCAGGCTCCCCCCATCATGCTGCGCAGGAGTACTTTCCCCTCCGGAGCCCGATCCTCGAACATGCTTGAATCCCACAGGGTGCCAAGCGTATTGCACCCCTCCTTTTTCGGGATCAGATAGCCGAACCCGTCCAGAGAGCACCTGATCTGCCCGCGACTGTAGCCGAAGCAGATCACCGTCATGCTGGCGTAGGGAATCTGCCGCAGAACAGTTGATATCCCCTC
>Ga0209430_1002707_pt1 | contig 11069 bp, 10 predicted proteins | sample BarGraIncub1133A_FD_184504 | JGI IMG/M metagenome (GOLD analysis project Ga0209430, IMG submission 184504) | Arctic peat soil microbial communities from Barrow, Alaska - Barrow Graham LP Incubations 11-33A (SPAdes) (version 2) | ecosystem: Environmental > Terrestrial > Soil > Wetlands > Peat... | reverse complement strand
TATATCCGATTTCTTTTAGCGCCTGCAGAAGCCCGCCGTTACCGCAGCCCATATCAACTATTTTTGCATTCTCATCGTTCAAAAATGAACCGATCAATTTGGCCTGCGACATGTGCTTGCTGATATCCAAAGCACCATAATCCATTTCATATATTGACATTTGTGAATAATATCTATCGTATACGTCCTGACCGACCGGTGTGTCCGCAAATACAAAGCCGCATTCACTGCAGGACACAACATCATACTTTGCGGCAGCGGAAAGTATATGACCTTTAGGCAATACAAAAGCCTGTGTATGCAGAACTTCGCCTTTCGAGGCGTTTTTACAAATCGGACAAGACCGCAGCAATGTTTTGTCCATGTCTGAATCCTTTCCATATACCCGCCATGTTTCTCATTAACGACTTGCAATTCTTGGATTATACCATTTTTTTCACTTCGGGCGTAGTGTATACTATTCACAGAATGGAAAGGGGGCGCAGGCGCTTCGCGTCCTATTACCGCATATGTCTGCCTGCAAACGATTTATGAAAGTAGTCATTCTGGCCGGAGGGCACGGAACCCGTATCAGTGAAGAATCCTATCTCAAGCCCAAGCCCATGATTGAAATCGGAGACTACCCTATTCTCTGGCATATTATGAAGATCTATTCCCAATATGGATTCAATGAATTTGTGATTTGCCTTGGTTATAAAGGACACATCATCAAAGAATATTTTGCCGATTACTATATGCACACTTCCGATGTTACGTTTGATTTCCGTGACGGAGACCGGAAGGTCATTCATAAAAGCATTGCCGAGCCCTGGAGTGTCACGCTGGTCAATACCGGACTGGACACAATGACGGGCGGCCGCATCAAGCGCATCCAGTCATATATCGGAAAGGAGACTTTCCTTCTCACATACGGGGATGGGGTAGCGGATATTGATATTCCTGCTGTCATTGCACTGCACCGGGGATCAGGTTCCGTCTGCACGCTGACGGGTGTCCAGCCGGATGGGCGTTTCGGTTCGCTTTCGCTTTCCGAAGACAGTCATGTGAACGGTTTTGCCGAGAAGCCCAGGGGTGACGGCTCATGGATCAACGGCGGGTTCATGGTTGTGGAACCGGAGCTTTTTGATTATCTTGACGGTGATACATGTGCATTGGAGGGCACTCCGCTGGAGACCCTTGCACACGAAGGCAAGCTTTCCTGTTACCGTCACAGGGGTTTCTGGAAACCAATGGATACCCTGCGCGACAAGCAGGCGCTTGACCAGCTCTGGTCAGAGGGCAATGCCCCTTGGAAGATCTGGTAGCGCAAGGAGGATTTCATGCCACATACAAATACTACCGTTGACCCTGCATTTTGGAGCGGCAAACGTGTTTTGCTCACCGGTCACACAGGTTTCAAGGGATCCTGGATGTCTGTCTGGCTCAAAGAAATGGGGGCGGATCTTACCGGCTTTGCCCTGACTCCGCCCACAACCCCTTCCCTTTTTGAAGATGCAAAAGCAGCCGAAGGTATGCGTTCCATTATTGGGGACATCCGCGACCTTGATGCTGTCAAAAAAGCATTTTCAGATGCACAGCCTGAAATTGTCATTCATATGGCAGCGCAGCCCCTTGTCCTTGAATCCTACAGCTTCCCTGTTGAAACATACGCCGTCAACGTCATGGGTACGGTGCACGTCCTGGAAGCAGTACGGCAGACTCCCGGCATCCGCGCCGTTGTCATTGTCACAACCGATAAGTGCTACGAGAACAAGGAATGGGTCTGGGGATACCGCGAGGACGAGCCCATGGGCGGATATGATCCATATTCCAATAGTAAAGCATGCTCCGAGCTTGTCACGTCCGCCTACCGCAACAGCTATTTTAACCCTGCCGACTATGATACACATCACGTTGCGGTTGCTTCTGCGCGCGCAGGCAATGTAATCGGCGGAGGCGACTGGGCAGATGACAGGCTGATTCCTGACATCATACGTGCCGTGATGGCCGGAACACAGGTCAATATCCGTTCACCTTACGCAATACGACCCTGGCAGCATGTGCTGGAGTCAGTCAGTGCATACCTAATTCTCGCGGAGAAGCTCTATACCGAAGGTGCCGCTTTTGCGGAAGGCTGGAACATCGGTCCCCGTTCCGGCGACGACCGTGATGTGGAGTTCATCGTCAGTTCCATCTGCTCCGATTGGGGCGACGGGGCTTCTTACCGGATTGATTCCAATCTGCAGCCGCATGAGGCAGGTTACCTGAAATTGGACATCTCCAAAATCGAAAGCCGGCTTGGCTGGCACCCGGTATGGCCGCTCCCTGTCACAATTCAAAAAACCGTGGCCTGGTACAAAGCATATACTAAGGGCGGGAACGCCCGTGATCTCTGCCTGTCCCAGCTCAGACAATATATATCCGACAGCAGGGTAATACAATAACAGATAAGAATGTGAGGAATGGTTCATGTGTTCAAAGATACGTGTTGCTGACTATATAGCCGATTTTCTGGTTCAAAATGATATTCGTGACGTTTTCACGGTAACAGGCGGAGGTGCCATGCACCTCAATGACGCCCTTGGTAAAAATACAAATCTCCATTGCACCTATAATCACCACGAGCAGCCTTCTGCCATGGCTGCAGAAAGCTATACGCGGCTAACCGGCAGAATTGCCGCCGTCTGCGTTACAAGCGGTCCCGGCGGAACCAATGCAATCACCGGTGTCCTTGGCGGGTGGCTTGATTCCATTCCCATGCTGATTTTGTCAGGGCAGGCCCGATACGACACCACCGTGCAAAGTACAGGCCTGAAGCTGCGGCAGCTCGGAGATCAGGAATTTGATATTGCTGCCTGTGTTGCAACGATGACCAAGTACTCCGTTATGGTGACGATCCCCAATCAGATACGATATCACCTGGAGAAAGCTCTTTTTCTGGCCAAAAGCGGAAGACCCGGTCCATGCTGGCTTGATATTCCATTGAACGTGCAGGCCGCTCTGGTTGTGGAAGATGAACTTCTTCCCTATGATCCGAATGAAGACAGCAGCGAAGCCTGTGCTCCGGTATCCTCTGATACCGTTCATGAAATAATAGAACGAATTAAAGCGGCCAAACGTCCCGTTCTTTTTGCAGGAACGGCTATCCGCGGCAGCGGATCCGTCGAGGCCTTCCTGAAGCTTGCAAATTTGCTCGGTATTCCGGTAGTAACAGCCTTTAATGCCCATGACTGCATCACAAGTGATCATCCGCTTTATTTTGGAAGACCGGGAACAATCGGGGATCGGCCCGGCAACTATGTTTTCCAGAATTCAGACCTTCTTCTTATTCTGGGATGCAGAATGAACATGCGCCAAATCGGGTATTATTGGGAAAGCGTTGCACGAGATTCCTATAAAATCATGGTAGACATTGATGCTGAAGAATTCCGGAAGCCCTCTTTCAAGCCGGATTATACCGTGCACGCGGATTGTGCCGATTTTATCGATAAAATGATTAATGAATTGCCCGCAGAAGGTTTATCCTCTAAAAGTGACTGGATTGCATGGTGCAAAATCCGGAAAGACAAATATCCCGTAGTTTTGAAGGAATACTGGGAAAGGGATTCTCTGGTGAATCCTTATTGTTTTATGGACGCACTGAGCCGGAGCCTTTCGGAAAACGAGATTATTGTCACAGCAAATGCCACGGCATGTATCTGTGCTTTTCAAGTAATACAGATCAAAAAAGGGCAGCGCATGTACAGCAATTCCGGTTCGGCCCCTATGGGCTATGATTTACCGGCTGCGATCGGAGCCTGTATAGGTGCAGATCGCCGGAGAGTCGTTTGTCTGGCCGGTGACGGAAGTATTCAGATGAATCTGCAGGAACTCGAGACCATCACATACAATCATCTGCCGATCAAGATATTCGTTCTCAATAATCACGGATACCATTCCATCCGCCAGACACAGACCAACTTCTTCGGGAAGCCGCTTGTCGGCTGCGAACCGGAGAACGGCGTCGGGTTTCCCGATATGAAGAAAATTGCATATGCATATGACATTCCTTTCCTTCGCTGTGAAAATCACACGTCCATGCAGGATATAATAGAAGAAGCACTCCGGGCCGAAGGCCCGTATATCTGTGAAATCATGATAACTCCCGACCAGCCGTTTGCACCGAGATCTTCTTCCAAAAAGCTGCCGGACGGCAAAATGATTTCCAGACCGCTGGAAGATTTAGCACCTTTTCTTGACCGGGATGAATATAAAAGCAACATGATCATTGACATATTGCCGGAATAAAGCACACAATGCAGCTTTGGAGGAATTTTACATGAATATGGATATTTTTGAAGATCTGTTTGTCCTGGAACTTGCGAATAACCATTGGGGCAGCCTCGACAGAGGCCTGAAGATCATTTCGGACTATGGCAAAATTGTCCGGTTCAACAATGTGCGTGCTGCCATCAAGCTTCAATTCAGGGATATCGATACGTTTATCCACAAGGATTATGCCGACAGGACGGACATTCGATACATCAAAAAGACAATAGACACCAGACTGACCAAAAATGACTATATGGCCATGGTTCAGGCTGTAAGAAAGAATTCCTGTATAACGATGGCAACTCCGTTCGATGAAAACTCCGTCGACCTGTGTTCGGAACTAGGTGTTCAGATCATCAAAGTTGCGAGCTCTTCCATCAACGATTGGTTCCTGATCGAGAAAATTGCCAAAACAAAGAAGCCCGTTGTCGTATCTACAGGCGGAAGTTCATTAAAAGACATCGATGATCTTGTAACGTTTTTTGATAACAGGAACATCCCGCTGGCTATTAATCACTGCGTCTCCCTGTATCCGACACCAGACAGATTCCTCGAACTCAACCAGATCGATTTTTTCAGGAACAGATACCCGGATCATATTATCGGCTTTTCTACCCATGAGGTATCCGATCTCAATGATTCCATGATGATCGCGTATGCCAAGGGTGCAAGGACTTTTGAAAGGCACGTTGATATAGATTTGGATAACGTCCCTGTAAGCTCCTATTGCTCATTGCCTGAAGGTATCGACCGCTGGTTTAAGACCTTCCACAAAGCCAAGGAACTGTGCGGAAGCAGCTGCGGCACCAAGCGGATACCGCCGGAAGATGAAATAAGCTATCTTGACGCCCTTGTCAGGGGTGTATATGCCAAACAGGACCTTCCTGCCGGTCATGTTCTTACAGATAATGATGTCTATCTTGCAGTTCCGCTTCTGAAGGGTCAGATATCCTGCAGGGAATTGATGTCAGGAGAAGTCCTCATCAAGCCCCTGATTAAGGATGCACCTTTATACATTGATACGATTGACAGTCCTTACGCCCATAATCAGACGCTTTTGAATTTAATTTATAACAGGGGTTTGTGATACCGTGAATAAATTCATTATTACTGGCGCCACGGGGATGATTGCCCTGGCACTTATACGCTTCATAATCCAACAGGCAAACGATCCCGAGATCTTTTGTGTGATCCGTCCGGGTTCCATAAGGCGCGGGAACATTCCGGAAAATCCTGGCGTTCACATTATTGAGTGTGATCTGAATGAGCTTGACCGGCTTCCCCTTCTGATTCATTCCCCGTGCGATGTGTTTTATCACTTTGTCTGGGACGGCACCTCTGAAAGCAGTCGAAATAATGCTTTCCTTCAAATGAATAACATCAAATACACACTGGATGCAGTGAACGCTGCCCATGCCCTCGGCTGCAGCTGTTTCATCGGAGCCGGCTCACAGGCTGAATACGGCCGTGTCGGGCAGGATATGACACCGGATACCCCCGCAAACGCAGAAACGGGCTACGGCATAGCCAAATGTGCTGCAGGGCAGCTAAGCCGCCTTCTTTGCCAGAATCTGGGGATGCGTCACATCTGGGTCCGTATCCTGAGTGTTTATGGCCCTTATGACGGTGAAAACACACTGGTCATGTCCTGTATCCGCGCCTTTTTGGATAGAGAAAAAATCGCACTCACCAAAGGTGAACAGATTTGGGATTATCTGCATTGTGATGATGCCGCCCGTGCGCTCTTCTTAATGGCTGAAAAAGGTACTGACGGCGCCATATATCCGCTCGGAAGCGGAATAGGCCGTCCATTATCAGAGTACATACTGACAATCCGCGATATACTATCGCCTTCCCTGAAGCCGGGCATCGGGGAACTGCCTTATTCTGAAAAACAGGTCATGCATCTTTGTGCCGATATTTCCTCATTGACTCGTGATACCGGGTTCCTGCCGGAAATCACCTTTGCGGACGGCATCAGAATGACGGCTGACTGGGTAAAGGAAAATAGAAATTAGGATTTCTGCTTTTTAACGGTAATATATAAAATTAACCATTTACAGAAGGATCCCGCTTTCGTGGAAGTCCTTCACTTATTGTTTTTGGACTTTTCCATCTCTTCCCTGGTCCTTGTAAGATCATTATCGAGAATCGCATTCATCTGCGTTACTCTATAGATCATATTCTTCAATTTAGAATATGTGACTGTCAACGCAAATGAAATGAACAGATTAAGTATTATGCCGAGAAAGAATACAAGATTCAGCGGGAGCCCTACGCCAATAACCGCAGCTGCCCAGGCAAGAATTCCAGGGAAAACAGCCAACAATAAGATGATGATTCCGCTTATTATCCAGACAAGCGCATATTTGAATTCAATTTGTTCTTTGCGCAGTTTTGAAACAACATAGAATAGAAAGACCACAACAATAAGTGCGACAAAAATTTGCGAAAATATACTCATCCTGTCAGCCCTCCTTTAATTTTTGTACCTCTTTAGCCGAGAAACCAAGATGGAAATAGTTACTTTCATCATATAGTATATCGGCTTAAAAAAGCGAATCGAGCTGACTCCGGACTGTCTTTCACGCATGACGACCGGAACTTCCTTAATCCTGAACTTATGATGATACAGATCAGCAATTGTTTCCGGCTCGGGATAATCTTTAGGATAATAGGAAGCAAAGACTTGCATGACAGCCTGATCACAGGCTCTGAAACCGGAAGTCGCATCGGTAATGTCGAGCCCCGTGCTTCTCTTCAGAATGGTGTCGAGCCAGCGAATCCCTGCCCGGCGAAGTCCGGAAGACTGGAATCCTTCCCCTTCAATGAACCGTGAGCCAATGGTGAAGTCAGCCAGCCCATCAATAATCGGCTGTATCAGTAAATCAAGATATGCCGGGTCATGCTGTCCGTCACCATCAATCTGGATTGCGATATCATATTCATGGCGAATGGCATAAAGGTATCCCGCCTGAACGGCGCCGCCGATCCCCAGATTATTACTCAGATGAAGCGCGTTCAGTTTGTTGTCGCTGCACACTTTGGCCGTATGATCCTTCGATCCGTCATTAACAATAATATAGTCATAACTAGAAGCCTTTTGCCGGATTTCCGCAACGAGCTCAACCAGATTATCAGCCTCATTGTATGCAGGAATAATCAACAGTTTTTTCATATTATTCATTCTCTCTAGCGCATAAATTTGAATAAATTATAACACAGATTTATAGCATTCATATTGAAAAAACATAGCAATTCACATTCGCTTTTCAAAATTGCAGGACACTCAAATTGAAGTGAGAATGGATTCTCCGCAAATTATTATAAGCTTCAATTTAATTCTTCTGCCCACTTTTTTGTTGTATAAATAGTTCGAACGAAAACAAAGGCGTAGAGCATCATCTGAAAGAGCATAATCAGAAAATATGATCCGGTTGCTCCCATGAGTCCGAAGCGAGGAATCAAATAGATAGAAATACCAAATGCAAATATGAGGTTTATTAGAAATAGATATAACTGAACACGCGTAATACGGAGTGTTGTAAGAGCAACAGAAAGTATGCCCGCAATACTACAGAACATAGCCCCAACAAAGACAATCAATAGTTGTGGAATATAAGCCGCAAGATTAATTCCGTAGAGCAGGAGTAAAATATCATCCCCCCAAAAGGCGAATAACATTAGGCAGCAGCCTGTAAATAGAATGATCAAGAGGATAATCCTATAAATCATGCTCAGAAACTTTCGCATCTGAGACTTACTGTGGAAATTTGCCAATTTTACAAGGAGTGCCTGAACAATAATTTGACTGAATAAGGCAATTGTAGTCCCCGGTGTCACTATTATATTATAAATTGCTTGAAAATCTTCTGACATTGTACGGTCAATTACATATTTGGGAAGATTCATAATAACAATTGTCAAAATTGCTACAGAAAAAAGTGGGAAACAAGTCCGAAGCAAATCAAGCATTTTCCTTTTGTCGAATAAGGGTACTATAGTATCCTCTCTTTTGGATACAGGTAAATCAATCAATATAAGAGGAATATATCCTGCTACCATCATTAACATGCATGAAAATAACAAATTTTTAACCATCAGGAGAGAGAAAAAAAATGCGGTGATTGACAGAACGGCTCTCAATGTCATAGAAATGCCAGCAATATACAATTTCCCTTTCTTCTGCATAATGCCATAGAAGATATCCGAAAGTGATTCTGAAATTTTATATATTACCAAAACACAAACGAGCGCTGTTTTTTGCAGATCATAATGGCTCAGCATACAGAAAAGAAAACCAACAACTAACATGATAATTGATGTTGCTATTCTAACCGACAGGTAAACACCACTGGAATACATCCGGGAAATATCAGTAACCTGATAATTTCTGATTCCATATAGGCCCAGTGACAGAAGTATTTGAGCAGATGTAAATGCAATAGCAAATAATCCGGCATCACGGGTGCCAAGAATTTGAGTCACTATCATAAGAAGAAAGAGTGAAGTGATTGAATTTACAGCACTTCCAACAGCATTCCACGAAAAATTTTTAAAATCTGACGAAGATCTGTTACCTGTTCTGATCATCTGAGAAGACCCGTTTGCAAGAGGAATATATTTGAACTTTCTCCTGTATTTTTCATATGTTCTCCCATCTTGATTATAATAAAAATAACACGCAAAATAAATGTCAACATCAAAATACGCATTTTGTTATTTTATGCGGAACTCCCAGTTCTGATAATTTTCGTCCTGAATATTATAATCATTCCTGGAAGGCATCATCGTCTTGATCGTCTGCAGGATAATCTTCATATCGGACAGGAAACTGTAGTTCTTGATGTACATCATATCAAATCGGAGTTTATCTTCAGGATCCGAGTTGTACTTGCCGTATATCTGAGCAAGACCAGTAAGTCCAGCCTTGACTTTCAGCCGCTGATGATATCCGGGGATATTCTCCTCAAATTCTCCGACGGTTGTCGGACGGTCCGATCGAGGTCCTACGGCGGACAAATCGCCTTTCAGAATATTCAGGAATTGAGGAAGTTCATCCAAATGGGTATTGCGGAGTGTCTTTCCGATCTTGGTAACACGCTGATCATCGATACTTGATTGATAAGCGCCGAATTTCTCCTCTGCTTGCTCCACCATTGTTCTGAATTTGTAGACTTTATAGACCTTCCCGGACTTTGTAATTCGCTCCTGCGAGTAGATTGCAGGGCCGTGGGAATCCATCCGAACCATAATAGCGATAACCAGTTGTAGTGGTGCTGTGAAGACAAGAGCCAAAATCGAAAACAGTACATCGAAAATCCGTTTCAGCAAACGCTGCTGAAAAGTAAGACCTAAACTATCAATCATAAATGTCGGCATATCCTGAAACTGAATTATACGAAATTTAATATAGATTAAGTCAGAAAACTGAGGCACAACATAAATGGTTTTATCCGTATTAGCACAATAAAGGAATAGTTGAGATCGGTCAATTTCGCTTACCATCGAAGAGACCATCACTTCCGTACTATGCTTCAGCAGGCTGAAAACGTGGGGAAGATCATCCGCAAGTGTATATCCGAGATAATTTATATGCAGCATTCTCAGTTCGCCGCGGACCTTCATATATAAGCGATCAGCATCTTCCGGGGTCGCAGCAACAATCAGGAGTTTCCCTTTGGAATAAATGACTTTACTGATTTTCAGGCACAACATTGACCAGAGACTCGTCAGTACCATCATTAGAACAGAGCCCAATACGATTGACCAGCGGGAAAACAGATAATACTGAAAGATATATGGGATAGCCGCAGATGTAATGGTTACCAAAAACGTAAATTGAAATGCAGAGGATACAACATCCGTACTATTCTTCCTGAAAAAATGCGTCATTCCTAAATAATCTATGTAAAGTAATGCAGCAACTGTCAGATAAGGTGAAGAATGAAAATAATCGGATAGACTTTGTCCAAAAGTTTCAATTCTTTTATCATAAAGTATATATAGCGAAGCAATAAATGATATATTAACAACAAAAAGCTCGACAACAATATATAGCAGTTTAAAAAAATGTGCATTGGGAGAATGTCGTCGATTCAACATCAACTTTTCATTTTGACTGAGCTGTCTCAATTTCATAAAGTATCCTTCCGAGCAAATAAAAGACAACAGACTATTGTTCTTTTATTTTAGACTGAACATGATTATAGCAGACTTCCTTCCATTTTAGCAATTTCCATGCTGGATAATGAACACTTCACTTCGCCACTGATAGAAATAATGATCAAGTCAGATCCGTCCAAATCCTGGCTGATTGTAAAATATGATCCGCTTACTTAAGTTCAAAACGATTGGGTGCAGTATTGGTTGCCATGTCAAAAGCCCTATTTTATGCGCAAGCGAATTCTTCTCTATGGATTCTGACTTGAAAAAGAGCAAGCTTGGATATTTGGGGACTGTCAAGGCGGCCATGTAAGGCAGGAAGAGGGGTAGAGGATACTGCTTTGAGTACCCTCATCACATTGATCGCACCGACTTTCAGGAAATACATGCATTTTGTACGGATATATCCCCTCACAGGCATGTGATCCACCTGATATCTGCGCCGCAGGACCGAAGGCATTCCTTCTACTGCGTTTCTTTGCCGGGCGAGTTTCTTGTACTGACTCTCCGACATTTTTCGGACATGTTCGGCTCTTCGAATGGTTTTCGTACTGATTCGAACCAAGACTGTCTTCTTTTGGAAAGTAGCGCCGCAGTGTTTGCGGTGGGGACAA
>Ga0209430_1002704_pt1 | contig 11086 bp, 10 predicted proteins | sample BarGraIncub1133A_FD_184504 | JGI IMG/M metagenome (GOLD analysis project Ga0209430, IMG submission 184504) | Arctic peat soil microbial communities from Barrow, Alaska - Barrow Graham LP Incubations 11-33A (SPAdes) (version 2) | ecosystem: Environmental > Terrestrial > Soil > Wetlands > Peat... | reverse complement strand
AGATGGTTGGGTACTTCCAAGAATTTGGACCACTCAAGCAATTAAAAAGGCGAGTGCTGGAGATCTAATAATGAGTGTTCGAGCCCCAGCTGGAACAATAGGAAAAACTCAATATCCTATAGTTATCGGTCGTGGTGTTGCCTCGATTAAAGGCAACGAATTCATTTTTCAATCCCTTTCCAAAATGGACATGGGAGGTTACTGGACTAAACTTTCTACCGGTTCTACTTTTGAATCTTTAAATTGTGAGAATATTTCAAATGCTGAATTGTCAGTTCCGAATAAGAAAGAACAAGACAACATTGGCAATCTTCTATTAAGTCTTGATAACCTTATCACTCTTCACCAGCATGAGTTAGAAAAACTCAAAAATATCAAAAAATCACTGCTTGGAAAGATGTTCTTGTAGAGAAAGGGGTATTTATGGCATTCGATAAAGAATTGGAATTCGAAAAAGAAATGATTAAGGTTCTTTCTCAACACGGTTGGGAATCGACAGTTTTAAGAAACCCGTCTGAAGAGGATTTACTCCACAACTGGGCCGAAATTCTTTTCAACAATAATCGTGAAATAGATCGATTGAACAATCAACCTTTGACAAACTCCGAAATGCAGCAGATTATCGAGCAAATTATCGCTCTAAGAACCCCATTGAGATTGAATGGTTTCATAAATGGAAAGACGGTTTCTATTAAAAGAGATAACCCGAATGATCCGCTTCATTTGGGAAAAGAAATCAGCTTGAAAATATATGACCGAATGGAAATTGCCGCTGGGCAGAGCCGATACCAAATAGCCATTCAACCCAAATTCAAGACACTTGGCATTCTTAATGACCGTAGGGGGGACTCAATACTTCTCATTAACGGAATGCCAGTAATTCATGTTGAACTCAAGAAAACGGGGGTTCCAGTAAGTCAAGCTGCCAACCAAATTGAAAAGTATTCTCGTGAAGGCGCCTTTAGAGGATTGTTTTCACTTGTTCAAATCTTTGTGGCGATGAATCCTGAGGAAACCTTGTATTTTTCTAATCCCGGTGAGGATAATAAGTTCAATCCAGACTTTTATTTCCATTGGGCTGATTACAATAACGAACACATCAACGGTTGGAAGGAAATAGCTTCAACCTTGCTTTCGATTCCTATGGCGCATCAGTTAATTGGTTTTTATACCGTCGCAGATAATACTGACGGTTTATTGAAAGTCATGAGAAGTTATCAGTATTATGCGGCTCATGCAATTTCGGACAAGGTATCAAAAACTGACTGGACGGCAAAAAACAATTTGGGTGGCTATATTTGGCATACAACCGGATCAGGCAAGACCATGACGAGTTTCAAATCCGCTCAACTGATAGCCAATTCAAAAGATGCAGACAAGGTCATTTTCTTGGCAGACAGGATTGAACTAGGCACGCAGTCCTTGATGGAGTATAGGAACTTTGCTAATGAGAATGAAGAAGTGCAAGCTACCGAGAATACAAGAGTACTTGTTACTAAACTTAAAAGCAGTGACCCGAAAGACGTCCTGATTGTCACCTCAATTCAAAAGATGAGTAACATAAGCGACGACGCCGAAGGCCTGAAAACTAAAGATATCGAACTCATGAAATCAAAAAGGGTCGTCTTCATAGTCGATGAGGCGCACAGATCAACTTTTGGAGATATGCTCCACACAATTAAATCGACTTTTCCTCAAGCAATCTTCTTTGGGTTCACTGGAACGCCGATCCATGAGGAAAATGAGCATAAGGATAGCACGACCGCGGATGTCTTCGGAAATGAACTTCATCGATATAGTATCGCGGATGGAATTAGGGATAAAAACGTCCTTGGCTTCGATCCATACAAGGTATTGACGTTTAAAGATTTTGACTTGAAAAAGAAAGTGGGCTTGGAAAAAGCAAAAGCAAGTAGCGAGATTGAAGCGATTTCTGACCCACAAAAATCAATCGTTTATTACAAGTACCTGAATGAAATCCCAATGGCGGGATTTTTCGATGCTTCTGGAAAATACAATAGAGGCATTGAAGATGACATCCCGATTTCTCAATATGAAACAGAAGAGCATCGAAAGATGGTTGTTAGGGATATCTTGGAGCATGTCATGACGCTCAGCCAAAACTACAAGTTTCATGCAATTCTAGCCACGAGCAGCATTCACGAAGCCATTGAGTACTATCGGATGTTCAAGCAGGAATCTCCTGATATGAAAGTATCTGCCCTTTTTGACCCAAACATTGATAACAATGGAAATAGTGGTGCCAAAGAAGAGGGACTCGTTGAACTTCTCACTGATTATAACAAACGATATGGGCAGACTTTTACCATGGGGACCTTCGATCGATATAAAAAGGATATTTCCGTAAGACTTGCTCATAAAGACCAATATATCGGAATAGACAAAACACCGGAAAAACAGATTGATTTATTGATTGTCGTTGATCAAATGCTTACAGGGTTCGACTCGAAGTGGCTGAATACGCTATATGTTGATAAGATTCTGAAATACGAGCACGTCATACAGGCGTTTTCTAGAACTAATAGGCTCTTTGGTCCAGAGAAACCCTTCGGAACTATCAAATACTATCGTAAACCACATACAATGGAGCAGAACATCAAAGTGGCCATCAAACTATATTCTGGCGACAAACCCTTAGGGTTGTTCGTTCCCAAGATTGAGGAAAATCTGGAAAAGTTGAATTCCGTCTTTGCCGAAATCAAAAAACTGTTTGAGAATAATGGTGCCGCTGATTTCACGAAACTTCCTGACGAAGTGCCTGTAAAAGCAAAATTTGCTAAATTATATCGAGAACTCAATAATTGCTTGGAAGCCGCTAAAATCCAGGGTTTCGATTGGAAAAATGTGATTGTAATGGATACACCCGTTCCGAATTCATTGAATGTCATTTTCGATGAAAATGAGTATTTGACTCTTGCCCTACGTTACAAAGAATTGGCGAGCAGTGATTCTTCAAAAGGGGATGTTATGGACGTCCCGTACGAACTATATGGTTACCTGACTGAGATTCCAACTGGGATGATTGATACGGCCTATATGCAAGCCAACTTCGACAAATACCTGAAATCGCTTGAAGATGGCGATCTCGTGGAAAAAGGAAAGACTTTGGATGAACTGCACAGTTCCTTTTCGATTTTGTCTCAAGAAGAACAGAAGTTTGCCAACATTTTCCTTCACGACATTGAAAGAGGAGATGTCGTTGTCCAAAAAGGAAAAGCACTTAGAGAGTATATAACTGAGTACCAAGTGAAGGCTAAGAACGATCAAATATCAAGATTTGCTCTTGTCTTTGGTCTAGACGAAGGAAAACTACGTGATTTCATAAGCAAAAAGATAACGATGAATTCTATTAACGAGTTTGGTAAGTTCGACGAGCTTATTTCAAGCGTTGGTTTTTCTAAAGCCAAAAACTTTTTTGAAAAAACCGAACAAACCAAGTTAACTGCTCCAAAGGTTCACATGAAAATTGACAATTTTCTCAGAAGATTCATTCTAGAAGGCGGATTTGAAATCGACATAAAAGACATCGATGAATGAAGAAATCTTCTTTTATAAGTATGCTAAATCGTAAATTTGAATGTGCTTAAGGTCTTGGATTATTGTAAAAGATCTCATTAAAATTTACTCAAAGAAAACGGAAAGTTTCGCCTGTTCTAAATAACCGAAAAAATCAAAAAAATCGACAACTCAATTAAGTGAAAAATAACGTGGTTTTTTACAAAAACGGGCAGATACTGAATTTTGACAATATGGACTTACGAGATTGGCTTTTCATCATGTTTTTGCATAACCATTCTTGATAGTGCGGCCAATTACACAGTCGAGGCAACACCAGAAATACGGTTTGGTTTCTTTGAGAGATACTTTAATAGTGCAAAACCTAATGAATGAGCTATAATATAAGTTAATTACACAAAACACACGAAACCTCTTGCTTCTATTTTTCTTGGGGGAGATGCTCTATACGTAGAAACGGCACTCTAGCATTAGAATTTCTTGTTTTACGACACAGGTTATCAAAAAGTGACCTTGCTTTCTTGAAAAGAGGGAAAAAACATGACTTGGGAAAGTTTCAAAAATCACGTAGTAGCATTATTTGAAGTTTCAAAAGACAAAACAAATTTTCAAATTTTAGATGACGTGATTTCTTACGAAGTTAAAAACACGAAATACGTTTTTAAAAAAGACGATTTCGAAAAAATATCAAAAAAGCTTGTTTCCATCGACGACTCGTTGGTGATATACACAAATAATACGCTTCAGGTATTATTTGATAGCCCAAAGTCTAGCAGAATTTCCCCTCTCTACCACAACAGAAAACTTTTGGGAACAAAATTTGATGATAAAGAGAACAATATAAAATACCAATTTGGTCGCGCCTCTGATGAAATGACGCTGCTTTTTGTAGATCGGGTTTTTGCACTCAACAAGAACGATTTTAGAACTAGACCGTACTTGGAGTTTTACGGGTTTTCAGAGGACGAACCCTTTCCTGAAGAAACACTTGTAAAAACCGACTTTTCATTATTAAACATCGTCAATGAATCATTTTCCACCCCCTCCGCGATAACTCTAATATCCAAAGGTGACGTGGATAAAGATAAACTGCTTGATTACGCCAGTTCCATGCTTTTCACGATATCTTATAATTTAGATACTTCGTTCAGAATGATAAGGAGAATTGGCGATGTTTTGTTTAGAAGGTCAATGGCTCGGCGGAGAATTAATTTACTACAAGATATCGAGCCGCCAAGAGTGACATATAATCAAGAATTAATCGACAAGTATTATATGGCAACGAGTTCCGAAGATCCATTCGTTAAATTTATTGGATATTACCATGTCATAGAGTTTTTCTTTGAAGAGGTATATGACGAAGAGTTAGTCAAACAGGTGCGGGGCATTCTTAATTCGCCTAAGTTTTCGAGCAAAAACAACAAAGGAATCTCTGAGATAATTGAGAAGATAAAGAAAAAAACAAAAATCAATAAAGAGGAATCTCAAGGTTTTGAGCAAGAAGCTCTAGGCTATACACTTTCTAAATATGTAGATATTGATGAACTAAAGAAAGAAATAGAGACTATTGATAAAACATCATGTGCTTATTATCAAAGCAACGAAGTAAGCTTTTCTCACGGAGGGATAATTGATTTTACGAATCGGGACAAAATTTATACAAAGATGGCCGCAAGAATATACAAAACAAGAAATTCATTGGTCCACGGAAAGTCTAACGATAATACACCAAGCGGAAAAGAGAGAAGTGTATACAAGCCATATAGCGACAATATATTTTTGTTAAAAGAAATACCTCTTTTAAGAGCGATCGCTGAAATAATAATAATTAAATCCGCAAAATAGGTCTGTTCTTATTGAATAGATGTAAATTATTTCGTGCGAAAACGGGTGGCCTTTTTTAGCGATTTTATTGAATTTGCAAATTAAAAGTCTCGGGAATATAAGGACAATTTCGAAATTCGCATATTAATTTCCAATTGAAAAAGCCGTGCAGAATCAAAACATTGCTTTTTTAACAACTATAATTTCCCGTTCTCTTTTGTGCTTTTCGAATATAACCTCTTGCATTCTTATACTACGCATTGTATAGTATTATGCATAAGGAGGTATGCACATGGATAGCCAACTCAAAAAAGGAATGTTGGAGTTATTGGTCTTAGCGTCACTCAAGTACCAAGACTCCTATGGATACTTGATTGATCAAGAAGTATCAAGCGTCATCGATATCTCAGAATCAACGCTGTATCCTATATTAAGAAGATTAGAGACTCAAGGCTTCGTGACGACATACGAGACCACCTATAACTCAAGAATAAGAAGGTATTATCAAATTACGAAAGCGGGACTAAAGAAACTGGTAGAGTCGGAAAATGATTTCAGGGAAACCAAGAAAATCTACGACTATATCCTACGGTAGGGGGGATACCAAAATGAAAAAGGCAGAATTTATAAGAGCGTTACGCATGGAACTCGATTTCCTTTCTAAAGCAGATCGGGAAGATGTCATTAAGTACTATGACGAATTAGTAACTGACGCTGTCGATAATGGCAAAGACGAAGCAATGTTTATCGCGGGACTGGGTTCGGTCGTAGAAATCGCCCGAAACGTCAAGCAAGACCATTCCTTCCTCGATTCCATCCGGAATATAAACTTTTCATCCGGCGCGAAAGAGGTCATCGGCATCACGGCGAAAGTCCTCGGTTACTTTCTCTTCGTGATCTTGACGATTGTCTTAATCTCCGTCGGGATTAGCTTCGTATTGTCCGGCACAACCACGATCATTCTCAGTATTATCAGCATCGTCGTTCACTTAGATGCAGAGGTTATGGTCACCATTACCAAGGTGGGTCAAATCATCTTTGGATCTGGATTGACCATTATCGGTATTTGGTTATTCATCTGGTACGCCAAGTACGCAAAGAAGTTCTTAGATAAGATCTTTAATAAACTCCAAGAAGTCTTTAAGGATAAGGAGGGAACCGCTCATGTTTAAGTTATTAGCAATCGGTGCCTCACTATTAGGGGCTGGCTTGATTATCACCGTCACTGGTGGCATTATCTCCGGCGAAGGATTTACTTTAGGCGCTGGCGCTACCTATTTACCAGTCGAACACTCCTATGCGACCACCGGTATCGATACGATTAGTTTTGATGCGGAAAACCGCCGAGTGGTGGTCACGCCAAGCGAAACCGATGAAATCACTTTATCTTATTCTGATTCCACCGATGATTTCTTGGTGATTACGAATGTTGGGGGAGTTCTTGAAGTTACTAATACCATCCATTGGTATAACCATATGTTCATGAACTTTGGGATGATGAACTGGGGAACCACGAACACCGTGAACCTCGGCGTTCCGGCCGGCTATTCCTTCACGATGAATTTATCTTCTAGCAATGGCGCTATCTCGGTCAGTGATTTAGCGACTATCGCCTCACTTGACTTAAGTACCTCTAATGGCACCATCGACGTTATCAATGTTGCGGGATTATCCTCAGTTGATGCGGTTACTTCTAATGGCGTGATTAACGTCACCAACGTTGATTGTGCTGGCGATATCGTCTTACGTTCCTCTAACGGCAATGTCAATCTATCCGGTGTTACTGCGCCTTCGATTAACGCACAAAGCTCCAACGGCCGTGTCCGTGGCTTGGATGTCACCGCGGATGACGTAACCTTCCATTCCTCTAACGGAAATATCACCTTAGAGATTAATGGGCAACTCTCTGAGTATTATGTCAAACTGTCCACCCTCAACGGGAGTCTCTATATGGATGATGTTAAAGTCACCCAAAATGCCTATAACACCAGCTTACCGGACAAAATCGATTTATCGACAACGAACGGTAGCATCTATCTTTCCTTCAACGCTTAATCTAGGTCGCGACAGAAGTCACCGATTCCTACCGGATTGGTGGCTTTTTTTATAGCTCTACGATATATAATTAAAGAAACAAGGAGTGGTGACCATGACTAAACTCCCTCACGTCTTCGTTATCGGTGGTACATCTGTTGATGAAATCATCCCACTAGACAAACTTCCGGACCCGGTTCCAGCGACGATTTTTGCGTCTTCCACGAAGAAAGTCGGTTCCACCGGCAGCGGTAAAGGACTGAGTCTTCATCTTTTAGGCGTACCGACCGTCTTACATTCCCTTATTGGTCAAGACCCGGAAGGCGACATGATTAAAGCCTTCTTTGAAAAATATAAATTGCCGTTTATCTATGATATCGATCCTAAAGGAACAGAAAAACATGTAAACCTGATGGCCCGAAACGGAGACCGTATCTCTTTCTTTACACGTATTGGTAGTAGCGGCGTGAATCTCCAGAACCTCGCGATTAGGCAAGCCATCAATGACGCGGACTTAATCGCGTTGAATATCATTTCGTATACGAAACAACTCATCCCTCTATTAGAAGAAGCTAAGAAACCGATCTGGGTTGACTTACATGACTATCAACCAGAGAATCCTTACTATGATGACTTCATTAATGTCGCTGAAGTCTTATTTATCAGTTCTGATCGCTTACCCGATTATGAAGAAGTGATGATCCGCTTTATCAAATCAGGCAAGAAGATGGTTATCTGTACTCATGGTGATAAGGGAGCTACAGCGATTGACCAAGACCTTCATTGGCATGATTGTGCCGCATTACCCTATAAATATGTGGATGGTAACGGCGCAGGCGATAACTTCTTCTCTGGATTCCTTTATGGTTATTTTCATGACCAGCCGCTCGATGTCTGCATGAAGTATGCGACCATCGTCGCCGGCTTATGTATTTCCTCAGGTGAAATCGCTAATCCGCGTTTAAGCGCCGATCTCCTCGAAAAAGAATTTAAACGGTTTTATAGTAAGTAAATTATAAATTACGACACATAGTGCCATTTGACATAATTTTTTCTCATGCGTTTAATTAAGTTACGGAGGAAGAAAGAATGAAAAGAAAAATTCTGATACTTTCAGTGATGCTCTTATCGATGTTTAGAACCGGATTCTATTCCGCTCAAGCTGAAGAACTTGCCTATCCATTTGATTCCATCCATCTTACTGGGGCTTCGCACTTTCAAGTGACCGTGCCTGCCGAACTATCCACCGAATCCCTACTTTACCCGAATGTGGAAAGCGGCGATATCCTCAATATTTATATGGGGACCTTGGAATTATGGCAATTAGATGCCTCTGCATCCTCACCGACTTCGATGCTCGTGGTCAGCAATGCCCTTGGTGTCGACCTACATCGCTTTCTCATCAATAACTATGGCTTACAAGATGGCGTCTCCCAAGGGTGGGGCTTTGCTTCCCATATCTTGATTGACCCCGAAGTCGGGGTCGTCAAAGATCTCGATATCTTAGCCGCCGGGATCCATGAATTTGGCATTATCCATGATTTAGTTTTGGATACATGGTCATTCCTCGACGACAAGGCATGCGTGATGCCGGCGATGGCAGACACGTTCTCTACCGAAACCGGCCTTGATATCATTATTGCCGCTTATGTTGAAGTAACACCCTCATCAGTGAGCGAAGCCAGACGCGATCATACGCTTGACTGGTTTGACATGATTTTTACCGCCGGATTATTCTCCTGTTCCGGAACCAATGATTCTTCATCGGCCAATCCCACGGCGCCCTTGAACAACGTTGAACTCACGGAAGCTTTATCAACCGCGATTAAAGAACTATTCGTCAGCTAATCATTCCGTAACTCATGCCAAAAGAGAAGATGCCGCCTCAAACTCTGAGATGATAAAACTTGCAGAGAAAAGACAGAAGGTTTCGGCAAAACATTCGTTCTGAAAAACAGCCAGTCGGATGTAGTATTTTTTACCGTCGATGAATATGAAAAGGTTCTCAATATTTATTGAGTATCTGGAAAGTCTTGAAAACCAGATAGCGCATGGTTTACCGAGCCTTTGCCACAGCAAGGAAATAAGAAGAATTACGCCACTAGCCATTTAAGAAATGACATAAAATGATGATATGTCATTGAAAGGAGAGAATTGTATGCCTTGGAATAAACGCGATTACCCAGTTTCTATGAAAAACTTAAAGCCACGCGTGAGAAACAAAGCCATCGAAATTGCCAATGCTCTATTAGAAGAGGGCAATGAAGAAGGCAAGTCTATCGCCATTGCCACCGCCAAAGCGGAGGAATGGGATGTAAATCATCCACCACGGGAAAAAGTGCAGAAATCGACTAAAAACATTAAAAACCTGTAAAGTGATGAACACGATACGACATTTCAATCTGTATGACAGATTCTAATGATTTTTTGGCTTTCCTAAATTAAACAGAACCATTTCGTGGATAAGAGGCCTTCCCGATTAACGAATAGTTTCGTTGATAATGTAAACAAAACAGTTTACAAATTTTTAATGCAATCTTTGTTATGTCCGGCGACGGTGTAACGAATCAAAATATGATAAAATTAATAAAAGCCAGACAACAAATGTCAAAGAAGAGGATGATCATCATGGAAGCGATAAAACTCAATCCTGAAGATTTGAAGGAAATCAAGGCAGCCAAACAACTGATGAAGAAAGTTAAGGCCTTTTCTGCATATTCGGAAGCCGGCCATATCGATCTGGAAGTCTTGCCGGGGACCCTGAGCCGGGTCCGAATCCAGGACGCCATCGAACACATGCTGACGGAGACCAAATATCTTCCGATTACCCAGGCCGTCACGGTCAGGGTCGATTTCCCGGATGGTTCGCCCGACCAGAATGCCCTTTCCATCAAAAAAGCCGTTAACGGAGAAATCGTCAAAATGATCTATTTTGAAGAACTGGAAATCAAACGACTGAATATCTTCTGCCTGTTCCTGCTTGGCGGCGGCATCTTCGCTCTGCTTTTATCGGGTTTTTTCCGGAGCGTTTCTTATGTCACCTATTTCTTCCAGGAAATTTCTCTATTGGTCAGTTGGGGTTTTGTCTGGTCGGCGGTCGAAATGTTTTTTTTGAACCGTCGAAACGTTGTTTTGGAGCGGCAAAAGCTTTATCGGCTGTACATCGCGGAATACGAAACCTTTCCCGATCCTATTCTCGTTCCCAAAAGTCTATAAAAACATTTTCCCCCTATTTTACTTTGCCAAAACAAGAAACAATAAAGGCCTCGCGATGAGGCCTTTGAATTTAAATGGTCAAAAAAGTGTGATTTGAACCCGCTAAAGACTTCTTGTATGTTATGTTTCCTATTTTTTCTATAGGGCCAAAATCCACAAACTAGTTAGTACCTCTTTTTCAGTTAGAAATACTCTAGAATTCTGTGACCTTTTGGATGGGCACTTTCGGATAGACATACCCAGCGAACGGTGGCATTGAGTTATAGACTCTTTCGATATTCAATTGCCCATGTTTGATGAGGCCTGACATTTTAGTGAAGGTGCCTTTCGCTAAAACGGATTCCATGCCGAGGTTGACAAATAATATCGCGGCTTTACTATGTTCCGGTATCGCCAGTATTTCTTTTTTAAACGGTGAGGAAGAGAAGACGATACGGTCGGTCCCGGCATTGGCCGCTTGAATGATGGGGACAAT
>Ga0209430_1002703_pt1 | contig 11098 bp, 11 predicted proteins | sample BarGraIncub1133A_FD_184504 | JGI IMG/M metagenome (GOLD analysis project Ga0209430, IMG submission 184504) | Arctic peat soil microbial communities from Barrow, Alaska - Barrow Graham LP Incubations 11-33A (SPAdes) (version 2) | ecosystem: Environmental > Terrestrial > Soil > Wetlands > Peat... | reverse complement strand
TTGCCTTCCTTGAAATATGATTTTGTAATTTTGCCTTGCACATTTGACATTAAATCTGAAGTACTAGCTGAAGCCACTGTGCCTGACCCAGAAAGACCAACCTCAATATTTCCTTTTGTTACCTGCACAGTTCGTTGCACAGATGCCATCGTGCTTTTTGCTGCACTACTCTTTGTGACTACAAAAAATCCAATAGCACAAGAAATGACTACTAAACTCACTATAGAAAGTGTTATAAACTTTTTTCTACTCCATTTCACTTTGTTTATGCCCTTCTGCATAGTTCCACCTCTTCATTCATCATTTTGGTAAGAAAAGCTATAATTACTTCTTCTTTTTATACACTTAAATAATATTAAAATATTATGTAAAACCTGTGTTTGAATTGTGAACAAACTGTAAATGGTTGTAAGTAATTGGGTTAGCTAAGCACAGGGCATAGAAAAAGCAAGGGATGTCTTTTAAGTACAAATCCCTTGCTTACTTTTTAATGAAAAATTATTTAACCTTGGCGGTAATCTATAATTCTCCTGCTCTTTTTTTCACTTCTCGGGAGACTACCTATTCCACTAACCTCAGCGATGATATGTATACCTATGCGTTTTTTAAAAAGATCTACAATATTATATTCTATATCATCACGTTCTGTGTCGCCATCTGAATTATACTCAACTTTTAGCGTCATAACATCTTTCCCATTTATATGGTCAATTATAATCTGATATTCACTACTAACTCCATCAACTTCCCTAAGGACCTCATCTATCTGACCTGGATAGATATTCACACCCTTGACCTTTACCATATCATCTGTTCGACCAATTATTCTATCAATACGAGGATATGTAAGACCACACTTACACTTTTCTGGGATTATCCTTGTTAAATCTCTGGTTCTATATCTCAGAAGTGGTGCTCCCTCTTTCCTCAAGGTAGTAATTACCAGCTCACCTACCTCACCTTCAGGAAGAACTTCACCTGTGGCAGAGTCAATTATTTCAAAATATAAGTAATCATCATAGTAATGCATTCCCTCGTGGGAATCACAGTCTATTGCAATACCCGGTCCATAAATCTCTGTAAGACCATATATATCATAAATTTCTATGCTAAGCTCATTCTTGATACGCTGTCTCATTTTCTCTCCCCAGCGTTCAGAACCGATAACACCTTTTTTTAACTTTATTTCAGAACGGATTCCTCTCTTTTCAACCTCTTCTGCAAGAACTAATGCATATGAGGAAGTGCCAATTATTACAGTTGACTTCAAATCTATCATCATCTGAAGTTGTTTATCAGTGTTTCCCGGCCCCATTGGTATCGCCATAGCTCCAAGCTTCTCAGTTCCCGCCTGAAACCCTATCCCAGCTGTCCACAAACCATATCCAGGTGTGATTTGTATTCTATCTAAAGAAGTAATTCCAGCAATTTCAAAGCTCCTCGCCATCATCTGTGCCCAATCATTTACATCCTGAGCTGTATAAGGAATTATTATCGGCTGTCCTGTGGTTCCCGATGATGAATGTATCCTAATAATTTTTTCATCTGGCACTGCCTGTAAACCAAGTGGATACGCATCCCTTAACTCTTCCTTTGTAGTAAATGGAAGGGTTTTGATTTGATCTAAAGATGTTATGTCTTTTACGTCAATACCACTCTTTTGAAATTTTTTCTTGTAAAATGGACTGTTCTGACTTATGTTAATAAGCATTTTTTGAAATAACTCAAACTGACCTATTCTCATCTCAACTCATCTCTTCTCTTCTCTTTTTTAATATTTCTTTTATAATTATACAAAGTATTGCTCGCAATGTCCATTATGTTTTTTTGAAATTCATCTTATATACTACTCAAATGTTCCTTCTTTATCCTACTACCATAATCAATTATTTTTCTTTCATACTCCGATTCCATAAATGGTGAAGTTAAAAGAAAATCTGCTGTAGACTTGTTCATAGCAATGGGAATGTCATATAATACAGCTATTCTTAGCAATGCCTTAACATCTGGGTCATGAGGCTGTGATGTAAGTGGATCCCAAAAGAATATCATAAAATCAACTTCGCCATTTGCGATACATGCTCCTATTTGAAGGTCTCCTCCTAATGGTCCACTTTTGTATGCCTTAACTGGTAATCCAGTGTTTTCAGTAATCAAATGAGCAGTTGTACCAGTTCCGCACAGAAACTGTTTGCCAAGGACGACAGAATTGCTCATTGCCCAGTCTATTAAATCTTGTTTCCTGTTATCATGTGCTACCAAAGCTATATGCTTTTGCTTACCCAGTTTCTTTATGCTCATTGTGGCACCCCCCTTAAAATATATTCATAGCCCATTTCAAAAGCCTTTTCATTCAACTCTCTAAACTTCTGAGGAACATTTTCAACAATTGACTGCAGCATGACTTCCCTGCTAAAAGGCATTTTGCCAACGGCTGTCGCTGCGCCTAGCAAAACTACATTTACCGCCTTTACAGTGCCTGCTTCTTTTGCAATACTGTATCCATCAATAAAATAAACTTCTTTTGCATTGTTTTTAATGTATTTTATAATTTCTTCCACATCATACTGTGAAGTACCTAACGAAGCTGTTACAGGCTTAATTATCTGTGTATTTATTATGCAACAGCCATCCTTTGACAACCTTGTTAAGCTTCGGGCAGCCTCAGCTAATTCAAATGCTATAATCATGTTTGCATTTTCAAAGGGTATTATGGAGCTAGATTTTTCACTGTTTATTCTAACATAACTTACTACACATCCACCTCTTTGAGACATTCCTATTGTTTCAGAAGTTCTTGCAAAGCTACCTTGTTTAATTGCAGCTGCTGCAATAAGTCTTGAAGCAAGCACAGTACCCTGTCCTCCAACACCCGAAATCAAGATGTCAAATTTTGAATTTATCATTTTTCGCACCCCCCAATGGCATTAAATGGACAAACATTTGTGCATAAACCACAACCATAGCAAAGTGAAGGTTCAATTTGTATCTTTCCATCTACAGTAGAGATTGCAGGGCAACCAATGGTATTAATACACTTCTTACAGTTTTTGCAGTTCTCATTAATACTGTATTTTACCGATGGTTTGAACAGTGCAATGCAAGGGGCTTCAAAAATGACTACAGATGTTCCTTTGTAATCCACTGCTTTCTTAATTATTTCAACAGAATTTATGAAATCAAGTGGATTCCCTTTGACTATATGCCCTACTCCGCAGGCTTTTACTATACCATAGATGTCTATTTTATTTGAAATACTTTTCATCATTGTTTTACCTATTCCAGGATGTGGCTGATGTCCTGTCATTGCAGTAGTGCTGTTATCAAGTATCACTACTGTAATATCTGTATTGTTATAAACCGCATTGATTATCCCAGAAATTCCAGTATGGAAAAAGGTTGAATCCCCTATGAAAGCTATACTATTGGTATCTGGTTCAGTCCTCTTGATACCTTGTGCTACCGTAATACCTGCTCCCATACACAGACATGTATCAACCATTTCTAGTGGCTTAGAATTTCCAAGAGTATAACAGCCAATATCTCCTGTAAATACGGCTTTTTGCCCTTTCATTGCCATTTTAACAGCATAGAAGGAAGCTCTATGTGGACATCCTGCACAAAGTACAGGCTGTCTTACAGGAAGCTCTGGTATTGCTAATTTTTTATTAGTTTTTACTATCTCTTCTCCAAGGAACTTAGCTAATGCTTCATATACCAATTCAAATGTGTATTCTCCTGCAAATGGCAGATGCCCGGTTTTCTTTCCTAATATTTTTATCTTCTGCTGGTTTGAGGCACATAGCATAGCTAATTCTTCTTCAACAACGGGGTCAAGCTCTTCAAATACCAAAACTTCATCTAGTCCAGTAAGAAAACCTTCAGCCATAGCTTTAGGTAGTGGATAAGGAGTTCCAACCTTGAAAACCTTAACATTGGCCTTTAACCGTTCAACTGCTTCAACAGTGTACGTATACGCCACTCCAGATGCTGCTATTCCAAGCTTACCCCCTCCATATACCTCATTGAACCTAAGACTTGAAAAGATATCGCTCAGCTTGTGTTGCAGTTTTTCAATATGAATGTGTTTTCTGTAAGCCAAGCTTGGGAAGATTACCCATTTAGGGTCTTTTATAAAGCCCTCTGGCTTGTGCTCTATTCTTTCGTCAATTACATCTATTGTGCTACATGCATGGCATACCCTTGTAGTTGGCCTCAAAAAAACAGGAAGCTCTACCAGCTCTGAGAGCTCAAACGCATATTGAATCATTTCATAAGCCTCTTCAGGTGTAGAAGGGTCTAATACAGGAAGGTTTGAAAATCTTGCAAAATGTCTGGTATCTTGCTCAGTTTGAGATGAAAAAGGACCTGGGTCATCTGCTACTAATACTACCATTCCACCTTTAACACCTATATAAGCCAAACTCATAAGCGGATCAGATGCCACATTTAGTCCCACCTGTTTCATCGTTACCAGTACCCTTGCTCCACTGTAGGCTGCTCCAGCTGCTATCTCCATCGCAGACTTTTCATTCACTGACCATTCAACATATATATCGCCTGGATTACTATGTGCAATGGTCTCAAGAACTTCTGTAGAAGGAGTCCCAGGATATCCAGTTACCACATTAACCCCAGCCTTTATAGCACCAAGTGCTATTGCCTCGTTACCCATAAGTAATTTTTTACTCATTTTACCTCCACACGCCATGCTGGCTCTAAATATAATTAAAACAACTCTTTTTCCCCTAATAATAAAAATTATAACACAACATTTGAATTTTATAAAAATTTAATTGTTTAAATTTATTATGCTTTATTGTGTAAATTAGTTATAATAATATATATGAGAAATACATTCGCTATTTTTAGGAGGGTTTTGTTATGAAAATGATAGTGGCAATAGTGAGGCCAGAAGCTTTTGAAGATGTTAAGCAAGCATTATTTAGCGCTGAAATCCATAAAATGACTGTTAGCCATGTTAAAGGTTGCGGACAGCAGATGGGCTACACTGAGAGTTATCGGGGCTCTGTTACAGAGGTTAATCTTCTAAACAAAGTAAAATTTGAAATATCTGTAAACGACGAATTTGTTAAGCCAACAATTGATGCAATCATGAAGGCTGCAAGAACTGGGAATATTGGCGACGGTAAGATATTTGTGTTGCCAATAGAGGAATGCTACAGAATTAGAACCGGAGAAGAAGGCCATGAAGCAATTGGATAGACAAATTAAGTAAGGACTTAAATATAATACGGTACGGCTCTATTAATTAATTTAAAATAGAAAAGCCGTACCGTTTTATAATTATTTATTTAGTTGCTACTTTATATTCTAGATCTTCCGCCCAAGTTCAATTGTTAATTATGATAAATCAAAAATCTTACACAATTTTAGTTGTCCAGTTTTCTACATTCCACACCTCAGTAATCCAATCCGCGTAGAAATCAGGTTCATGGCAAACTAGAAGCATTGTACCCTTAAACTCTTTAAGTGCTCTCTTCAGTTCTTCCTTTGCATCCACATCTAGGTGATTTGTAGGTTCATCCAGTATCAGCCAATTTACATCCTTTAGCATCAATTTGCATAGACGTACCTTTGCATTTTCGCCGCCGCTTAGCACCATCATTTGGCTGGTAATATGCTCTGCTGATAAACCACATCTAGCAAGTGCTCCACGCACCTCTGCATTTGACATCCCAGGGTAGTCTTTCCATATCTCTTCTAATGCAGTGTTACTGTTAAAACGTTCAGATTCCTGCTCAAAGTAGCCAGGAAACAAATAGTCATCCAGCTTCACTTCTCCACCAAAAGACTTTTGTATTCCTAATAGGGTTTTTAGCAAAGTGGACTTACCCAAGCCATTTACACCTTTTATAGCTACTTTCTGCCCACGCTCTAATGATATATTTAACTGGCCTGTAAGTGCAACGTCATATCCAATAATAAGATTATTCGTTTGAACTACAAATCTACCAGTAGCACGCGCCTCTTTGAACTTAAATATAGGTTTTATCTTTTCTTTCGCCTTGTCTATAATATCCATTTTATCCAGCTTCTTTTGTCTACTCTTTGCCATATTGCTGGTAGAGGCCCTAGCCTTATTTCTTGCAACGAAGTCTTCAAGCCTATCTATTTCCTTCTGCTGCTTCTCGTAGGCCTGCTGTGTTTGCTGCTTTGAAAGCTGATGCATCCTCTGGAATTCATCATAATTGCCAGAATACCTTGTCAGTGCTGCGTTCTCAACATGATAGATGACATTAACAACATCATTTAAAAACGGGGTATCATGAGATACAAGTATAAAGGCATTTTCATAATTCTTCAAATAATTTTTTAACCAAGTAATATGGTTTTCATCAAGGAAGTTAGTAGGCTCATCCAATATCAATATCATTGGGCTTTGCAGCAAAAGCTTTGTAAGCAATACCTTCGTTCTCTGTCCTCCGCTTAAGTTTGATACGTCAGTCTCGAGGCCAATGTCGCCCAGTCCCAAACCATTAGCTACTTCTTCAATCTTTGAATCAAGAACATAAAAGCCATTGTGTTCTAGTACACTTTGAATGTCTCCGACATCCTCCATCATGGCATTAATTTCACTATCTGTAGCAGTTCCCATTTTTTCATATATTTCGAGCATCTCTTTTTCAAGGTCAAGCATATACTGGAATGCCTCTCTCAAAGCTTCTCGAATAGTTTTCCCTTGGGTGAGAACAGTGTGCTGATCTAGGTAACCCGTTGTTATTCTGTTGCACCATTCAACCTTACCCTCATCTGGCATAAGTTTACCGGTAATTATATTTAGAAACGTAGATTTACCTTCTCCATTTGCACCAACAAGACCCACGTGCTCGCCCTTAAGCAGTCTAAAGGAGGCATCCTCCAATATCTTTCTGGCACCAAAGCCATGACTTACATTTTCAACAGTTAAAATACTCATTACGATTTAACCTCCATAATACTTTTCTTACTTCAAGAAATAGCAATTTTTGAACTTTCTAGGCTATAATTAAACATCACCGAAATTTAGTATAACGTATCAAGTATATTAAAGTCAAAACTTTTAAATTTAGTAAGGCGCCTGTTAGTTAATATTTTCTAAATTCCAAAAAAATTATAATATGACATCAAAACTTCCTCAGGATTTTTACAAGTCATCAACTGTGACATTACGCAAATACCAACTGCACCAGCTTTCAATACATCAGTAGTATCTAATTGTGTTATCCCCCCAATGGCAAACACAGGAATAGTAACAGCCTCACATACTTGTTTCAAGAAATCAAGTCCTATAGGAGGAACTCCTTTTTTACAGTCAGTTTGGAAAATATGCCCTACAATTATATAACTTGCACCTAAATCTTCTGAACGTTTTGCCTCTTCTACAGAATGAACAGAAATACCTATACATTTAAAAGTACTTAATTCATCCAGGTGATTCAAAAATATCTTCATAGGAAGATGGATATTGGGAATTTTCAATTTTTGTGCAACAGCTATATGAGAATTGATTACCAGCGGCACATTATACCGACTGCAAATTTTCAAGCATTCCGAGGCTAACTGTTCATATTTTTCTGGCTGTAAATCCTTTTCTCTTAAAATGATGCGATATGGTAAGGCTTTTGCAATCTGTTCAATACGTTGGAGAAAATCATTTTTGCAAAGTAATCTATTTGTTACAGAAATAATCATTCTTTTTCACCTCAAAAATTTACATTCGGATATAGTCTGTGTAGACTGGCTGTAACCCCCGTGAAAGAATCATTTTATGTATTTCAGCGACATCTCGATGATCAGAGATTTCAAATTGCTCATCACCTTTTGCCTCTGTTTCATGACCTCCTACACTTACTTTTACTCCAGCAGAAACTTTATTTGCTACAATTCCAATAACATTGTCTCGAAATTTTGCACTTTCACGTGTTGAAATTGTTATACCTGCGAAGGGCATAAATAAACGATAAGCAAGCATAGTTTGTAAAAGCTGTAGCTCATGAACATCGTTAGGATTATTTTCCGAATGATTGATGAACGGACGTAATCTTGGCACTGAGAAGGAAATTTCTGCATGAGGATATTTTTGCTGCAAAAGGTAAGCATGGATGCCTGTTGCAAAAGCATCTTTTCGAAAATCATCCAGTCCAAGCAAAGCACCAAAAGTCACTCCACGCATTCCTGATTTTATTGCGCGCTCCTGAGCATTAAAGCGGTAAGGGAAAATCCTTTTGGGTCCGCTTAAATGCACTTTCTCATATGCCTTAGGGTTATATGTTTCCTGATAAACACAGACGAAATCTGCACCGCATTTCTGAATATACCTATACTCATCTGTATTTAACGGATAAATTTCGATACTTATTGTAGAAAAATATTTTCTTGCTAACTTTATAGCTTCACCTATATATGTAACGCTGCTCTGTTTATGGGATTCTCCTGTTAATATTAATATATCCTTCAAGCCTGTTTGTGCAATGGTTTTTAACTCGTTATCAATTTCTTCAATAGATAATTTTGCGCGATGAATTTTGTTCTTGCAATTAAAACCGCAATATACACAATTATTTTCACAATAATTGGATATATATAATGGTGTAAACATGGAAATTGAGTTGCCAAAATGTTTTCTTGTTTCAAGTTTAGCCTTTTGAGACATTGATTCCATATATGAAGATGCAGCTGGAGATAGAAGTGCAGCATAATCATCAACAGATAAGACTTCTTTTAATAAAGCAGCTTCCACATCTCTTTTAGTATATTCATCATAATTATATTTTTGCACCAAAGCCAAAACACTTTCCATAATGTTAGAATCAATGGCTTCCATACCTTCTAAGTGTTGCATAATGCTTGTTATCTCATTGTTCATAATTTTAGGAATTCCTTTCACTTCGCTCAATGCTAAAATTGTAACGAAACTTTTGCCTTTGAGCTTATTAAAAATTACAACTATATCTATATTTCATATCCATCTGTTCTTTCTTAATATTCCAAAAATCCTGTAAGGGGGCTGGATGCCTCTGCCTTATAATCAAGTACACGACCAAGGCCTGCCAAATAAGCTGCTCTGCCTGCTTCAATAGCAAGTTTAAATGCTTTTGCCATAAGTGCCACATCTTTTGCGGTGGCAATGGCTGTGTTTGCCATTATAGCAGCTACACCCATCTCCATTGCTTCGCATGCTTGAGAAGGTCTTCCAATACCTGCATCTACAATTATTGGGATTGCTATTTCATCTACCAGAATTTTGATGAAATCACGTGTCACTAACCCTTTATTGCTGCCAATAGGAGCTCCAAGAGGCATGACTGCAGCCGCTCCAGCATCAACAAGTGATCTTGCCACATTTAAATCGGGATACATATAAGGCATAACAATAAAACCTTCTCGTGCTAGTATTTCTGTTGCTTTAATGGTTTCATAATTGTCTGGCAGTAAATATTTTGAATCAGTAATAACTTCAATTTTAACAAAATGGCCACAACCAACTTCTCTTGCCAGTCTTGCAATTCTAACTGCTTCCTGCGCAGTTCTTGCTCCAGATGTATTAGGCAGTAATATAATACCCTTTGGTATGTAACTTAATATGTTTTCTTCTCCGCCAATATTTGCACGGCGTAGCGCCACAGTTGCCATTTCAACTTCGGCGTTTTCTATTACCTCTTTCGTCTTCTCAAGCGAAAATTTGCCAGAACCCAATATAAATCTGGAATTAAACTCATGTCCACCAATATTCAATTTATCAAGCATTTTATTTTCTCCTTTTTCAAACTTCTTCTATTCCTAATAATAACCTTAGAACCATATTTGCCTGATGCCCTGCACAAATTTGTACACGGGGTGCCATTAGACCATTGCCTATTTGAGCCCCGTTTTCCAAATCACCGCATATGTAAAAATTTTTCATCTTTCTTTCAGTTTTTATAAGGTTTGAACTTGTATAACCGGCCATACCGGAGGCCGCAACTATTTTTACCTCCTTCAACCTCTCGATAACAGTATTTACAAGCATGGCCTTTGCTACTGGATTATCAAATGCCTCACATATTACGTCATAACCTGTAAATAGTTCCACTACATTTGTTTCTTCTACTCGGACTGTTTTTATATTTACAGTGATAAATGGATTTATTTCCTTAATTTGGCTTTGTAGTGCAACTGCTTTTGGTAATCCCAAATGACTTATATAATAGTTTTGTCTGTTGAGGTTACTAGGCTCAACAACATCGAAATCTACCAGCAGTAGATTACCAACACCCGTACGAGCTAGCATAATAGCAATATTTGATCCTAATCCACCAAGACCAGCAATAGCTACTTTAGCTAATTTTACTCGAGAATGTACTTGTGGAGTATGACGTGCTACCATCATGCTTTCTAACTCGCTTTGCTCCGGAATAACACCTTTTGCAATAACTGAAATTACATCATTCTCAGATAATTTAAAATTTTCAGATGTTTGATATCCATTTATAATAATTACATCTCTTTTTTTACCAATATGCTGGCATAATTCATCAACGGAACAAATGTCCGTTTCCATCTCTTTTCCATTAACGGTAATATACATTAATTAACCTCCTCCTACAAAACTAAGCACTTCTATACTGTCCTCAGCTTGCAGTATTATATCTGCGTATGTTGCCTTTGGTACAATATCCCCATTAAGCTGAACCGCAATTCTAGAGATATCATATTTATTTTCCTGTAAAAACTGAAACAATGAAATGACCTTATTTAACTCAAAAATTTGTCCATTTAACTTCATCACAAACTCCTCCTTTTTTGTTAATATAAAATAAAAAAAGCACAAAAAGAATTTACACCCGTGGTGGTGTACCCCTTTTCGTGCTTTATTAAAATTAAAATATCATAAACCTATTCATTTGTCAAAATTCAAAGGTACCCTTAAGATGGTTTTTTCTTATCTATCCTTAATGATACTCCTAATTTTGAACAATTTTTACTTTTTTATAAAAAACTATTGAACTTCTTCACTCTTTGTTTCTTGAGGTTTAATAATTGCACCTTTTTTTAACAAATCTAGAATATTCATACCGGTGAGTGCTTCAACTGTTACAGGAAGCTGAGAAATTAT
>Ga0209430_1002700_pt1 | contig 11111 bp, 7 predicted proteins | sample BarGraIncub1133A_FD_184504 | JGI IMG/M metagenome (GOLD analysis project Ga0209430, IMG submission 184504) | Arctic peat soil microbial communities from Barrow, Alaska - Barrow Graham LP Incubations 11-33A (SPAdes) (version 2) | ecosystem: Environmental > Terrestrial > Soil > Wetlands > Peat... | reverse complement strand
GTAGTGGTTTTCTCCTAAGATACTAAATGCCAGGGCTTTATATTGATATTTTGGCAAAAGTTGTCACCAAGTTATCAACATATATTATTGAACATCAATATATTGTATATTTTTGTCATGTACTAAGATTATTAATTTAAAATTATTTGCAATTCTAGGAATTTTACTTTTTAAACTCCAGAAATATTGCAGTTTCTTTACTGTACCCTGCAATAACCATGGTCATTGGCATTCCTTTGTTTATTGGCTTCAACATATGCAATAGCTTTGGCATCTGCGTCTGCTTGACTTATTGTAGAAGTATAGGTATTTGCTGATACAACATAATTAATTCTTGATCCTACATAACCAGCTCCACAATCATTTTTAGTTGCAGTACCTGTAATCTCATTGTTGTAATAAATTGTTGCATTATTACTAGTTGTTGTTGTTGTTGTTGTTGTTGTTGTTGTTGTTGCAGTAGATGTTGTTGTTGCAGTAGATGTTGTTGCAGGAGTTGAATTTGGCGTCGTAACTGATGATGAGGATCCATATGCTCCAATATTTGTTGTTGTTCTGGTATTATTCAAATAATCAGTGGTTACTCCTGTATTATAACCAGGAATAGTTGCGGGAGAATTGCTTTGCAATGAATAGTCATGAATTGATTCATTTTTAAACATCGGATCGGTGGAATTATAATTGTTAATTATTGTAACTCCTGAAGCTGTACCTGTACTAATAATACCATTTCCACCTGAGGTGATATTTTTTGTGATAGTTACATTTGAAAAGGAATATGAGCCTTGATAAATTTCGATTGCATATAAAAGATGATCCTTGAATATATTATTTGCGATCAATGAGTTTTTGAAACTTCCCCACAAAATAACATGACCTGCTTTGTGATAGGGGTTTCCATTCTCACAAGTATTATTGATGAAATAAATATTTGACGAAGCAGACCAAGCACCTGAATATATTTGTAATGAAAATCCGCTTTTTATATTGTAAAATATATTATTTTGCATTGTCACTTCAGATGAGCCATCTACATATATCCCATGATCAAGTTTTTGATAAAAATTATTGGGTTGACTACATCCGTTTTCTCCTGGCCCATATCTGCCAATATCATGAATTAAGCATCTTTCAATTGTTATATAACTGCTTGATTTTATGTAAAAAGCACATTGTCCTTCATCAAGCGTATAACATCTTCGACCTATATCGTGAATATTCATATCTGATATTTCAATATTTGATGCACCTGGCCTGACCTCAATTCCCATATCTGACATCCCTTTTATCTCAAATCCTGAAATATTGATATTTGATCCTGAAATTGAAAATGCCCCTAAGGCACTATTGTATTTACCATCCAATATCGCCATATGCTTATTGCGTGCTTTGTAGGTAATGGGAGCAGAAGGGATCCCGGATCTTGACAAAGATGCAACAAAACTTCCGGGAATTCCAGTATATGTTCCGTTTTCAAAAATTATAATATCTCCGGGATTTGCTTTTGATGCGGCATAATCTGCAGTAAGGAAAGGTTGCGATTCAGTCCCTGGATTTTTATTACTTCCGGACGGAGAAACATAATAGGTTGTTCCAATGGTGGCTGCTTTAAGTTTGGCGGACGTTGGTTGATTCTGATTCAACGTTGATGAGTCTATTACCGGTTCATTGCAACTAAATGCAAAAAGAATAAATAGGAAGCCGTAATTTAGAATTTTAATTTTCATGACTTGACTTTTTTTAAATTAGTATTTTAATCGGACTTTTTTATCTGACAATGTAATAGATTGGCAACAATATCATAATTTTTAAATGTGATTTTGTTTAGTTAAATTTTTGTATGAATTGCTAGCAATTGAACTATTTAAACTTCGCTGCTAAATAAATGAGTTTTTGTAATTAAACCAAATTGATAGTAGGAATATTTACGAATTGCAAGTTATTTTATACACTTTCTATTTTTATTTACATATTTTAATGAATACAAAAGTCGTTTATTTTACAATGTTCAATTATTAAATAGAACCTAAAATATTTTTCTGAAATAGTATATATGCCTGATTGGCTTGAGTAAAATAGATGTTTTGATTTATTTAAGCCATTTTCGAAGTGCCTGTTATAGGTCTTGAAATGGAACTGGTGAAAGCGAAAATTTTTTTCGATTTCGAGACGCCATTTTTAATTCGTTTATTTTAACTAACCTGATTTTGTCCGAAAAAGATCTGTGTAGTTACCGGTATTTTAAGTGATAGTCGCAAAAGAAAACATTCTTTGCGGGATATTTTCAGTGCTAACTTTTATTGCTTAAAACTTTTATCAAAAGTCGCATGTTGCCGGACTGTTTCCAAAATGGGAGCTTGTTTATTATTATTATTTTGCAAATTAGATGTTATCCGATGGTATCGAACAAATATATGAATTGTTACGAGATATAAAGTGCAAAAAAAATTGAGAGATATGAATCTCTAAGTTTGGACCTCATTGATAATTCATCCATTTAAACAACAAAACTTGGTGCTGAAAGCCGGGTGATTTACATTGGAAAAATAATTAAAGGACAAAAACGCCATATCATAAGGATATGAGGGTATTGATTCTGTAGTCGTAAGAGCAGTAACGTGCATTGCAGTAAATGCACAACTGATATGATTACCTAATTGAAAGGAAGGTTCGGGATATTTGTCAATATGATCATTGGTAATGTAAGTCCAAGTGATGAACTTATCGAGAAGACCAAAACCGCAAATGGCTGGAAATTTGAAATCATTTTATCCCATACTATACGGGAATATTTGTACTAATACCCTATTGACAGATTGATGAAAGAAGTTTTGTATTGTTTGAAAGTTATCTGAGAAGAAAAGACTTTGAATATGAAATAGATACACGCAAGATAATGAAACGATTTGCAATGGTTAGATTTATACTTAATCGAAGTGTAAAATTAAATTGTAACTGCTTCTATACAATTAAGAGCAATAAATCAATTAAACAAGATTGTTTTTGAAACTTATTTTCTGGTTCTCGTAAACATTAGAGAAAGTTAAAAGATTTGTAAGATGAAATTAAAAGAAAAGCGACCAATTATCTATTTTCAAAATAACATCGGAAATGCATTTCAAAGCTTAACAAATGTTATTTATGATGCTTGCTACCAAATTTGAGTTTAGTATACCATCAACTTAATTCTTAAATAATTAGTACTATGAATATTCCAATCTCAAAATTATCAAAGTCTGGCAACAAATCGAAATATATCGATGAAGTTTTTAAAAATATTTGTTTGACAACAACAGCCAAACAATTAAAATTTGAACAATCATTTGGTCAATATGTAGATAATCAATACACTCACACAATTAATTCTTGTAATGAGGCTCTTCATTCTGCGGTTAAATGCGCTGGAATTGGCTTAGGAGATGAGGTTCTTGTACCAACACATACATTTATTTCTTCTGTAGATGTATTATTGGAAATAGGTGCTGATCCTGTTTTTTTTGATGTTGAATGCAACACTGGACTGGTTACTCCATCAATTCTAAACAAAGTACTTATAGATCATCCCAATATTAAAGCAATAATTCTGGTCGACTACGCAAGGCAGTCGGAACAAATGAAAGTCACTGGAAACGAAGGAGTACTAGATTTGTGCAAAAAGTATAATGTGAAAATTATTAAAGAGGAGGAACGTAATTTCCCCAAAATGATAGGCGATCAAATTACAGGAGCATCATTTGGAGAAACAACAACACTTATACTTTAACAAAGCATAATATGTTATTATGAAAATATGTTTAGCACATATATTATTGTAATTAAAATAACTAAATTGAACTCATGATACTATATATCGATAACTTTTCAACAAGTCCAATAATAACTAAAACTGGACGTTGTATCGATTTTATTGCGAATTCCGACCTTAAAACTGGAACCGGCATACCCTTTTTACTCTATTCAAATTTCAATGATCGTTAATCAAATATGGTTGCAAAATATTCACAAACGTTTCACTATAATAGGTTCGATGATATTTTCGTAAGAATTTTAAAATAGCAATTTAAACACAACAAGATATAAGACATGCAGTGCTTCAAAATAATTAAAAATCTTTAATTCAGATCGTCATGAAAAACATTTTAAAACTCATGCTTAAGCAATACTTTTTGCCAAAATGGATTGTACTATTGTATGATCTAGCAGTAATGGGTACCGTATTTAGTTTTTCGACCTATCTGGTTGCAAATTTTTCTGCAGAACAGGCCGAACTTCAAAATGCAATACGTCAGGTTATTGCAAGCACTTTTATTTTTCTGATAGTCTATCTTATTATCAAACCGCATTACAATATTATAAGGCACACGACTTTAAAAGACTTTTCATCAATCGTAATCGCCCTTACAATTGGCTCATCAGGTTTATTAATACTTGCAGTCATTGGAAGAATTAACCCTTTATTTGCTCATTATGCCATTCCATTTCCCGTAATCATAATTCAATTTTTTATCTCCGCATTTATTCTTCTCACCTCTAGACTTTTCATTAAAGCGATTTACCACTCACTTTTTCTGAAACCCGAATCAGTACAAAATACAATGATATTCGGTGCTGGTCGATTAGGAATGATAGCTCACAATGTTCTTGAACGCGAAAATCAACTAAGCTATAATGTTGTTGGCTTTATTGATGACAATCCTAATTTACATGGTAAAAAGATCAATGGGGTCAGAGTTTATTCAGCATTTGAAGCAATTGAATATGTTTTGACAAAGAAGAAAGTTAAAGAGGTAATTATTGCCATAGCACCCTGGGAAATATCACTTGATCGCAAACAACAGTTTGTTAATGCATGTATTGAAAAGGAATTACAAATCAAAGAGGTTGCAGATGTTTCAGCATGGATTAAAGGATCTTTAGAAAAAGTTAAAATTCAAAATATTAAGATTGAGGATCTTTTGGGACGAGAACCTATATCTATTGATATCAATAAAATTTCGGCAGGATTAAATGGTAAGACAATATTAGTGACTGGTGCAGCTGGATCAATCGGGTCAGAAATTGTAAGGAAATTATTGCTATTCAATCCGGCAAAAGTAATACTTGTCGATCAAGCAGAATCTGCACTTTATAATTTTCATAATGAACTTTTAGCCTCAATTGGAAATATAAATGTTGAAATTATTGTTGGCAATGTATCGGATTTAAGCAGAATGAGAAGCATTTTTGAAGAATACCGCCCAGAAATTGTATTTCATGCATCTGCATATAAACATGTGCCATTGATGGAGAAACATCCTTACGAAGCTGTTAAAACAAATATTGGGGGGACTAAAGTCATGGCAGATCTTTCTGTTGAGTTTGAAGTCAGGAAGTTTGTGATGATTTCAACAGACAAAGCAGTCAACCCAACAAATGTGATGGGAGCGTCAAAGCGAATTTGCGAGATCTATATACAATCCTTGTCGCAATTGAAAGGAATAAAAACACAATTCGTTACTACCCGTTTCGGAAACGTACTCGGTTCAAACGGGTCAGTAGTTCCACTCTTCAAAAGTCAGATTGAAAAAGGCGGGCCTGTAACAATTACACATAAAGATATCACTCGCTATTTTATGACGATACCTGAGGCTTGTCAACTTGTATTAGAAGCAGGTTTTATGGGAAATGGGAGTGAGATTTACGTTTTTGACATGGGTTCGCCCGTGAAAATTTATGATCTTGCCGAAAAAATGATTTTTCTTTCAGGGTATATCCCACACAAAGACATAAAAATCGTAGTAACAGGATTGCGTCCGGGAGAAAAGCTTTATGAAGAATTGCTTTCATCAAAGGAGAATTGTATGCCAACTCACAACGAAAAAATAACAATTGGTAAGATTCGCCAGTATGATTATTACGAAGCCAATTCCAAAATCACAGAAATGCTTGATAATCTGAGCATTGAAAACGATGAAATAATTGTAGCTAGAATGAAAGATCTTGTTGAAGAATTTATTTCTCAGAATTCGAAATACGAAAAACTGGATCAAAAAGTCGAGGAGCTTTTATATAGAAGAGTAAGTTAATTCATTGCAAACTATCCGACTTATCAATTTCAATTATTCAATCTCCATTCATATTAAAGATATAGGATAAAGTATTTAGTCGGACGTGAAAAACACATTAGTTTTCAAAATACATTTTTTGGATTCCAAATTGAGTTAATAATTTGTCAAATAAATTTGTCGAAATATTTAGTGCTTCAGCTTTAATCGCTGAAGCACTTTTTTTAGATTGAATTCTTCCACTGTCAGTAGGGTATTGACAAAATCACCTTGTTCATCTAACAGTTAATTCCTGTTCTTCCGCTGATCTTGTTTAAGATGACCTATAATAGACTCGATACTAGCCCTACCCCTAAACAGTTTTCGCATCTTCTGTTTTTGAAGATATTGTTGATGCAGGTAGCTTTGTTGGGATTATAATCTTAAACCCGTTTATGACTTTACTCCCACTGTATTCTTTGTCCACAATTTCAATATTTGGTTTATGTCTTTTATTCTGGATATTTCGGTAGCAGGTTCTTCAGATCAATCTGAAATGTTGTTAGGACTTGATTATTATGCTTCGAAATTAGCTTGGGTCTACTGTTAAAGTATAATATTGTTGATATTTAGATAGTAGATAAAACGGTCGAAGTTGTGCCACCCATATCGGTTCATGTTGGTTCTTCGTCATATTTGGGGAAATGTAGTCTTGTGAAATAATGTGTTAAATATTTGATTTGCAGCTAAATAAATCAATATTTGCTTGACAATAAGATGATTAATGATTATCTTTAAGCGACTTAATAACAGTTGCTTATGAGGATGAATCAGCTAATTTGTTTGCCTAAATTTGATATCGCCAACATCGAACATAATGATAGCTTGCTCAAAATATTTGTATCATTTAAATCGAAACGATCCCAATGCCCTGTTTGCGGTAGTTTTAGCGCTTCAGTTCATGATTCTTATACACGAACTATATCGGATCTGCCTGCCTTTCAAAATACAACCATTATCATTTTAAAAACGAGAAAATTTAAATGCAGAAATTCCCTTTGTGATCGTAAGGTTTTTTCTGAACAGGGAACCGATATCATTCGTTACTCCAGGAAAACTGTCAGAGCATCGAAAATATTGGATTCATTGTCAATCGAGCTCACCGGAAAACTCGGAAGCTTAATATCAAAGCAATTATTAATTGCTGTTAGTCCCTCTACAATTACCAGGATAGTGTCTTAACCCCCGATATTTTGGACAGTTTTTTCAAAAAGGTTTGAGTTCAAATTTTGATTTTGATTACGAGTTTTTTCAGGGATAAGGAACAAAGATGATTTGTTTTCTGAAGAGAAAGGGGCATGTTTAATTTCCCCTTTCACATCATCTCCGTTCGTCAGGTTATTCCTGGCGGATTGCTCTCCAGCATTGCCCGATTCCGCTTCACCTGATCCTATAAAATTAGTAATTTCTTTTTCTGCAAATTCATTCCATTTTTGCGCAGGTGTTTTAAATTCAATACCGCCATGTAACCTGCGATTATTGTAAAAATCAACGTAAGTTTCAATGGTAAGTTTTGCCTCATAATAGCTTTCAAATTCAAATCGTTGTACCACCTCCGTTTCAAGGATGCTGTGATATGCCTCGATATATGCATTCTCTTCGGGTGTAGCGACATGAGTGAACTCCTGGTTTGCTTCAGCGGCACGAAGGAACTGCCGTACATCATGGGCAATGAACTGAGAGCCATCATCATTGCGGACATTGACCCCTTTGATGCCGTATTGGAGGTTAATTATGCGGAACAGGTTGATAACATCGATCTTGCGAACGCTCTTTTGCAAGATCCACTCCATGATCTTCCTCGAGTAAACATCTAGGATAGTAAGCAGGTAATAAAATCGTTTTTCGCCATGAACCCACAGATACTTGATATCCAGACAAAGATATTCCATAGGCTTTATCGCTTTAATTTTACGGTGTTTCACCCATTGTCGCTTCCCATTGGTCTTTATTGCTTTACCAAGCAGCAGACTGCTTTCATCCATCAAACGATAAACCTTCTTATGGTTGATGATAAAGTCTTCCTGTTTCAGCTGCATGGATATTTTACGATAGCCATAACAGACAAATTCTCCACTTAGAATGGCCCTAATCTTATCGACCACATCTGTGTTGGGTACGATAGTCCCATCCTTCCTGGAAGTTTCGATACTGGGTTTGGGACCTCTTTTTCTCTCCGATGGCTTATAGTAATAACTGCTACGGGGTAGCATTATCCAGTTGCAGAGATCCCTCTTTGGTGCTTTATTCTGATATTTTTCAAGCATGGCTATCTTATCTTTGATCCGACAGGAGTTTTTTTTAAAAGCTCACTCTGAATTTCAATCTGCAAAGCCTGCTTGGCAATGATTTTTTTCAGACGTTCATTTTCTACTTCCAAATCCCTGATCTGCGGATCAATCTTTCTGTAAGAGTCCTTCAATCCTGTTAATCCCTTGCTCAGATAACGGCTCTTCCACTTGGTAAGCAGCGATGGAGAGAGTTGATACTTGCGACTGGTTTCCGTGTGACCCTCACGAACAGCTTCCTGAACAATCGATAATCGCTCTTCTGGTGTAAATTTTCGCCTCGTGTTTTTCATACCCTAAAATTAATTTGTTACAAAATTGTTTTCCAAATTTTGTCCAACTATTTAGGGGGCTAAGACAATTGTATTCCTTCTCTAAATGAAGTAACACATTTTTTAAATTTCTGCTGTGAAGCTCCAGTTGTTTTGCGATCTCTTCCTCATACCCTTTTAAACGGGTTTTTACGCCTCGGCCGGGTAAAATTGGAAGCGAATCTAACCCACTTACTGCCCAATCATTGAGCCATCGTTCTATGGTTCTGCGACTTACTTTTAAAACTTTCGATAGATCAGTAATCGTTCGTTTTTGATGGCTTAAAGCAAGCAGTGGCTACGTTTCCTGGTGCTGTTATCAAGGGCGCTCTTGTAAAGCAATTCAAGTGCTATAATCTCCTCTGTTTTCAGTGTTATATATCACATAATGAGATAAATGTACGACTATTATTTAGCATTACCAAATAAATACGACATTATTTTATTCTTATTACTTATATATACCAATACTAGCTGAAAAAGCAAGAATATTTTTCTTTAATTCACCATAAATCTCGTTCTGCTTACAATTATTCAGACTGACAAATCTATTTTAAGCTGATTGTTTTGATTAGAAATGTTCAATCTATAATCAAAGCCGTTAGATCAATTTTTTATGAACTATAAAAAAGAGAGTCGAAACTGCAGTATATTTGTATACTCGGACATTTACGGTTTTTTCGATTGAATTGTAAATCTAAAAATCAAAATAGATCCACTAGTCCATAAAATAAATGCTCCATTTACCTAAATCTGGCTAAGTACAAAACTATGCGAAATGGCTTATCGGAATCCTGCTATTGTCATGATAAATTTCAGAATTAGATATGTGCACATAATATTAAATTGAATTAAGTGATTATAATTTAGCATTTATTAAAAAATCAACTAAATATAAAGCATGATTAAATTTACTAATAGCTAATAACAATCTAAATTACAATGCAATTAATCGTTTAAATAAATTGAAATTATCCCAATAACGCCTTTAGCTAATTCTTTTATTCTGTGATTATCTATTTATATATAACAATAGATTAAATAAAGTTACATTTAGTTTATATTATTCTCGGAAAAGTTGTGTTTAGAATAAGTATAAATAACTTACTCTGAGTAAAATATTAATTTACACATGTTGTTTTTATACATTAGTGTAGTATATTTGTCATCGAAATTGATTGCATGTGGTTAATTCGATTAAATATTTTTACAATGTAGCATTATTTTGTTTCACTTTAAATAATTTCATTTTATACTTATAATATAACGTTGATTACTCCTCAATGTTTTTTCATCTAAAGACTCAGTTTTTACACTCATCAAAAAATTTAGGATCATGAAACTCAAAAATTTCTTTTACAGCTTTCTTATTTTCATTTTTGCAGTTAGTTGCAATGAACAGATTATCGAATCGGAAGCGTTGACACAAGAGCAACCCCAAACTACCAATTTAAAAGCCGGCATAATCGGCACTTTGTTTGTCTCTCCAAATGGAAGTAACAGCAATCCTGGTACAGAATCACAACCTTTCCTTACTTTTGCCTATGCGGCATCAAAAGCGAATCCTGGAGATGTTGTAGTATTTGAGAATGGGATATATAAAGGTACTCCTGGGAATTATATGGCTATTTTATCAAAATCAGGAACAAGTTCTGCTTACATTACTTTTAAAGCTAGAAACAAGGGCGGAGCAATTCTAGACGGTCAGAATAATTCTGCAATTTCTGCTTTTCATATAAACGGTTCCTATATTAATATTTCAGGATTTGAAATACGAGGTTTTTCTGCTTCGGCAATAGACGTTTATGCACCTTCGAATTATACTGCTTTTTCTGATTTGAATATTCATGATATAGGAAGGTATTGTATTCCTGATGCTGATGATAATGGTAGAGATGCTATTTATATTTCACAAGCTCAAAACCTTACAATTGAAAGATGTTTAATTCATGACATAGGTCGGTTCTCTCCAAGTGAAGGTTGTTCAACATCAACGGTAGGGTATCAAGTATTAGATCATGGTATATATGTTAATGGAGTAACAAATATATTGATTAAAAACAATGTATTTTATAATATGCAAAGAGGTTCTTCTGTTCAAACTTATTCAGGAGAAAATAAAACTACTACAGGTTTTACTTTTGTAAACAATACTTGCGAAAATGGGAATCCTTATCAACAATGGGGACACGTAGTTTTATGGGGAAATACCACTAATGTACTAATCGCAAACAATATTTTCAAAGATCACCTTGCATATGCTATCCGGGTCTATAAAGGTAGTTACACTTATTCAAATATTACTATTACTAAAAATATTACTTCAGGAGGTAATGGAATTACTTTATTAACTGATGTGGCAGGAGTTGTTAATACAAATAATTATAATTCAACAGATCCTTTATTTACAAACGAGGCAACCCATGACT
>Ga0209430_1002697_pt1 | contig 11114 bp, 11 predicted proteins | sample BarGraIncub1133A_FD_184504 | JGI IMG/M metagenome (GOLD analysis project Ga0209430, IMG submission 184504) | Arctic peat soil microbial communities from Barrow, Alaska - Barrow Graham LP Incubations 11-33A (SPAdes) (version 2) | ecosystem: Environmental > Terrestrial > Soil > Wetlands > Peat... | reverse complement strand
CGCCGAAGAGAGCTATGCTGACTTTAAGCATGAGCTTGAGAATAAAGGGTACAAGGTATTTGGAATATCTGCTGCCACAAATAAAGGATTAAAGGAGTTAATGTACTACGTTGCTGATACACTTAGTACACTCCCAGATACTATTTTATTAGAAGTAAGTCAAGATGAAGAAGTTATATATACAGCTAAAGAGGAAAGGCCTTTTGAAATACATGTAGAGGCTGGAGTCTATATCGTTGAAGGTGATTGGCTAAGAAAAGTCTTGGGTTCAACGAATATTAATAATTACGACTCACTTCAGTATTTCCAAAGAGCTCTCAAGAAAAAGGGAGTAATAGCTGCTCTTGAAGATATGGGAATTAATGAAGGTGATACTGTACGGATTTTAGATACAGAGTTTGACTATACACGATAATAGAGCCATTCATAGATAGGAGGTAAATATGCTTACAGGAAAGCAGAGAAGCTATTTGAGATCACTAGCAAATAATCTTCAGCCCATTTTCCAAGTTGGGAAGGGCGGAATAAATGACAATATGGTAAAACAATTTTCTGATGCATTGGAAGCTAGAGAGCTTATAAAAGCAACAGTACTTAGAAACGCAGATTGTGATACTAAGATTGTGTGCGAGGAAATTGCGGAGTTAACACAGTCGCAAGTAGTTCAGGTAATCGGAAGTAAGTTTGTTTTATACAAAACATCTGAAAAGAATTCCGTAATAGAGCTACCTAGGTAGCTCTTTTTTATTAACGGTATCAAATGCAACTAGCGTGAATATAATAGAAGTGTATCCTAAAGAAGATTTAGTTTAGATGGAGTGTTATCCACCTGAACTAAATTCGCGTTTATTTGGAAGCTTGGCGATACTTATCTGATGTCTACTACTTATAAAAGTAGGGATAGTAGGATGTAGCTGAGATAGATTATTAGAAATGATTGGAGAGAAAATGCAAGAAAAATGTAATGTTGAAAAAATTAATTATGAACATATCGGAGAAACAGATATCAAAAAATTAAGTGACAAGGTTCTTATAGATAAAGTTCAGAACACATATAAGTTTTTGAAGTTGTGCGAAATTTATTTAAAAGATGTTAAAGATGATTATGGCAAGAAAAAAATAGCAGGTCTAAGAGTGGACTTTTTACGCCATCAAGTTGACCTTTTAATGAGAGAATGCTCCGCCCGTGGAATAAAACACGGTCTTAGCAGTTATTATTCAATAGGTTAACCCATCACTTTGAAGAATAGCCTAACCTTCTCCTGGTTCCGTAATATCAGATAGAATTTTATTATATAATTTTTCTGAGTTTTGAGTCCAGTTGTTGCAAATTTTACGGGCATCATTTCTGCTGCCTACAGTTAACTTTAAATCAATGTATGTGAAGCTACCTTCACATATTTTGAGACTTGTTATATATTCGTTTTCATTTACAGCAACAAAATCTGCTTCGATACTGGTCTCATATTTTATGCGCTTTTTGTAATCGAAAAGCGCTTCATCAATTCTTGATTTTGTGCCAGCTGGAATTAGCGAAATGAAATAATCCAGGCTCAGTTTACCTGCTGGAGATATTCTATATGAAATCTTATCATCAGAATCAATTATTTCTAAAAACTTACCGTCACATAGCTCATCAAGATACTGCTGTAGAAAAATATAATTCATTAGTTTGTTTTCTAGTATTATTTTAGTTAGCAGCAAATTTGAAACAGGAGCTTCTAAATTATTAATAATATACAATAATATCAGCTTGTTTTCTGCAAGTTCTCGGCTATTTTCAATTGAACTCATAATAAACTCCAATACACTTTAATTAATATCAAATATATAAATCACTTATTTTTATGTTATAATATATTAATTATAACATAGAATAACAATGTTTTCTATATTGCCTAAACAACCTCCTTTGTTCGCCTTATAGCAATGAAGAAAGGTGGTTTTATTATTAGCTTTTTTTGCTGTAATTAGCGTCTCTTGAAGGTTGTTATGTGGAGGATTTTGTGGTTTATAATTTATATAAAGAGTTTGAAACATTAATTCTTGGACTTGGTGCATCATTTGTTGGATTCTCCAATGTACAAGCTTCTTTACCGGATGCACTTAAAAATTATCCATATGCAATAACGTTTGGGATAAGACTCTCTGATGCAATAATCGATGAGATTGAGGACAAACCAACATTTACCTACTTTAATCATTATCGTTCAGTGAATACCTTGATTGACCAAATTTCCCTCAGAACGCTACTTTCTATCCAGCAAAATGGATACAAGGCGTATTCTGTTGCTGCATCCCAAAGCATTCCAACTGCCACAATTCCATATAGTGGAGTATTTCCACACAAAACTGGAGCAACTAGAGCTGGATTGGGGTGGATAGGCAAAAATGGATTATTTATTCATAAGGAATTTGGTTCTAGAGTAAGACTGGGAACTGTACTGACTGATGTTGAACTCCCAATTGAAAATACAGTTCTTGAGAGCAAATGTGCATCGTGTAATAAATGCGTAAGTTCATGCCCTGCATATGCTTTGACTGGGAATCAATGGAGCATAGGAACTGAACGTGATTATATAGTTGATGCAAAGGCCTGCTCGGAGTATATGAACCAAAAGTTTAAACATATTGGACGAGGGTCGGTATGTGGTATTTGCATTAAGGTGTGTCCGTGTAAGGCACACTAATATAAACAAATTTCTAAGATACAGTGGGAGCCACAATTAGCGGCTAATGGAGGTTAAAATGGACAGGACAGGACTGGTACATATATATACAGGAGACGGTAAGGGCAAAACTACTGCGGCCATAGGACTTGGAATAAGAGCTTGTGGCAGTGGATTGAAGGTTCTCTTGGTGCAATTCTTGAAAAGTAGTGATACTGGAGAGCTTTGTACTATAAAAAAGCTGGGCTCAGCTTTTAGCGTTACTAGAGGCTTTAGTTGCAAGAAATTTGTATGGAATATGACTCCAGATGAATTAGCTGAAGCAGCAAAAGAAGCTAATGATATATTTCAGAGTATTAAAAATGAGGTTTTGAAAGATAAGTATGACTTAATTATTCTCGATGAGCTATTGGGAGTAATGTCTATAGGTTTTTTAGAGGAAGCTGATATTATTGAATTGATAAAGAGCAAACCCAAACACGTTGAGCTTGTAATTACAGGTAGGGATGCACAAAAAGGTTTAATACAGATTGCTGATTATGTATCTGAAATAAAAGCAATTAAGCATCCCTTCGACAAAGGTATTTCAGCTCGCAAAGGTATAGAGTTTTAAATATATAATCAAAATATAGCATATCACTTCACTTTTGATCTGTGAAGTGAGGTGCTATATTTTATGTTTTGAGACATAAAGTTAATTCACTTACGCAAAGTCTTCTTGTACATATTCAAATACTCATGAGCGGATTTATCCCAGCTAAAGTCAGCTCTCATACCTCTCTGAACAAGCAAATTCCAAACATCTTTTTTATTATAATAGAAATCAACTGCTCGCCTTATAGTATTTAGCATGTCATGTGCATTGTAGTTTGTAAAAGTAAAGCCATTTCCAGTACCAGTATCCTCGTTGTAGGATGAAACAGTATCATTTAGACCACCTGTCTCACGAACAATGGGAACAGAACCATATCTAAAACTAAATATCTGACCGAGGCCACAGGGTTCAAATAAGGATGGCATCAAAAACATATCAGATCCTGCATAAATTCTTTGAGCTAAGGTGTCGCTAAAGGTTATGTTTGCAGATAGCTTATCCTTGTGCCAGTATGCAGTGTTTTCAAAAATATATCTATAATGCTCATCACCTTTGCCTAACAAAACCAACTGAATATCCATCTGCAATATTTCTTCAAGTACGTATTCTATTAGATCAAAACCCTTTTGTGCAGTCAGTCGTGATATTATTCCTATTATTGGCACATCAGGTCTGACTGGCAAGCCGAGATCTTGCTGAAGCCTCAGTTTGTTCTCATATTTTTTAGATATATTATCAGCGGAGTAAGGAACATAAAGTCTATTGTCGTTTTCTGGATTATTTTTTTGATAGTCTATTCCATTCAAAATGCCATATAAATCATTTGAACGATGTATCAATATATCATTTAAATTCTCTCCATAAAAACTGGTTTTAATCTCCTGTGCATATGTTGGACTAACCGTGCTTATTGAATCAGAGTATACCAAGCCAGCTTTCATAAAGTTTACATTATCATGAAACTCAATTCCATATGGAGTGAAGAATTCCCAATCTATGCCAAGCAAATCGAGAAGTATCTCTTTTGGAAATATGCCCTGATATTTCAAATTGTGAATTGTAAATACCGTTTTAATTTTGCTGTAAAAAGCATTATGTCTATAATTTGCTTTTAACATAAGACTTATAATCCCTGTTTGCCAGTCATTACAGTGAATTAGGTCTGGCTTACATCCGATAAGGGGGAGCATCTCAAGGATTGCTTTGCTAAAAAATGTAAACTGCTCAGCCTCATCAAAATCACCATATAGATCAGATCTATTAAAATAATATTCATTGTCTAGAAAATAGTAGGTGACTTCATCATAAATAAGCCTTAAAACACCACAGTATTGGTGTCTCCAGGATAGATCGACATATATATAACCTAAAAACTCCATAGAATCTTTGTATTGGCTAGGTATGCTCCCATAGCTTGGCATTACAACTCTGATACCAGCACCCAGTTTAGATATTGCTTTTGGAAGTGAACCTGCAACATCCCCAAGACCACCTGTTTTAGCAAAAGGAAATACTTCGGATGAAGCAAACAAAACGTTGATGCTATTCACTTGGCTACCTCCTGAATATTATATTTTTTACAACCTTTAATCGAAAAAATTGCACTCTTACGAGGTACGGCTATTCCTAAGTAAGAAAGCTTGAACTATAGAGTAAGTTTAACAGAATTTGTATAGTCACACAATATAGCGGTAATAAATACTGTTTTATTGGTTAAATCAGCCTTAATCCATAAATACTTAACGATAAATCTCTATGATTTCCCAATTAAAAGGCGTATAATAACAGTATATTGGTACTCTGTAAAAACTTTAAATGGGAAATTGAAGAATTTATTTAGGAAGAATAATTTATTTAGGAAGAATAATTTATGAAGGAGGTATAATAAAAATGAATTTGTTAGATTTATTTAATCAGAATAAGAAGAAAGCATCAAAAAAACAAACTGCGAAGATTGCCGCTATTGGTGCTGGAATAGGTACTGCAGTTGGTGTTGCTGCCGGAGTACTATTGGCTCCAAAGTCAGGAAAAGAGACTAGAGAAAATATCACAAAGACAACAAAGGAGACTCTTGAGAATGTAAAAGAGGGTTTAATTGTTGCTAAAGAAAAGATTGAAGAGATGGTTAAAAAAGAAAAGGGCTGTTGCTGTAATGAAGCCTCTGCTTCAGAAGATTGCGAATGTCAAGATGATAAAGAAGCTGAATAAAAAGCTTTCATTTACGAAAGGGAGTTGCTTATGGCTGTTACTATAGATCTTAGTGTTTTGGCATGGTTTGTGGTTTTCTGTATTGTTGTTGTTATAGGTATTTTATTGATTATTTCACTCAGAAGTTTCCTGAAAATAATGGACAAGGTAAATAAGATAATTGATAATAACTCTGAAAACATTGAAAAGACACTTATGGCATTGCCATCAACTGTAAAAAGTGTAGATGAGTTAGCTGTAAGTGCAAAGGGAACATTGGATATGGCTACTTCGGTGGCAGCGACAGTTGAAGATTCCATTACAGAAACCATTGATTCGTTTTCGTTTAATGCAGAAAATGTGCTTAGCATTATAAATATTGCTAGCTCAGTTGTTAAATCTATCATAGGCGCGTTCTCTTCTTCAAAAAAATAGTTAAAAATTAAAAACGAGAGGAATGTATTCCTTTCGTTTTTTAATGAGATGTAGAGTTCCCCTATAATTGAACACTTTTACTAAAGAATTTTAAAATACGATATGAGGTGAAATACTGTGGATGGAAACATTAAATTAAGTGCTACAGTAATAAGCTGTATGGCCAAAGACTCGGATAAAGAAGATTTTTACTTCAATGGCAATTTTTCTAATTGTCACAATACAGAGAGTATTCAATGCTCTTTTGAGAAGTATTCCAATAATTATGTATTCGCAATTTCCGATTCAATTGGTATAGACAATGAGAGATCAGATGGTATTTCAGCCATCAGAGAAATAAAAAAATACCACGAAAGTGCGAAATTACAACAGTTCGAGTTGGAAACCATTTCAGAGAATATATGTGAGGCGGTACAGCTTTCTAGTAATTTAATATATAGCAAATCTATAATAGCAAAACAAAACTCATCAATAATCACTGGATTCTCATCATTAATTATTGATAATAACAGAGCAATTGTGATGAATCTAGGCAATAACGGAGCCTTTCTGTATAGGAATGGCGAACAAAAACAGATTTTTGGCAAAAATGACAGTAGAAAAAATGAGAAGCTCAAAATGTTAGGGATATCTACTAGTACTTTCGATATTTACAATGATACTGAAAAAATACTAAAACTGGCTGAAGAAGAATCGAAAACAAAAATTAAACTATCATCTTGCTTTGAAATAGAGGAAGGTGACATTTTAATTCTTTGTAGTGATGGACTATTAAATGGGGTAAGTAAAAGCAGGATAGAATCAGTTATTGACTCTGGTTTTGACCCTTCAAAAATGGCTAGTGTTTTATTTCAGGAGGCTGCAAAAAAATGTATTGACGATGGCATTACAATTATGGCTATCAGAGTAGATGAGATTAAAAACATTGTAGGGCGCAAAAGGATAAATCCGGTCGTATTTAATAATCGGCAAGAGGATGAGGAAGTAGAGCCAAAATTAGGAAACAATATTGTTAATTACATACTTGCCTTTGTATGTGTGATGGTTATATCAGGCGTTTTGTTTATGGGATATTTGATTTTTAAAACCGGTGGTATAACGACTGCAGGCAACCCACCATCTGACATATCCCAATCAAGTTCGACTAATGATACTGCTACAAGCACATCTGCTGAGGAGACTTCGACTGATTCACAAGCTAGTGCTTCTTTGTCACAACCAATTGATGGCAATCAAGAAGTTACTAAGCCTAGTGAACAAAATGGAAGTAGTGAATATGATACATATGTAGTGCAAGCAGGAGATACTTTTAGTGGCATAAGCTTAAAATATTATGGCGATTTAAATAAATATGATATTATCATGAAATATAATAACATTAAGAATGAAAATAGTTTGTTTGTTGGTCAAGAACTAAAAGTACCAAAGATAAATTAGCTGACAGGCAATATTAAATATATTTCATTATTAAAAAGCAGCTTATTATTAATTTATAGGCTGCTTTTTAAATGTACAACAATTTTCTAACTTCAAGAAATATAAAGTTAAAAAATTAATGAAAAATAATTATAAAATATGGAACATATAGTATGGAAGCAACGTCTATATTCTATATTGGTAAGATTTACTAATTTTAGTGAGTTAATAAAAAACGAGGAGTGATTGGATTGAAAAAAATTATTTCAATGGTGCTTGCAACCGCGATGATGATCACATTTATGACACCGGTTATGGCAAGTACAGGTACTTTAGATTCATCAACTACAAGCGCAAGTGTAAGTAGTTCTATTCCAGCTGATAAGGGGCTAGAAAATGCCATTAAAGCTGTGAAGGAGAAAATAGGAATACCAGAGGATTGCAACAAGTTTACTTACAACATTTACAACCAAAATGGATCAAGTGCATGGAATTTGGGATGGAGCAATGAGGAAATACAGAAGTATATTAATGTAACTATCGATGAAAATAATTTGATTACAAATTATTCTTCATACCAGTACACAGCATCTGAGAAAAAAATACCTAAATACTCAAAAGAGCAAGGGCAAGTAATTGCAGAAAAGTTTATTAATAATCTTGACGAAAAGCTTTTGCCACAATACAAGCTTGTTGATAACAATCAGAATACCTCTGACAGAGAATACTATTTTAATTACGTAAGACAAGTAAATGGTATTAATTATAATATGAACAATATCAGTGTTAATGTAAATAACTATACTGGTGAGGTAACTAATTATAATTGCGGTTACTCCAAGAATACAATTTTTGAAGATGCATCAAAAATTATTAGCTTAGAACAAGCAAAAAAAGCATTTATTGAAAAGCTTGGACTTAAAATGGTATACAATGTAAAGACTGAAAATGAAAAGTCAGTCACATATTTAGCATATATACCAAAAGATTCTAGTAAGTACATAGATGCACTTACTGGTGAAGTAGAAATCATAAATAATAATTACGGTATATATAACGCTTCATCTTCGATGGATCAAAAGGAAAAGGTAATGTTAGCAGCTGGTGAGAGTGCAAATATTGTCTTAACACCTGATGAAATTGAAGCTGTAAAAGGTATTTCCAATCTAATATCAAAAGAAGATGCCGATAAAAAAGTACGTTCTATTAGCTTATTGAATTTAGACGGCGAATTTAACTTATCAAATGCATACCTTAGCAAAGACTGGAGAAACATTGATTCGCTGATATGGTCTTTGACTTATACAAAAGTAATTAATAAAGATACAAAACAAACAAGGGATGTTCAAGTCTCAGTTGATGCAAAAACTGGTGATATTAAGGATTTCTACTCATATTATTTTTCACCAGAAGGCACAAAGCCACAGAAAACTAAAGTTGAGGCTAAAGCTATCTGTGATTCTGTACTTAAAGTTCTGATTCCAAGTAATTTTTCTAAAGTAAAATTTGATGATACCTATTATACTTATGATGATAAAACACAAAGCCAATTTTCATTTAAATATGTTAGAATGGAAAATGAATTAGAATGCCCAAGTGATTATATAACTATTTCCTATGATAACCTTTCTGGAAATGTTATTAGCATGAATGGTAATTGGACTAAGGATCTAAAATTTGATGATCCTAAGAAAACAATATCTATTGAAAAAGCTAATGAAGTGCTATTTAGCAAAATCGGCTATGATATCGAATATATAAGCGACAATGCCGACATCGCCATGGGAAAAATAATGCCAACGCAAGTTGATTCTAGTAAAGCTATTTTGGGTTATTTTGTAGATAGTACTAAACCTAGCATAATTAGTGCTACAACAGGTGACATTCTGAATTCCTCGGGAGTTGTATACAAAGATAGTATTGTTACTGATTACACAGACATTAAGGGGTTAAAGGCAGAAAATCAAATAAAGATTCTTACTCAGCTTTCTATAAAATACACCGAGGACGAACTAAAGCCTAATGAAGAATTACTTGAAAAAGATTATTTCTTATTATTGAGTAGATTAAATGATCTATATTATTTAGATCAAAACTTAGATAACGATAAGGCTATAGAACTGATGTACAATAACTTGATAAGCCAAGGCATTATTACCAAGGCTGAAAAGGCACCATTGTCAACCTTAACGAGAGAAGCAGCAGCAAGGTATTTTGTGAAATTCCTTAGGTTTGGACAAATTGCTGAAATAAAGGGTATATACAAATCCGATTTTAAGGATACTAATAAAATAAATCCTGATCTAATAGGTTATGTTTGCTTGGCTTCAGGTTTAAAAGCAATGAATGGTAGTAACGGATACTTTATGCCAAAGAACAAAATAACGAGGTTACAGGGTCTCTTGAGTATTTATAGCTATCTCAGCAATAAATAGAGTTAATAACTCAGGGAAAAAAGAGGGGACTGACGATTTGTCAGTCCCCTAAATAATAGGGATTTATCAAAAAAACAGAAATAAGCTAAATTAAAATATGAATTTATTTTTGAATTAATACACATATTATTGAATAATTATACAATATAAAAACAGAAAATTCAACAGTTGTTTTTACAATTTATCATATTAAATCATTAATTGTAGAATTATTGATTTTAATACTTTATTCGACACAATTATGCAAATAACAATTATTTGTATTTGACTATAACTCATAACGAAGTTAAAATTAAGTAAAGGAATAACTAAATCTAAAATATCATATCGGAGGATTACTAAATGCTTACACATATTGTATTATTTAAGTTGAAGGACAAAAGTGAAGAGAATATTCAAAAAACAAAAGAGGTACTACAGGGCTTAAAAGGGAAAGTTCCTTTTTTGAAATTTATAGAAGTTGGAACTGATATATTACATTCTGAGAGATCTTATGATGTTGGGTTATACACGAAATTTGATTCATTAGCGGATATGCAGTCATATAAAGTTCATCCTGTTCATGTTAAAGTTTCGGAACATATGCATGCTGTGATGGAGTTATCTGTCGCAATTGATTATGAAAGCTAATAATATGTATCTATTGCAATTTAAGATTAGAAAGATATAGCAAATAGTTTCAAGAGAATTTGATTAAAATAGTTTTATTAGATTATGATTAACAAATGATAATAAACTTTGGAGATGGGAAAATGAAAAAATATTCGGCATTGTTACTAATTTTGACAATAATTTTAATATCAGGATGTACAAATAATGTATATTTAAACAAAGAAATAACTCAGAGCACTAACAGTAATTTGAGTGAAGTCACAAATCAATCTGAAACTACAGAAATTAGTAGTGAGAGTACTGATACTAGTAAAAATACTGAAGTAGCTGAGAATTCGCAAAAGCCTGAAGTTGCTGTTATTGATTACAGTAAGGTTAAGCCAGATGAGAGCGGACAGATAATGGTTGTCATGTTTCATAACTTTGTTGAAACATATCCTAAGGGAAAGAATGAATATACCACTACATTCTCAGATTTTGAAAAGCTATTACCTGAGCTATATGAAAAGAATTATAGGCTGATAAGTCTAACAAATATGTTGAATAATAATATTGATGTACCAGCAGGCTGTATTCCTATGGTATTTACTTTTGACGATGGTACTGCAGGGCAATTCAACCTAACTGAGCAGGGTGGTAAGCTTATGGCAAATCCTAGGTCTGCTGTTGGAATAATGGAGGCTTTTTTTGAAAAACACCCCGATTTTGGTTTGAATAGTACCTTTTACGTTAATCTGGGACTAAAGACTACTTTCAACGGGGCTG
>Ga0209430_1002696_pt1 | contig 11114 bp, 16 predicted proteins | sample BarGraIncub1133A_FD_184504 | JGI IMG/M metagenome (GOLD analysis project Ga0209430, IMG submission 184504) | Arctic peat soil microbial communities from Barrow, Alaska - Barrow Graham LP Incubations 11-33A (SPAdes) (version 2) | ecosystem: Environmental > Terrestrial > Soil > Wetlands > Peat... | reverse complement strand
TTGAACGCGCGGTCTCAACGGGCCCGGTTACGGAGTGCGATGTAACAAACGGATATAACTGGGAGTAGCTGGATAGGTGGCTCTAACCGACTACCCCCCTATAATAAAATATAAAAATGTCCAAAAAAGAGAGTCTCTACCGTTAGGCTGAACTAATAACAATGAAACTGCTGCAGTAACGGCATTAACAAAAACATTTGTGTCCTTTGAAAAGTGTGGCTGGTCTATCGATGAAAGCAATATCAGCAATAACAGCCCGGACGTGAACCAAAAGTCGTTAAGCAAAAAGGAAAAATCTTGCCTTATATAAAAACCTAGTCCAACGAGTAGAAGGAATGAAAGTCCGAGTAACAAAAGTCTGTAAGTCTTTGTCATAAATTTTCCTTCTGTCGTAGTAGTTGGGGGTCAACTGTGACTTGGAGACCTCTTCTTCTAACGATTTAATTTTAAGGGTGTCCACTGAGTACAACCTCCTCCAATTTATTCCCTTTTTGCAAACTTGTGCCACGGTTTAAAGTCTTCACCCCCTTGTTCCTTTACTACGCCAAGCATTGAGCAAAAGCTTTTATAATCAACCAAGTCAAAGTTATCAAACTTCCTGCTAACCAACATTTTATCAGCACTATCTTGTGCTTCTCTAGAAAATTTCTTTGCTGTTGAAAGAACAACACCGCGACGAGCATCGTTCAGATACATTGCACCTATGAACTCACGTACTGTAGAAACGGCTTCTGAAGCAGTTGGTGATGACCGACGTTTTACCTGAATTAGAATCGGTGAGTCAGAATCAACCGCAATTAAGTCTATCCCGCCGTCATGAGATTGACCCACATGCAAAACATTACACTGATATACAGATGAAAATACATATTGCGCTATCTGTTCAAATTTCCGTGGATGCATGTGATACAAAAACTTTGGATTTGCGGATATTTCCCTAACAAGTTCAGCTAGTGGAGGTTCATGCGGCTCTAAGTTGTATCGTTTTACTACCGCATGCTTAAGAAATTCCCAATTAAGAGTATCTACCTTATCTATGTAGTCTTTCGCTTCTTCTACTTGATTGTTCAACTCCCACCAACCGCAAGTACTACATTCCCAAATATCTGTAGTCGCAATAATGTCGGCATTCCCCGTGTAACCGCTCTCACGAAAATTATAAACAAGTGGTGCGATTCGGTTGCAGAATGGACACCAACCCCTTTTTGAGAAGAAACGCTGTGGATTTGTTGGAACCTTGTCGGTTCGTAACTCAATCGCACTGAGCGGTCCTCGCTTTGCGTATTCATAGTTATCTTCAAGATAGTCAACGTAATTTAAAAGTATGTCCATGTAATGTCCTTACTCATAATTATGAGGCACACGAATAATATACGTGCAGTGGCTTCAAAGAAACGGCATTTTCTCCAACTTGGCCGAGGAGCACCAGCGGAGCGAAGCGGAGACTGTGTGTCGCCGACTTGCTGTAACTTCATCCTTTAGTTGCGTTTGTCCCACACAAGCGACTGTCGACGAATCTTCTAAAAAAGGAAAACATGCATAGAGCAAAGAGTCCTACACACGGGAAAATTAGTCGAATAATTTTTCCAAAATATGTAATGTTTCCGCTAACGGCGAAAAATAACGCACCAATTACGATTCCAGCCACAGATACTGCGAAATAGACTATAAGAAAAATATCTCGCAGTGTCTTGCGAAGTCGTTCAGGATCATTTGTCGCTTTGTAGAACTGCGCCAAAAAGCTTACGAGCGGAACCGCTAATCCAGCAGCTATTATTGATGATAGAGGGGATGGAATGAGTGTAGAACTTAATGCCAAACAAACGCTGATTGCTGTGATGTTATTGCGTAGTTTCTCAACCTTCTCTTTCTTTTCGAATTCTGGTAGAAGCCGATCGGTAATTATTGATTCAATGGTGCTATCTATCACACCTTGAGTTGGAGAGCTTGCAAGTTCATCCTGTATTCTTTTCCACTCCTTGTAGTGCTGAGAGACAGCGGCAGCATGGGCAGCCGATTGTTCCTTCAATACGGCAGAACGAGCGAGCGCAGGCAGATGCTCCTTGATCTGTTTCTCGATGCCTTCTCGCTGTGATTGAAGTTGCTTCAAGGTCTCTTCTGATATGTCTTTATCCACATGCCTTTTGACAAATTCAATGATCGCAGCTTGGCCCTTGGCTGCACGTCGTTGGTCTAAATACGCCATCAAAGTGACTACGCCAAAAAGAACACCTCCAGCGGTAGCCCCGTCCTGCCAAGTCAAACTGGCAAAGTATATTGAAATCGATTGCATTTAATTCTTCCTTATCTGTTCAACGCCAAAAGCCTGACCGGCCAGTCTTTGGGGCCGATCTTGGCGCTAGTTATACATTTCTTTTCTCAGTACACGCTTCTATGAACAGTTCTCCTAGTTCAGTCAAAATGTGCGAGTTATTAGATTCCACCTCAATATCCACATCGACGGTTAAATATTCCTTTTCGGGGTTGTTAGGAATCTCGAGCGTGCTTGAATTTGCGTACGTTTCTTGAACATGCTTTACGAGTCCCAATCGAATTACATTCGAGACTTCAAATTCTCTAAGGCCCTCATCTGGCAGATCCTCTGGCTGTTTAATTTTGTTTATTATTGTATATTCTTGGAAGTTGAGCATTTTGAGCTCTGTGTCAGCTGCTCGTTTTTTCCTCTCTAACTCCCAGTACTCCGGAGAGTATCTCTGTTTAGAGTTATTTGTTAATTCTTCCATTTGTTTAGCTAGCTCATTACTTGTGACGGATAAGCCGAGCTCGATTGAAGGTCTTTCCGATTTAAATTTTTCCAGTTCTTTAGTGAGTTTTTTAATCCTATCTTTCTTTTCCTGTTGGACCACTTCCAGAAACGTAAACTCATTGGTTGATAATTGACCTAAAATATAAGGAAAAACGTGATTTTGAATGTTCTGTTCTGAATCAACCATATTAGAAAGCAAGGTTGCCCATTTGTCTTGTAACGTTTCATCCTCTTCTAAAGCTGCCCCGTCGAGTAAAGGACAAAGCAATTTAAGAGAGATCACTTTTGGCGAAATATTATTTATTTCACAACATTCTTTCGCCTTATTAAGAATCCTCACCTGATTCTTAAACTTCCACAATGCAACGCTATCTCGGACGAGGAGCCCAGCCTCTTCAATTGCAGGGGAGACCAATTTGTCCAAGAACTGTTTTGCCATATCTATGCTTTTCTCAAGTACGGTCGACGTTATATCAAACTTTTGGGACATTAAGTGATTCCTCTTTTTGTATAACTCGTTATTGATGAGAAACTTGCCATCTACCCGCGTTTTTAAATTTAAAAAAATAGCGGTTTTCGTGGTTGACACAACTTGCTGGTTATATAGCCTTTTAAATGATGAAATGTTCCGTTTGGCTGGATGGCCGGTTTCCGGTCATCCAGAAAGGGCCCAACTTTTCTGGGATTTTTGCGGTTCATGCAGCCATATGGCAAATGCCCCAGCTCGCTGTCATCGCTACCCTCTGCATAGCTGTCAGGAATTTCAGCATCCGGTGAACCGTCCTCCAGGGCGAATTTCCATAGGCTACATCCTGCGCCAGTTATTCCGTGGCTGTGCGCTCGGTTCAGCGGAAAAACCGGGGAAAACCGGGATCTATTTCATTCAAATGAACCACAAAAATTTCGCACAGATTCTATTCTTATCTTTCAAGCCTCAAACGAGTCTCAGTAGCAACATTACAATCTCACTACCCGCTCACCCCAACTCCCGCCACAATAATAGGCATCTCGAACATAAAGCCCAAATACGGCAATTCACGCGCCGCTTTCTCGTAACTCATCATCCCCGAATATACAGGCGCTCGCTCACGCAGCACATTTTCCTGCGCTCGTTTTCGTCCCAGCTCACATAACAACGACGCAAATGACGTCGTCGGGCAGAGGAGCAATCCTAGTCTTGCACTGCGATGCTTCTTCGCCAGCATGAACTTCACATAGCCCTGGTAGTAGGAACGGGCATTGCCGAACTCAACCTCTACCCAGATACCGTTTTTTTCAAAATCGCACCGAAGCCCCAGATCTTCAACAACCTTCTGCTCGGAGTTCCACCCCTGCTTAACCAGACCTTCATTGATTCGCCTGTTATAGTCCGACTGGCTGAAGTCAACGTCATACTCCGTAGCAGTGAGCAATTCACTGATCTGCTCTATTTCCTCAAAACGTTTCACTTCCTTCTGCTCCAGCATGTGCAGCAGCATGTCACTCATCTGAAGGCGAGGCGATGCGTTTTTCAAGATCGGTTTGAAAAGAAACGTGAATGGTAAAACTTCTTCCACTTCAAGCAGGCTGCCGTTTGCCTGGTTGCCGAATACCCCCAGCAGATACTGACGCAAGCGCTCCTGTGACCTGTTCTCGTACCTGAACTGAAGGTGCCCCGGTTTGTTGTTCAACCTGCGTATCTCAGCAGTGACTGGCTCTTCCGTACCAAAGATTATGGTGACGAGCGCCTTGTCACCCCTGTCGATGGCGCGCATCCGTTTAGTCTGCGCCTCGACCGGGATGGTCACACCGTATTTGAATGTGGATGTCCCAACCGGATGCAAGAACTTCACATTTTCAAAGCTTGATTGGTCCATACGTGTTCAGAGTGCTCCATCAGCAACAGGGATTGATCAGTTAAGAAATACCTCTTCACGGTGCTTCAGCATAAACCCAGGCTCCGGCAGAAACTTATCAGGCATCTCGATCTGTTTACCTTCATAGGCGATGAAGCTGCGCGCTAAGGCTTCATTCGGTAGAAAATCCCGTAAATAGGGGCCGATTACTAACCGGTTGTCTTCGTCAAAAGTCACCAAGCCCTTATCAAAGGCCGCGTCCTGGGTCTGCGCAAGACACAAACCGTTCCTTGGGTTAAGCCGGTGCTCCAGGTATGGCCCCCAAGGAAGAATGTGACTCGCCACCAGTAGTTCAGGGATCGGATTGCCGGTGATGCAGCACCGGCAGTTGTAGGAGGCAAGAACACTCTGGCGAAAAAAACGTTGACCTAATCGAGCCTTCACTGTGGTAACCGTTTCTGTCGGGCCAGTAGGCTCAGTGCCTGGCATCTTTATCGTCGGACGACGCACCGCCTTGCTCTTTGCACCAAGAACTGACGTCTCAACATCCTCGATTCGTCCAAGCAGCAACTGCAACCCCTCTTCACTCGCTACCCCTAGCCGTTCCCAATTGGAGTTGAACTCCTCCCATATCTCCCTGTCTGCACGGCTCGCGCCGCTCAAACCTTTGACGCCACGTGCCTGGTGATAGGGATCAAGCGAGGCAAGGTTACAGAGCTTCATGGAAAGGCTGCTTGGCGTTCTTCCAAGCTTCTGAGCCACCTCAATAATTAAGGGATTTCCATGCCGAAGTTGGCCGAATGGCAATTTGCAATAAAGATTCATTGCAAGCATAAGCTCATCATGCGTCCATGATTTTCTGATCTGCATTAATCAGACTCCATATGACAAAACGACTGAATGAGAACAGAGGAAATTGCCCTGGACCAAGGCATTATAGAAGTGAACTTAAGGCAACTGGAACCATCCCACTCAATTCCCCCCAATCGCCACAACCTTCCGACACTTGGGAAACGCCGAGCAGGCCCAGAAGAACTTTCCCGCGTGGGGTCCCTTGGTCGCCTGCCGTTTAACCATGGCCGATTCACATTTCGGACAGACCGGCGCAATGGCTTCAAGTAAAGTCTTTACCGGGATCTCAGCAGACATCCCCGGCCTCTCGCTAACCATCTCAACCGCGACTTTGGAAACCGATACCGGCATCGCGGAAACAATCGCGGCATGAGGCACCGGTGGCGCAGAGGGAGCAGATCCTATGGCAAAGCTTTCGGCCAGTTTCGCCCTCACCTCGGCAATCGCATACCCCTTCCTGGCCGGGAAATGGATAATTGGGATCCTGGCATCGGCTAGCGCCCGGTCAAGAAACTGGTCCCGAGTCGACCTAACGTCCCGCTCATGCGACTTGTCGTCCAGTTCCACGACTCCGACCACCGCCAGGTCCGACGCGGCGGCTTCAACCGTCCAAGCCTTATGCCTTTCTTTGCGTCTTTGCGGCTTTGCGTGAGAAAGCCTTTAAGTCTTTGTTTCTCGCCCGTTCGCTGCGCTCTCTTAAGACGCAAAGACGCAAAGAGAAGCGGGTACCGACAAAACGCTCAAGTAGCAGCCGCTCGCCCGCGCCCCCTCATCTTTCGTTACTTCATTAAAATTAAAGTCCGCCAAAACATACGCTCAATTCCTCCGGAGGTCAAATAAGGAATCGGTATGACTGCGAAAAAACTAATTTAAAGGGATGCTGCCCGGGGGAGGTCCTACAGTGGGGTGAACAGAGGCATTAGCGGGGAGGTTTATCGTGGAGTACTCAGTCGGAGGCGACCAGCATGACGCGGGGAGATCTCCCACCAGTCACGGCAGTTCCAGGATGGATAATTGCAGCAGAGAACCGCGGTCCGTGGTGGTATTTAACGTCGTAGTTGCAGGGAAATCAGAGTGGGGAACGAGATTCGACAGGTAGGGCGGAGCTGTTTCTTAAGCTTTAATATCTTCCGGCTTGAGCCAAACCATCTGGCCGTCCTTCATGCCGACAATAGAATTTCCAGCCTGTTTGTGCTTAAGTATAGCTTCCTTGACGGCCTTCTTGACCGCCTCGTCGATTTCAGTACCTTCCATGAGAATTCTGCCAATGTCTTTCTTCACTGATTCAGCCATGGTATTTCCTCGTCAAGGCGCTCCAAAGGTCGGCATCAATTACGTTTTTCACAATACTACGTTCCCCGACTGAAAGCAAGAGCGGTTCACCTGGCGCGGAGTTGTCGTACATGCGCCATGTATCTGCCAGAGGCTGATACATGGCGAAAAAGTTTCTCAGCCCGGCGTGGTAGCGCCGGTGAATCGTTTCTTCCGGCACGTTGTGTCCTCCCATCCGGACACGTTCCGCGACACGGGCAACGGCATATTCAGGCGACGGCAACCACAAAAAAAACAGGTGAAAGGCGTAACCTTTTGCCTTCAAGCCCTTCAACCAGCGTGCAAAGGTCTTACTCGCCAAGGTGGTTTCAAATGCAAAATTCTCTCCGTCGTCCGCCAACCGCTGCAGCCGTTCCAACATCACCCTGCCAGCATGGAATGCGGCTTTCTCCGGATTGAACGCCGAAAGTCCAACGGCAATGGTATCCGCGTTGACGAATTCGGTAACTCCAAGAGCACCCTGGAGAATCGCCGGGGCGGTGGTGGATTTACCAGCGCCGTTCGGGCCTGCTATGATGATGACATGAGGGCTATCCATCAAGGCTTTTCTCGCAAGTGAACAGGGAGTCGTCTATTGACCGTTTGCAACAAAAGTAGGGTTTCCTGGGTTGCGCTCGATATTCCGACAATCTTCCGACGCAGGTAGAGGATGTTTAAAGTCAATTCTGATGAACCGGTGGGATCTCGAACCGGCTGCAACATGAAGGAGCCGGGGCATGACTCCTGCCAGCTCTCGTTGTCGAGCCGGGTAAAGTGCCCAAGGAGCCTCCGCTCGTCCACGCCCCTCCTCCGTAGTTATTTCTTCTAAATTAGAACCCGCCAAAACATACACTCAATTACTTTGGAGGTCAAACATGTTGTGCAGGCAAAAGGCAAAAGGGTGATTCAGGCGGGAAATCATAAAAATCCCTGACGGGCACGTCGCGCAAGAGTCTTGACATTATCCGCCAGTGGCGTATTTCTGAGCTATGGAATTCATTGAGACTCCCCACTTCACCCGGCAAATTACCGCACTCGCACCTGATGAGTCGTACCGGCTGGTTCAGAATACGCAGACAGCAGCGTTCAAACTGCTGGTAAAGGAGATCGAACGTCATGGATAAAGAATTATTCGCGGACCTGATGCAGAGCATGAAAGAAGCCGTTGCAATCTCGAAAGGGGAACTAGCCCCCTCGCGTGAGTTCACCGTAGCTCCCCCGGACGTGAAGCAGGTGCGGGAAAAAACGGGGCTCACGCAGTCCGCTTTTGCCCAGATGATCGGGGTAAAGGTGAAGACCCTTCAGAACTGGGAACAACACAGGAGACAGCCAACCGGCGCGGCGGCAGCATTGCTGACTATTTTTGACCGCGTGCCGGATGTTGCGGTGAAGGCACTTCACTCTGCAAGGTAAAGGATCAAGTGACCAACACCCCACCCCGCAGCCACCCCGAATCGAAGTCAATAACTCCGTTCTTGGTTACCCATCCGTTTCGATCCGATTGTATCGGCGGACAAAATGCCTGGCTTGGTTTTTAGCCCGCCGAAAATAGCAAAGGGGGAGGATTCAGCAGAGAGTCCGCATGCCAAAAAGCTCTAAAGGCTTATTGGACGCGGATAACTTCTGAAAAAGCATGATCAGAAACCATAGTCTTGTTTTTGGTTACCAATCAAGGGGGCAACCTTTTAGCCGATTTTGGGGCTGCCACACCCTTTAACCAACCCCGCGCATATCATTCCGACATATTGACAATTTGGAATATTGCACATATCATACGAGCGACATCACCGTAACAGGAGGATCGCCATGCTTGTCAGTATCGATAAACGGGGCAGCATCAGCTTGCCAGCCGCCGTTCGTAAGGATCTCAATCTGCATCCCGGCACTTTCCTTGAACTCACCATCCTTGATGGGGGCAACCTTGCGCTATCTCCCGTGGCGGTCTACCCCACGGTGCGACTTTCGGACCAGGGACTCGCCAAGCTCAACGAGGCGCGGCGGGGCGGCGTCGAACAGATGCCCGACTGGCTTAGCAAGGAGATAACTGATTCCGACTAAACTATTTCTCAAGGATCTGGAGCAGTTTAAATCAAACGCCATCTCCCGGAAAAAGATCGCCAAGGCGCTTGCCCAATTGGAACTCAACCCGTTGCACCCAGGACTCCATCTAGAGCGAATCGTCAACGACCCGTCCGCATGGTCGGCAAGGGTTGATGTTCGCTGCTGCCTTTCCTTCGATCCCAGCGGATACCTCCCCGCCGGCAATCCCGAATGGTCCGCGCCAATCACCCTGCTTCGTATCCTCGACCATGACGATCTCTACAAATCCCCACGATAGGAATTACGGTTCCCGATGGCGCTAATATCAGGCTCCGCAGCACTTCTTGAATTTCTTTCCGCTGCCGCAGGGACAGGGATCGTTGCGTCCAACCTTGACTCCCCGGGAAACCGGCTCTGTCTGGGCAGCCGCGGGAGCTCCCTTACCATAGGCCTTGGCGTAGCGCTGCAGCACATCCATGTTCACCTTGAGTCGCCCCAGACAGAAAACACCGAACAGTTCGATCAGCTCCTCGTCCCAGGTCCCGCGCAACATCTCTTCCCGCCAGCCGGACTCGCCGTCCAGAAACATCCTCTGGAAAGGGACCGGATCCGGCACGATATCGGGAATCGACTCGGGCTCCGCGAGCGCCCAGAGAAACGGCATGGCGGACTCCATCTCCTCCAGCAATTTTCTCGGGACATGCCGGACCTCGTGTTTCTCGGGGACCCAGATCTCGGCCCGCAGGGTAAGGGCGTCGTGCAGACCTTTCCCCCAATCCGTGGCCGGTCCCTGCATCGTTTCCAGGTCGTCTCCGCTCAATTCGAAGGGGCAGAGGTTTTCGCCCTGCAACCGGAGGTCGTTGATCCTGTTGTACAACGGCATCAGCGCGCCCATGAACCGGTTGGCGTCGCCAATATCCTGAAAAACGATGCCGTTTTTGTCCAGGAGCGGCTGTATCCACTGGGACGGCACGAGAAAACCGGGGGTGATGACCACGCCGGACAAAAATCCGAGCAGGCGCTGGTAACTCGGCGCCGGGCCGTCCTCGGTATCGAGTTTCCGCAGCATGGCTTCGATTTCGTTCCGTTCCGCGGCTTGCAGCAGGTTGCTGGTCATGAAGGTAGGCTCCGTGGTTGCTTATAGTTTTGGTCTCGAAAATACCATTGTGATATTGCTTTTTGCGTCCAATTTTCCTTCTTCCTCGATGCTGCAGGAATAATATTTCTACAGCATAGCCAATGGTTCAGCAAGCAGTTTTGCCAGCCGGATTCAGCAAAGAGGGGTGATTCCGTTTAAGAGTTCCCCTTCCTAAAGTCTCGAAAGGCTTTTTGGACGCAGATAACTTCCGAAAAAGCATGATCAGAAACCATAGTCTTGTTCTTGGTTCCCCATCCGATGCGATCCGATTGTATCGGCGGACAAATGCCTGGTTTGGTATTTTTTCAGTCGAATTTAGCAAAGGTGGGTAATTTCGTTTAGAGCTCGTATGCCAAAAAAGCTCTAAAGGCTTTTTGGACGCAGATAACTTCCGAAAAAGCATGATCAGAAACCATAGTCTTGTTTCTGGTTCCCCATCCGATTCGATCCGATTTTATCGGCGGACCATAGCCTGGTTTTGAAGTTACTGGCGGGGGACTCCAATCACAAACGGGCGGTCCTCATCCCGATCGGGTGCACCGAGGTCGCCTTGAAGGAGGCATACACCTCGCGTCCCTGACAAAGTTCCAGACTGGCGAACGATTCACGCGTCACGTACGAGGTGAGGGGAAAACCGCAGTCAAGCCGGAGCCTCAGGAACGGCCCCATGGTGGCGATCTCGACGATCCTTGCCGGGAAGACATTCCTCGCGCTGGTCCTTTGCGCCGGATCGAAGATGCTCACCGTCACGTTCTCGGGCCGGATGCAGCAGTAGGCTCCCTCGCCCGGCGCCAGCTCCCCGATGGCGTCTATCTCGCGCCCCCCGACGCGGACGGTCATCTCCTGATCGATATTGCTGAGCACCACACCTTCGAGGATGGTCTCCATCCCGACGAAGTTGGCGACGAACTCGTTCACCGGGCTGTTCATCACCGCCGCGGGACTGCCGTCCTGAACCACCATGCCGCCGTCCAGGACCACCACCCGGTTCGACATCCTGAGCGCCTCGGACTGGTCGTGAGTAACCAGTATCGCGACAATCCCTTTCTCGCGGATGATCCTGTCCATGTCGTCGGTGAGCGACTGCCGGGTCGGAACGTCCAGGTTCGCGAACGGCTCGTCGAAAAAAATCATCTCCGGTTCCACCGCAAAGGCCCGGGCCAGGCTGACG
>Ga0209430_1002695_pt1 | contig 11117 bp, 9 predicted proteins | sample BarGraIncub1133A_FD_184504 | JGI IMG/M metagenome (GOLD analysis project Ga0209430, IMG submission 184504) | Arctic peat soil microbial communities from Barrow, Alaska - Barrow Graham LP Incubations 11-33A (SPAdes) (version 2) | ecosystem: Environmental > Terrestrial > Soil > Wetlands > Peat... | reverse complement strand
AAGGAATGGATAGCGGTGGGCGGCTCACCCTTTCCGCACAGGATTTCCACCTGCTATATCTTAGGCGCTTTCTTGGCGCTCCACTTTTCACTATTCACTAAAGGTTTTATAAGTTCTGTCGGTGCAAGCCGACTTTCCATAACTTTTCACTTTTCACTCTTCACTATTCACTAAAGGTTTTAAGGTTTTAACTAAGCTTTTAACTATGAGTTTAAAGGTTTCAGTGCTAGTGTAATAAAATATATTACAGAGGAAACAATTACTATTGTGGCGCCTGACGCAGTATCAAAGTAATAGGAAAGTATTAATCCAACCACTCCTGATACTATTGACACCAGTAAAGCTATAATGTTGTACTGCTTTGCATTTGTCGACACATTTCTAGCGGCAGCCGCAGGCAATACCAGTAGAGAATTTATTATCAGAAGTCCCACCCACTGTATGCTTACAGTTACTACCACCGCAATTATTGAAGTAAATGCTAGTTCAACTGCAAGCGTATTTATTCCGCGGCTTTTTGCTAGTGACAAATTTATGCTTACCAAAAGCACTTTATTATAGAAGAAAATCCATAATACGATAACAATAATTGCCAATATCAATAGTAGTCCTACCTCTTGTGCTCTTATGCTGAGCAAGTCTCCTATTAAAAAAGAAGTGTATTTAGTGGCTCCTCCTCCTCCAAAGGTGACTAATACAACGCCTAGTGCTATTGCTGCTGATGAAAATACGCCTATTACGGTGTCTGTAGAGGTCTTAGTTTTATTTTTTATAATGGTTATCAGCACCGAGAACGCTATGGAAAAAACAATCGCAGACCATATTGGCTGAAATATACCTATTACCGTGCCTATCGCTATACCAGTAAAGGCACCATGACCCAATGCATCAGAAAAAAATGCCATTCGATTATTTACGATAATTGTGCCCAATATTGCAAATATCGGAGTTATCAGCAATATTGCTAAAAAAGCATTTTTCATAAACTCAAAGCTCAGCCACTCGAAGGGCAGAATAACATCTAGCAAACTATATATTTGGTTCATTATTCTTACCTCCATCTTCTCTATGCTCACTATTAAAAAAGCTTGATAACCCAAAGGTTTCATGTAGCCTTTTATCGCTGTATACCTTTTCAGGTGGTCCATTTAGAATCACTGTCTTATTTAAAAGTACTACTCTATCCGCATGCTTTTGAACCAAATCCAAATCATGTGAGACAAGAATAATTGTAAGGTCATATTCCTTTCTTATTTTAGAAACAATCTCGTAGAAAACTTCTAAGCCTTTCCTGTCAACACCTGATACCGGCTCATCTAAGAGCAGAAGCTGTGGCATTGGCTCAAGTGCTAGTGCAAGCAGCACCCTTTGCAGCTCACCTCCCGATAATGCACCCAACCGTTTATCAATGAGCCCTTCTGACTGAACTCTGCCCAGACAGCTCAGAATTCTTTGGCTCAGCTGCTGAGAGGTCCTGTGCCAGGCTGGTTTTTTGCTCATGCAGGCTGTGAATAAATTCCTGACACTCACAGGCGCTGCAGTATCGAAGTCCAGTTGTTGAGGAACATAGCCCACCACAGGTCTTCCAACATTATCACCGCTCGAGCCTGCAAATACAATAGTCCCCTCATGCTTTATTTCCCCTAGTATTGCTTTTAGCAAAGTGCTTTTCCCCGCACCATTTGGACCTATTAGAGCCGTCATCTCACCACAATGCAGATGCAGACTTACATCCTTTAGTATTTCGGTTTTCCCAATCTTAACTGAGAACCCCTGAATCTTGGTGCAGCAGTAGCCACAGCAATTTTTGTTTAGCTCACATTTTCCATTATGCTTTCCAATAAACTCTTCCATTAATTACGCCTCTAACTCTATATTATTTTAAATAGGTTTAGCCAATAAAAGTCCTGTATTAAATTATTATACCAAAAATAACTATCGAATCATCTTTTATAATAATTTTTCTATTAATTTTAAAGTTTTTATCGTCTTTTTACTCATATGTTTATCTCTGTATGTTTTTGTGTTGATTTATGTGATATTATGTTTAGTATAAAAACATAGATATTAGGGAGGACTAGCAATGAGCAAAATAGACACAGCATGTATAAATACCATTAGAATATTGGCTGCAGAAGCAGTTCAAAAAGCATCTTCAGGACACCCAGGCTTACCACTTGGTGCAGCACCAATTGCGTATTCTGTTTGGGCTAAACATATGAAGCATAACCCAAAAAATCCAAATTGGTCAAATAGAGACAGATTTGTTCTTTCTGCTGGACATGGTTCGGCAATGCTTTATTCAATGCTACACGTTTTTGGTTACGATGTATCAATGGAAGATCTCAAAAACTTTAGACAGTTTAATAGCAAGACTCCAGGACATCCAGAGTACAAACATACACCTGGTGTTGAAGTAACAACAGGGCCTCTTGGTCAGGGTATTGCAAACGGCGTTGGTATGGCAATGGCTGAGGAATTTATGGCAGCTAAATTCAACAAAGATGGATTTAAAGTTGTTGACACTTATACTTACGTTTTATGTGGTGACGGCTGCTTAATGGAAGGCATTTCAAGCGAAGCAGCTTCACTAGCTGGTACCTTGAAGCTAGGAAAATTGATTTTACTCTATGATAGCAACGGCATTACTATAGAAGGAAGCACAGATATCGCATTTACTGAAAATGTTTCAAAACGTTTTAAAGCATATGGCTGGCAGGTTCTTTCTGTTGATAATGGCAACAGCGTTAAGGACATAAGTGCTGCTATTGATAGCGCAAAGAAAGAAACGGATGCTCCTTCAATTATTATAGTTAAGACTGAAATTGGTTATGGCTCACCAAAAGCAGGAAGCTGCTCCGTTCATGGAGAACCACTCGGTGAAGATAACTTATGCAAAACAAAAGAATTCTACGGAATGTGTAAGGATGATTGTTTTAATATTACAGATGAGGTTTCAGCTTATATGAGCGAGCTTGTTCAGGCTGGAATTAAGGCTGAAGACAGCTGGAATGAGATGTTTAAGAGTTATGCAGCTCAGTATTCTGGTTTGGCTAAAGAATGGGATTTGTGGCAGAATGGCAGCTATGAAGAACTGTTGTTAAATGACGAGAATTTCTGGAAATTTGATTCCAAACCAAATGCAACTAGAGCAGTTTCAGGTAATATTATTAACTACCTAGCTAAAAGGCTTCCAAACCTTGTTGGTGGTTCTGCTGATTTGGCACCTTCGAATAAAACTGCTATGAAGGATATGGGAGATTTCTCAGCTTCTGATTATAGTGGAAGAAATCTTCACTTTGGCGTTAGAGAACATGCAATGTCAGCTATTTCAAATGGTATGACTGTTTACGGTGGTTTAAAACTTTACTGCTCAACCTTCTTCGTATTCACTGATTACATGAAGGGCGCAATGAGGTTATCTGCTCTCATGAAAATACCTGTTACTTATGTAATGACACATGATAGCATTGGTGTCGGTGAAGACGGACCTACTCACCAGCCAATAGAACAGCTGGCTTCCATCAGAAGTATACCTAACTTTATCGTATTTAGGCCTGCTGATGCAAACGAAACTGCTGCAGGTTGGTTTACAGCGGTAACAAACCCATCTTCACCTACTTGTTTGGTTTTAACCAGGCAGAACCTTCCGGTTCTTGATATTGACGGTAAGATTGCCTTAAAGGGCGCATATACCTTGTTGGATTCAAAGGATGTTATTCCACAAATTATATTGATGGCTACTGGTTCTGAGGTTCATGTAACATTAGAAGCAGGCAAGCTGCTCCAAGCTGAAGGAATTGATGCTAGAGTTGTCAGCATGCCTTCATGGGAACTCTTTGAGAAGCAGTCAGCTGAGTATAAGGAAAGCGTTTTGCCTTATTCTGTAGCTAATAGAGTTGGTGTTGAAGCTGCTTCCTCCTTTGGTTGGCATAAATATGTTGGATTAAAGGGCGAAGTAGTAGCAATAGATAGCTTTGGTGCTTCCTCTCCTGCAGACCTGTTATTTAAGCACTTTGGTTTTACAGCTGAGAATATCGTTGCAAAAGCTAAAGCTGTTATAGCAAAGTAATTTTGTACTAATAAATGTTTTAAAAGCTACTGCAAATATCTGTCAAGATATTTGCAGTAGCTTTTTCTGTATTTATTTAAAAAATTTTTTTTATAAAACTTTGTTTCAAACTAAAAATGCGTGGTACATATATTATACAACCTAAAATAAAAGGTTGATGAAATAATGAATTACCGAAAGGGGATGAGTCCACCAAACGTAATGTTTGTATTTGGAGTTCAAGTCCCAGGTAGTAGAAAGTAAGAGGACTAAAGTTTGGTAAGTAGTTTTGCAAGTAGTTCGGAAAGTAGTTTTGTAAGTAGCACAAATCAGATTTCCGTTCTGGAAAAAGGGTAGCGGTCGGATCACTAAGTTAAATATCCGACCGTTATTTCTTTGTGTATTTATATTTTCTGCTAAAATCATTTGCGAGTTTGTATTAGCTCATGTCATGCTCATTTCTATTGGTATGCAAAAGTAATTACATATGATTAGAAATGATATTGTATAACATATATAAGTTATTATTATTTATTAATTTGTTATTGACAAACGATAATAATAGAGGTATATTAAAATTGTGGTATAATTATTTTATTGAACAAAACAAAAGTGAGGTAATAAAGTATGAATTTGCAAATTCTAGGGCAAAAGGGTTTAAGCCGTGTAATGGAGACGTTATGTAGTGTTTTCCAAGTTTTGGGTACTATAACTATTTTTTCGTTACCCTGGACATTAAATTTCTATTTGCTTTATAAGCTCAGTTATGTTTCTTCGGATATTTATTACTGCATGATGGCACTTTTAATTTGCTCAGGCGTATGTGCTTTCTTTATTTTGGGTCAGGCAAAGAAAATACTTCACAATATTAATATCAAAAACCCGTTTACTATGGATACAGCAATTAGTATTAAATATATTTCCTACTGGTGCTTGCCAATTGCATTTATTTATCTTGTGGCTATTATTTTTATTCCATCGGCATTTGTTCTTCTTGTAGGTTTAACATTTTTGTTTCTGGCTGCCTGCATTTTCATCATTGCAGAGCTGTTCTATCAGGCAGTAAATTACAAGCAAGAAAATGACTTGACAATATAATACTAATTCGCATTCAAAATAATAGCAATTATTTTAAATGCAAACTAGTCTAACAATAAGGAGAAAAAATATGCCGATAATAGTAAATGTCGATGTAATGCTTGCTAGAAGAAAAATGAGTTCAACTGAGTTGGCAGAAAAAATAGGGATTACAACTGTCAACCTCTCAATATTAAAGACCAATAAAGCAAAGGCTATTAGGTTCTCTACGCTGGAAGAAATCTGCAAAGCACTAAACTGTCAACCCGCTGATATTCTGGAATATGCCCCTGAAGTTGAAAGTACTCAGAAATAATTTTATTGGTTAGAAGTATATTAGACTATTTTCTGCTAGTTTTCTACTAACGATTATTATAAAAATTTGAAGGTGTTAGACTGTCCGTCTTAAACTATGTCTTTATTTAGATTTTAAAAGCGAAAAGGAGTATCATTATGGAAAACAAAAATTTACCTCAGTCTGAGGCATTAAATCAGCAAGCACAAGTAGAGATACAAACGTCAGCCGTACAGGCACAGACTCAAGCACCTACAGTAAATCCGAATGCGCAGCAAGTAAGTAATATTCCACGGATCACACCACCCTACTATCAGCCTTACATACCAAGACACGTGACGCCTGCGTATATTGCTTTTAAAGCTCGGGTAATTACTCCGAAAGGGCTAATAATTACTGTGTTGAGTATTCTTCTATGCATTTTATACACAGAAACCATTTTACTTGGTTCAGCAGGAATTTCTGTCCCAATTTTTGCCGTTGCATTTTATGGTACACTCTTCTATTTTTTTAGAGAAAATGAAAAAGCGCTTAACAAATCAGCAGTTTATTTAACCCTTCCTATACTGCTTTTAGCCTTTAGCTTTCTTATTCATTATAACCCTAGCACGCAATTCATAACTTGGTTGGCGTTGATAGGTCTTATCTGCATCCAACTTGTTTTACTCGGGAATGCGCATGTAAGTGGTGTCTTTACCTTTGATATGTTTGCAAAGGCTATTGTAAATCTTGTTGGAAAGCCATTTTCAAACCTAGGAATGCCCTTTCATTCCTTTGGGATATTAAAGAATAACAAATCAAAGACTTTAAAGAATTCTATCTATATTTTGATAGGTTTAGCTGTATCGCTGCCCATAGCAGCAATTCTTATGAACCTATTTATGAGTGCTGACGCAGTATTTTCTGATGCAATGAATACAGTATCGGATTTTATTGGTTTAGATTTCGCTAATGTTTTCTGGGATATTGTACTTGGGCTTGTATTCGGTTTATTTCTTGCAGCCACTCTTCTAGGTCTTAAATATGGCCATAGCAAGGAAAAGCCTGCTGTTACAATTGGCGATAATATTGAAAGTATTATTGTTGGAACCTTTTTGACAATAATTAATGTTTTTATAATAGCCTTTGTTGCCTTCCAGTTCGTATACCTATTTGGTGGGACGGTAAATATTACAGCCTCCGGAATGAGCTATGCAGACTATGCCAGACGAGGATTTTTTGAACTCTCCACTGCTTCCGGCATTATATTTGCAATTGCACTCTTTGTTTTGATTATGACTAAAAAGAAGGCTGGCAAGCTACCTTTATGGATTCAGCTTGCAACTGTTTCTCTCTGTGTATGCAATGGCGTTTTGTTAGTATCGGCAGTGAAGAGGATGTTATTGTATGTCGACGCTTACGGCCTTAGTGTATTACGTGTTCTGACTCTTTGGTTTATGGGAATCATTGGTCTATGTCTTCTGTGGATGGTAATTAAGTGCTTTGTTAGTAAAATTGATGTGATGAAATGGATTGGACTTACGATAATTGTAGGTGTTTGTGTTCTAAGTCTGACTAATACAGAACGTATTATTGCCAAATACAATATAGAACGCTATATAAATAGTCCAACTAAGATTTCTCTTGATGTACTTCAGCTTGGCCAGCTTTCCTATACTACGGCTCCTGAAATAGCTAAATTAGCAGAGCTAGATCTAAAAGCAGGTCCAATAACTAATTTGGCTATCCAAAATATATTGAAAAGTCAAAAGGAACAGCTTGAATACAGGAACAGACTTTATGGCTTTACGTTAGACAGCATTGAGGCTAGGAGGATATTAGCAAGTGAGTTGAAATAAGTTTAGTTGCTATTTCATTGATTCTAATGCAAGTAAAAACTACCACTTAAGCCAAATATTTATTTATAAGGTGCAAACTTATTTTTTTAGGAGATGATGTTCTATGAAACAAAGAAGTAACATTATATTAGGAATTTATGACTTGATTTTAGCATCGGGAGCTATTTTTAGTGGTTTCCTGATGCTAAGTTCAAGCAAAGGAATATTCAGTGAATATCCCACAGAGTGGCTTTCAATATTACCTTTTAAAAGCTGGATTATTCCTGGTATTATTGCAATCTCACTATTTGGAGTAGGAAATATTGTGGCAGCAATATTTAGTTTTAGAAGAAAGAATAACAAGTCCTGGTTTGCTTCATCCTTAATGGGTGGGATTTTATTAATAAGTCTTGTCTGCCAAGTAATAATCTTGGGAGAATGGTATCTGGCAACTATGGAATTCTTGATTTTAAGCATAGTTCAGTTATGCCTGAGTGGCTTTGCATTATTGGTTATGGAGAGACAAAATGGGTGATTTAGAAAAATATTTGTTTTATTGCTTCTGATTTATCAATACTATTTAATTGTGGCAGGAATGGGAGCTGGATTAAATTATTTATTATATTGCAAATTATGAAAAATAATGTAATATTATAAATAGTAAATATAGATTTTCTTGCATCTCAGGAGGCTCAATGTCGCAGCGAATTAAAGTTATTATTCTTATTATTATTTTTACTCTAACTTCCTCTAGTACATATGTAACAGCAGCACCAAAGATTACTTATTCCAAGACACTAGAACAGATTTACAAAAGCAAGGATGTTTATAAAGATACCCAAAATCGTCTGAGTGAGTTAAATAAAATGTACAGCAACATTACATATTTGTCCTCTGCAGGAAAGTCAGTTCAGAAACGAGATCTATCAGTACTTCAGGTTGGTAAAGGGCCAAAGAAGATATTTATAAATGCCGCGCACCACCCTCGTGAGTATATGGGAACCATTTTAACATTAAATCAAGCTCAAAATATATTAGAAGCATATGCAAGTAATGGAACAATTGATGGCTGCAAGATAAAAAATCTTCTTGATAATGAAGTATCGTTTTATTTTATGCCTCTTGTTAATCCCGATGGTGTACAAATATGTGTAAACGGTTCCCCTTCATATTATTTTAATGCCAACAAGGTAGACTTAAATCATAACTATGCTGCAGACTGGTTTAAGCAAATTACAAAGACCTACTCCACTGGCACCTCTGCCTTTTCAGAGCCTGAAACAAAAGCAGTTAAGTCATTATGCGAAAGTATGAAGTTTGACCTTACAATTGCCTATCATGCAGCTGGCGATATTATTTATTGGTACTATGGACAGCAAGGTGCAGCTAAAACGAGAGATCTGGCTTATGCCAACATGTTGAAAAGCACTACAGGCTATAGTCTTGTAAGCACAGCTAATTATAAATCCTCTACTTCTGGCTTCAAGGATTGGTGTATACAGAAGCTAAAAATCCCTTCCTTCACTCTTGAGATAGGTGGTAAGCATGGGCTTTCAAAACCTCTTGAATGGTCTGCGTACAGTTCAGTATGGCAGAAAAACAAGCTTATTCCTGTGAGAATTGCAAAGCAATTATTGAAATAAACTTAATTCATTGGGTAAATACTCTTTATCTATATTAGATGGAGGATGAAATAGGGGCTGAAACAGAATAAACTGGTACCGATAGACTAGACACTATAAAAAAGTGTTTTGCCTATAGGTACTTTTTTTATATAACTAAACCCAGAGTGAGTAATTAACATCGACTTAGTCTTATCCCTTTTATCTTTTGCAAGAATTAACACACATATAATGTCTACTTAATTTGATTCTTTTAGAATATAGATAAGTAATAAAATTTAAAAAATTTCATCTATATAGGAGGGATTATTTTGATTAAGAATATTTTTGAGAAAATTATTATCAGCATTATATTAATAAGCATGTTTATATTTATTACCAGCTATCGTGATTCTTCACTTAGTGATGATTTCGATGAAGCAGCTCTATTATTATCTAATACCAGTACTGCAAAAACATCTACTGTTAAAGAAGATGTAACCTCTGTCCATCTGTCTATTTCAGAGAATACCTCTTCTGTAGCAGTATCTCAAATCACTCTATCTAAGTAGTTAAGTGGTTCCATAAAAACTGGTCTCTCTGGCACTGAAGAAGGAATTAAAATGTTTATGTGGAATTTAAAATTGCCATCATTTACTCTAGTAGCAACGATTTTTCACCCACAAAATAGATGCAAAGCCTGTGCAAAGGCCTTGTCATAGCTACATATAGCAGCTTGATATCCAGCTCGTTTTTTGTGTAGTTCTGTTTGCTAGCATTTGAAATAAGTACTACATCAAATTCCAGACCCTTTGACAAATAAGAAGGCACAATCACGATGCCACTTTTGTACTCCTTTTCATTTCCAGTAATTATACTTATAGTTTTATCAGCTTTTATAAGTAGTGGTAATATCTGCTCGCACTCCTCCATAGTTTTGCAAATCACTGCTATCGTTTTGTGTGACTTCTTTTTTGAGTCTATTATTTTTTGAATAATATCTTCAGCAACGCTGTTAATATCAGTTTTTGATATAAGCTCAACTGGCTCCCCATGCCGAATAACAGGCTTTGCCCTTATTAAATCAGTATTCTCAAGCTTTCCGATGACATTATTTGCAGCTTCTATTATTTCTACAGTAGTTCTATAACTCTGCTCCAGAGTCAGAAACTCACATTTTTTGCCTTCGAAAACCTCATTAACTATCTCTTCCCACTTGCGTACTCCTCTATAGGAGTGTATGCCTTGGCACAGATCTCCAAGTATTGTAAACGAGCTATCTTTTACTATTTTTTTCAGCACGTAATACTGAAAAGCACTAAAATCTTGAGCTTCATCAATTACTATATGCTTAACCGGAATTTTTTCATCCATCCCATATATCTTATATTTTAAATAAATTATTGGTGCCAGATCTTCAAGCTCTAGCATTTTACTATTTAATATTTTCAGTGTGTATTCTCTTGTAAATTCACATACTTCTTCGTCAGCATATTTGCTTACAATCTTGTCAAATCCACTACTGTCCTCCAGCAAATCCCTATAATATTGATATGGACTTACCTTTGGAAGGCTATTTACATACTCTTTAACTAAACTCTTCGAAGCTTTTTCTATTTTTTCTAATACACTGTCCTTTTTTTGAAAAGCAACCAGTATTGTTTTCTGTCTTTCCTTCTCATCAGTTATTGTTTCCCTAGCCCTAGCAACTTTTCTGTCACATTCAGCTTCAATCTGTGAAATAAGCTGCTGCTTGTTTGTCTTTAACCTTGTAGTGAGACTTTTTTTGATTTCATTCATCCTTTGAGCTATTGGCCACATACCATATTGAGTTAAAAATAATTCATTTACTTCTTCATATGAAAATATTATTTTAGTCCCTAATGTTAAATCACGCTTTGGTATAAAGGACAGCTCTATTTCCTTAATATACTCATCAATAATGTCTCTAAAGCACATTGATGTTTTTAGAATTGATGCTTGTCTTACTAGCTCATTGTTTGCAATCTGCTCTATTGTATTATTTTGATTAACAAACATATTGAGCTTATCATTTGTATCAGTTAGGATGAATTTTTTGCCTATGAGCTCCATTGCGAAATCTTCAAACGTCGTTTGCTTAACTCTCTCAACCCCGAGCTCGGGCAATACCTCCGAAATATAATTTAAGAAAAGTCTATTTGGAGCTATTATCATAAAGTTTTCAGGATCAAAACTCTTTTCAAACGTATAGATAAGATAGGCTATTCTGTGAAGCGCAATTGTCGTTTTTCCAC
>Ga0209430_1002694_pt1 | contig 11120 bp, 10 predicted proteins | sample BarGraIncub1133A_FD_184504 | JGI IMG/M metagenome (GOLD analysis project Ga0209430, IMG submission 184504) | Arctic peat soil microbial communities from Barrow, Alaska - Barrow Graham LP Incubations 11-33A (SPAdes) (version 2) | ecosystem: Environmental > Terrestrial > Soil > Wetlands > Peat... | reverse complement strand
TAGAAGAGCTTTATGGAATTAATGGATACCCATCTATGCGATGATATCTAAGTTCACTGATAAAGTCATGGGCGATGCTGCTCAATGGCAAAACCGTGTATTAGATAAGGTCTATCCAATTGTATACTTAGATGCCGTGCATTTTAAAGTGAAGCAGGAAGACGGTAGAAGAGTATCTATGTCCTCATATATTTGTCTTGGCATCAATCAATCTGACGACAAATATGTTCTAGGAATATGGGTGGGAGAAAGTGAAGGAGCAAAATTCTGGATTTATGTCTGTAACAAACTAAAAAAACGGGGTGTAGAAGATATTCTAATTACCTGCATAGATGGTCTTAAAAGCTTTACTGATACTTTCAGAACAGGTTTTCCAAACACAATAATACAGACACTTGTGTTATTCATTAAATAAGAAACTCAATAAAATATATAGCGTCAAAGGATCAAAACCCATTTATAACGGATCTTAAACCAGCATACAAAGCTGTAAGTGAAGAAATTGCACTACTTAATTATTTTTGCGGGATAAGACTAGATGAAACATATCTAATTTCTCACCATCCTTTGATCTGAACACCTGATGTAACTTTCAAGATATCTGGCCACAGCTTGTTTATCATCCAAACTTTTTGAAGGTAAAATACATAGGTATCTCTATCCAGTTTTCCAACGAAGAATTCTTGTTCGCAGATCACTTTTTTCTTTTATTCCAATAAGATACTGATTCATATACTTGTGTAGTTACTGTTTTTTTATCATAATGTTTTACTTTGTATGACATATTACACCTCCCGTATACCTATAATTAACTATATTTTAACGATTTAAAAATTGTTAATTGTTTATCGGAGCTAAAGAAAAATAGAGACATTAACAGTTTTAGGTATTTGTTTTACTAATGTAAGATAATAAGGTATAAAGAATCGATTGAAACCTCATTTATTTCAATGGTTTTCAGACGTTTAGATGCCTTGGATATATCTTTATTTGGAATTATGTTGCTTCATGATTTAACTCTAAGCATGGGCATCAAATGTATATAAATAAGCAACAAATGCTTATTGTATCAGATTATTTAGTACTATATACTAATCCATGCAAAGGAAAAATTAAATATTTTAAAGGAGTGTTTTTATGAAAAAAATTAGAAAATCGATGACGTTGTTGCTTTGTCTGGCAATGACAGCTACGCTAATAGCCGCTTGTGGTTCTTCAGCAAATAATGCTAAAAATACTACGGCAAGTGGTACAGCAAGCACTCAAGAAACAGATAAGAAAAGTACACTTACTTATACTATATGGGATGTAAATCAGGAAGCTGGTATGAAAGCAATAGCTGCTCAGTTTACAAAGGAGAACCCTAACATTACAGTCAAAGCTGAAGTTACATCTTCTGATCAGTATTGGACTAAACTTGAGGCTGCTGCTGTTGGAGGATCTTTGCCTGATGTTTTCTGGATGCACCCGAATAACTTTATAAAGTACGCAAAGGGCGGACAATTTATGGATTTAACCAGTAAGGTGGCCAGCAGTAGTATTTGCAAAACAACAAATTTTCCAGCTGACCTTGTAACACTTAGTACCTTTGATGGTAAATTATATGGCATTCCTAAAGACTATGATACGATAGGATTGTGGTATAACAAAGCCCTATTTGACGAAAAAGGCATTAGTTATCCTGATGATACATGGGATTGGAGTAAATTAAAAGAGGTTGCCAAACAGTTGACCGACCCATCAAAAGGAATATATGGATTTGCTGCATATCCAGATGCACAACAAGTTTTATATGATTTTATGTATCAAAATGGTGGATATCCGATCAATGAGGAAAGAACTAAATCAGGATATGATTCACCTGAAAGTATTGCTGCTATGAAATATGCCACTGATTTTTCACTTGTTGATAAGAGTTCACCCACACAGGCTCAGCTTAGCAATACAAGTGCTACCCAGTATTTTGAGTCAGGAAAAGTAGCAATGTCATTTTTCGGTTCATGGATGACCAGCGAATTTTATGCAAATGAGTACACTAAGAAAAATTGTGACGTTGCAGTTTTGCCAAAAGGTAAAAATCGAGCAAGTATGTATAATGGGCTCAGCAATGTCGTAGCTGCTAGCACAAAAAATCCAGATGCTGCTTGGAAATTCGTTGAATATCTAGGTTCTGAGGAAGCTAATAAGATTCAGTCAGATAATGGCTCTGCAATCCCAGCATTTACCGGTCTGACTCAAGGCTGGATAGATCATTTTCAGGGATTCAATGTAAAGGCATATACCGAAATGCTAAGTTATGCAGTTCTTTTCCCGAACAATTGGGAGGGAAGTGCAACGTTTAGCCAGAAGGAAGCAAATGTAATTAATCCGATTTTTTCAAACCAAGTAACTGTTGAACAGGGATGTAAAGATATAGCGGCTGAGATGGATGCGGACATTAAAGCAACAGAATAGATAACGATAATTAGTTAAAGCTAATAGCATACCAACTAAATTACAATAAAAATAAACTTACTTTTCCTTACCGAAAAGAGGAAAAGTAAGTTTATAAAAAACATTTGTTTAACTTAAGTACATCAAAGAATTAAGAGGGGGTTGGAAATGTGAATGTCTTAATGGCTAAAGGGAATAAAGAAGATATATCAGTTAGTCCACAAACTATGCAACGCTCTAAAAAAAACTGGAATAAAAAAGCTATTGATTACGCCTGGGGTTACTTTATGATCGCCCCAACTATTATTGGTTTACTTATCTTAAATATTTGGCCACTGATACAAACAATGTATTTAAGCCTGTGTAAATTGTCTGGCTTTGGGTCGGCAAAATTTATAGGCTTTGATAACTATATAAAGATGTTTCACGATAAGGAGCTGTTGAAAACCATACTCAATACGGTGGAGTATACAATCCTTTCTGTACCTATTGCGGTTGTATTGTCGTTAATACTTGCAGTGCTTCTTAACACAAACATTAAATATAAATTTATCTACAGAACACTTTATTTTATTCCGGTAGTTTCTACACCGGCAGCTATTGCGATGGTTTGGAAATGGTTAATGAATTATGATTATGGTCTTATCAACTATATATTATCAATTTTCAAGATTGATGGACCAAATTGGATTAGTGATCCCAAATTCGCGCTGTTCTCTTTAGTTATAGTAGGTGTTTGGAGCTGCCTTGGCTATAATATGGTTATTTTGCTGGCAGGTCTTCAGGAAATCCCAAAAACTTTTTATGAAGCGGCTGAAATAGATGGAGCAAAGTCTATTAATAAGTTTTTTCTAATAACGATACCAATGGTTTCACCAACATTATTTTTTGTTGTTATCACTACTTTAATGTCTTCGTTACAGATTTTTGATTTAATATTTATGATGATAGGAAATACAAATCCAGCCTTGCCTAATGTCCAATCCTTGGTTTTTCTTTTCTATAGATATTCTTTTTTTATTTCAAACAAAGGTTATGGTTCTGCTATTGCCATACTCTTATTTATGATTATTATGATTTTTACTTTAATTCAATTATTATTCCAAAAGAAGTGGGTTCATTACGAATAGAGATGGGAGTATAGAACAATGAAAAATAGCGATATAAGCGAGAAGATAACCATTCATACAATTTTGATAGTGGGCTCCTTTATTATGGTATTACCATTCATTTGGATGTTTTTGACTTCTATTAAAAGTCTTGCGGTGTCTATGCAGATTCCTCCGGTTATATTTCCTAAGGAGATTATATGGAAGAATTACGTAGACGTATGGAATAAACTTCCTTTCAGTCAATTCTATATCAATACAATTTTGTTAGTATTATTTAGAGTTTTATTTGCAATTACATTATGTTCGATGGCCGCCTATTCTTTTGCCAGAATTAAATTTCCAGGGAGAGATCTGATCTTTATGATTGTTCTTATTCAACTTATGATACCCAGTCAATTATTCATCATTCCACAGTATCTTATAGTTGTTAAATTAGCCTGGTTAAATACAATAAAGGCGTTGGTGCTTCCTGGTATTGTTAATGCATTCGGTACTTTTTTGCTCAGGCAGTTCTTTCTCAGTCTGCCGGCTGAGCTAGAAGAGGCAGGAATATTAGATGGCTGCAATAGATGGCAGCTTTATTGGAAAATTATGATGCCTCTTGCAAAATCAGGGCTTGTTGCACTATCAATATTTACAGCTATTTATGCATGGAAAGACTTACTGTGGCCTTTGGTTGTTAATATGTCAATTGAGAAAATGCCGTTATCAGCCGGCTTGGCAAATCTTCAGGGACAGTACACTACCAACTACCCTCAGCTGATGGCAGGTTCCATATTTGCAATTACGCCCATGATCATATTGTTTTTCTTTTTTCAGAAGCAATTTATACAGGGAATTGCAACAACAGGTTCAAAAAATTAATTTTGGTGCTATTTATAGCTTGTGACTATTTGGAGGAATTATTATGATTAAATTTCAAAACGAAACAAAAACCAATGAGACATACACCTTGTTAACGAATCACTCTCTTCATAGCGCTGCTTTATTTTACCTTGGAGTAAATGATACACCTATGCAAAGAGCAGGGCGGGTTGTAAAACAGTATTTCTGCGAAATAGCACCACCCGAAATCGTGTATGGTTTAACAGACTGTAAACAGGATTTTTACAATGGTTTTATTGATGATAAAGGTAAAGAATGCGGTCTTTACGTCAATATTCTAGGAGATATTGCTTTCGATAAAGATAAGTTTAGTAAATTATGTAATACGTATAAAGATAACACAAGACTTTTTCGTGTAATGAATGATTTAATGTGGGATGCACAAGTTAGAAACTATGATCAGGCTAAAGCTATGCCTCCAAGATATCATCATTTCGGCGATCATTCAGTGTGTGATATCAGAAAAATTTTAGATATCGGTTTAAACGGCATTAAAAGTGAGATAAATTTTAAAAGTAAAAAAAATAATGATCCTGTTTATATTTCGTTTTGCAGCGGTCTGTTAGATACAATTGATGGTATAGAGATTTACATAAAAAGATGTGCTGAAGAATACTCACAAATGGCGCTTCAAACCAGTGATCCTGAAATTGGTAAAATTGCTGCAGCCTACAGTAATAATCTGGTAATGGAACCGCCGAAAACATTTTATGAAGCATTTCTCACAGTACTCTTTCTAATGAAATATATGTTTTCAGAGGCTGGACGAATCGATCAATACCTTTATCCGTATTATTTAAAAGATATCGAATTAGGGATATTAAAGAAAGATGAAGTCTTCCAATTGTTTGATAATTTATTTAAGCGTATAGATGAAATAAATAGAGGTTTAGCCCATCATATAGTAGTTGGTGGATGTGACCAACTACAAAATCCCTCATATAACGAAATTACTAAAACCATCTTGCTTGTATCGAGAAAATATGCGCAGCCAAACATTAGTTTAAGGGTAAGCGAAAAAATGCCAGACGAAATATGGAATATTGTTTTGGAGTCACTGGGATCAGGCAAAGCGAATCCTGCTCTGGTTTATGAAAAACCTTATATTGAAGAACTTATTGATATATATAAGGTGGATGCTTCGGATGCCATAGAGTTTGGATTGGGAGGATGCAGCGAAACCTTAATTAATGGTATGTGTAATGTTGATGGAACATGGGTGGCCTATAATTTACTAGATGTATTGCATGAGTCGTTAGGTTCACATCTGCTTGAGTGTAACTCATTTGAAGAATTCTACCATATATTTTTACAGGATATGAAAAAGACATCTGAAGAAATGATTGACCAGATTAATATTCGACAACACATGGATGTGTATAAGTCCGATCCTCTTAGGACCCTATCTCATAAAAACTGCCTGGAAGAAGGTAAAAGTTTTTGGAACGGCGGTGCTAAGTATAACTTTGATAGTACTAATATCTATGGGGCTACAAATGCTATTAATGGTCTTGTCGTTATTAAAAAATTATTTGATGGTGAGCTAGGTGTTGATAAGAAGAGCTTTCTTCATGTACTTGATGCTAATTTTACCAACAATCAAGATTTGTTTAACAAGATAAAAAAGGCTGAAAAGTTTGGAAACAATGATCAATATGTAAATGACATTGCAAAAGATGTGATGGAAAAGTTATTTAATATGTTTAGGGGAGTACATTGCTACCGTGGAAACGGTTACTTTATGCCTGCAGTAATAGATTACCTAGAGTATGATAGGATTGGGGCAAAAATGCCGGCGACTGCAGATGGGCGATTGGAAGGTGCTCCCATGGTAGATTCCATTGGGCCTGTTGCAGGAACTGATGAAAATGGTCCGACTTCTATGGTCAATAGTGTTGTATCAATACCAATGAATTTAGCTATCGGTACATGTGTATTAAATATCCGATTTGACCCTTCCTGTTTTATAAGCAAAGAAAACAAAACAAAAATTAGAAATTTTATTGAAACATATTTTAAACTTGGTGGGCATCAAATTCAAGTTAATGTGGTTGATACCGAATTGCTGCTTAAGGCTGTTGAAAATCCTGAAGAACACAAGGATATTATTGTAAGAGTCGGAGGGTTTACCGATTACTTTGTATGTCTTAGCGATCAAATTCAACAGAATATTATTCACAGAACTAATAACAGTTTTTAAAATACATAAATTAAAGGCGTTGGTACTTGATAATGGGAAATATGGTTTCAGTGACTAAAGGAATGATCATCAACATTCAAAAGTTTTGTTTGGATGATGGTCCCGGAATACGTACTACTATATTTATGAAAGGATGTACAATGGATTGTGCTTGGTGTCACAATACGGAAAGTAAAAGCATTAAACCGCAACTATCTTTTTTGAAACGAAAGTGTATTAGTTGTGGTAAATGTGCAGCTATATGTCCTCAACAGGTGCATAGTTTTGTTGATAATGTTCATGGTGTTCTATGGGACAAATGTATTGCTTGTGGTAAATGCGTAGATGTATGTGACTATAGCTGCCTGGATATAGCAGGTGAAATAATGGATGTGGATTATGTAATCGATATTGTTGTGCAAGACAAACCGTTCTATGAGGTTAGCAACGGTGGTGTTACACTCTCTGGTGGGGAGCCTTTGATGCAAATGGATTTTTGCGAGCTTTTACTTGAAAAATCAAAAAAATTAGGAATACATACATGTATCGAAACTGCAGGAAATGTAAGCAGTGAAGCTTTTTATCAAACAGCACCTTTCACAGATTTATATCTTTTTGACTACAAATTAACAGATTCTACTTTACACAGAAAATACACAGGTACCGACAATAGCAATATACTAAGAAATCTTGAATTACTTTACAAAATCGGGAAAAAGGTCATTCTTCGTTGTCCAATAATACCTGGAATAAATGATAATAAAGAGCATCTCCAAGGTATTGCTGATATTTATCATAAATATAATGGGGACATATTGGTAGAAATCATGCCCTATCATGTATTGGGCATATCGAAACTTGAACGGTTTGGAATGTCTACAGAGGTGGAGATGCCTTCATTTAATGCTTCGGTTGATCAAATTAATGAATGGGAAAAATTTCTGAAAGAGCAGGGAGTAAGGTTTTTTATTGAAAAAGCAAATTAATGATAATATCACAATTATAAAGGAGTGGTTTTCATGCCCGTAATGGAGTTGAGTTTTTTTTCAGAGTGTTTGGCGAAATATACGCAGGTCACAGTACTACTCCCACTTGATGTTAATGAAAGCAGTAAGCCTATATCAAAATTCAAAACTCTTTGGCTGTTGCATGGCATGACATGCAATAATGTGACAATGCATAATTCACTTGGCCTAGATCCGTTATCGGATAAATACAAACTGGCTATTGTAATGCCAAATGCTGATTTGAGTTTTTATGTAAACATGAAGTATGGTGGAGATTATTTTGATTTTATAACAGATGAATTACCTCAGTATTTACAATCTTTTTTACCCTTGTCACCAGCTAAAAAAGATAACTTTATTGCTGGAGTATCAATGGGTGCATATGGCGCGTTCAACCTAGCAATGAATAATCTGCATAAATATGCTGCTGCTGTTAGCTTTTCTGGGCCTATGGATATTGAGGATATCGCGAAAGTATTGTGCAATGATGAACTTGTAGCCAACAAACCGCTACTTGTTTCAGATCCGGAGAAATTCGATATTCTTGCCGAAAAATTTTCCAGTCAAAATGAAATACCACTGGAATTGATCAAGACATTAATAAAGCAATGCAATATTCGGGAAAACAGGACATTTAAAGCAATGTTTGGAGAAAATCCTCAAATTGATGGAAGTAATTATGATATTTTCAATTTAGCAAAAAAATTAAGTATGTCTGGAGGACATTTGCAACTTTTGGCGTTATGTGGAACAGAGGATTTTCATTATCCAAGTAATCTTAGATTTAAAAAATATGCACAGGAACTTTCTCTTGACTATACCTTTATAGATGGACCTGGGCATCATTCGTGGGAGTTTTGGAATCCACGTTTTGAGGATTCAATTAAATGGTTATTAAATATAAAGTAGGATATTAAGCTTCTGTTAAAGCTTTTAGAATATGGAAATCATCTGATAGGCATTAAAATCTAATAGAAAGGACGTGGAAGGTTTGAAAAGGATTAAAGTTGCAGTGCTCGGTTCCGGAAGTATGGGAATGGACTTAATGAAAAAAATAATAAGTAGAAGTAAATATATGGAGCTATCGTTGCCAATTGCAAAGCAATCAGGAATAGAAATATCCTCGAAGGGTATTCAAACAATACTCGAAAACGCTGACATTCAAATTATATTTAATACAACAAACGACACAATAAATATTGTTAAATACCCACAATTGGCTGACAAGTTTATTGTGAATATGATGCCTAATTTAGATGATCCATATATAATACCGTCAGTTAACCTAGATAAAGTTTTAGAAAATAAAGAGCTTAGAAGTGTAAATTTAATGACCTTCGGAGGACAGGCAGCAATTCCGATTGTATATGCAATCAACAAGATACAGCAGGTGGAATACGCTGAAATAGTTTCGACCATATCATCAGAAGTTATTGATAATGATATGCGTGCTTCTACAGATGAATTTATCGATTTAACTTCACAGGCAATAGTTGAAATAGGAGGAGCTAAAAAAGGTAAGACTATAAGTTTGCTCAATCCTGCATTACCACCTATCTTAATGAGAGATACCATATATGTAAAAGCAGAAAAGTATGATATGGATAGAATATTAAAGTCCGTATATGAAATGGAGAAATCCATGCAGGAATATGTGCCGGGATATAAACTACTTATGGAACCTATGCTTGATGAGAATAAAATTATAATTATGATTCAAGTTGAAGCCACCGGAGGGCTTCTGCCGTCATACGCTGGGAATATAGACATTATGACTTGTGCAGCAATGAAGACAGGTGATGTTTATTCTAAAAAACTGCTAAATAATACCGACTGAACAATATAGGAGGAGAATAACCTAATGATTAAAAGTGTTAAAATCATAGATACCACTCTTAGAGACGGTATGCATGCTGTAAGTCATAGCTTTTCACCTGAAAATGTTGCTAATCTTGTCCGTAAACTTGTAGAGGCAGGATCTAATATCATTGAATTGTCACATGGAGATGGCCTTAATGGATCATCAATCCAATATGGCCTTTCCCCATATAATGAAAGGGAACTATTGGCTGCAGCCAATAAAAATATAGGTAACGCCAAACTTGCCGCAATGTTGATTCCTGGTATTGGGACAGTAAAATATTTGGAAAGTTTGCAGGAATACAATATAAAAATAGTAAGAGTCGCAACTCATGTTACTGAAGCTAATGCTGGTGAGCAGCATATAAAAGAATGCAAGAAAATGGGTATGACAACTATTGGCTTTCTTATGATGGTTCATATGGTATCCGCTGAAGCAATTTTGGAACAAGCTAAACTTTTTGAGTCATACGGCGCCGATGTCGTATACTGCGCTGACTCATCTGGTGCTATGCTTCCAGATGATGTTAAGAAGAAGATCGGGATGTTAAAAGATAATCTGAAGATTCCGGTAGGCTTTCACGCCCACAATAATCTGGGATTAGCAGTAGGAAATTCGCTAGCAGCCATTGAGGCCGGAGTTGATTTTATAGATACGACCCTTCGGGGCATAGGCGCTAGTGCGGGCAATGCGCCACATGAAGTAATGGCAGCTGTTTTAAGTAAAATGGGGATAGAAACAGGAGAGGATGTCAATATTTTAATGGATGCGGCAGAGGACATATTGGCACCCCTTATGAAAAGACCGTTGGTAATTGATAAATATGCTTTAGTTATAGGCTATGCCGGGGTATATGGGAGTTTCTTTTTACATGCCAAAAGGGTTGCAGAAAAATTTGGCGTAGATGAGCGTGAACTACTATATGAGCTTGGACGTCAAAAGATCATTGGTGGACAGGAAGATAAAATAATTGAATTTGCATATAATTTATCTAAAAAAATAGGAAGTGGTAAATAATGGATAATAATAAACTCAGAAGCAAGAAGATTCTTGGACGTCCTGAAGGTAGCTCAAATCGTTGTGTCTTTAAAGCTTTAGGTTATTCCGATAAGGATTTGGAAAAACCTATTATTGGTATTGCAAATTCATGGAATGAATTGGTTCCGGGTCATTTCAATTTACGACAACTTGCTGATTATGTCAAAAGGGGAATATATGCAGCGGGTGGGATCGCAGTTGAATTCGGATTTATTGCTGCGTGTGACGGAACTGCTCAGGGAAATGATGGAATGAGATTTATTCTTCCGTCACGAGATCTTATTGCCAATGACCTTGAGGTAATGATGGAATGCCACCAGCTCGATGGCATAGTTATGCTTGGGTCATGCGATAAAATAGTTCCCGGAATGCTTATGGCCGCTGCCCGCTCAAAAATTCCTGCAATCATTTTGCCAGGAGGTCCAATGTTAGGCGGGCCTGTATTTGATGGAAGAAAAAGTGATTTTACATCACTTTCGGAAGCAATAGGCAAGTTGAAAAATGGAAAAATGTCTGAGGATGAATTTGTCGATTTGGAAGAAGCATGTGCTCCTACCTGCGGATCCTGTGCATATTTGGGAACGGCTAATACCATGTGCTGCATT
>Ga0209430_1002690_pt1 | contig 11130 bp, 7 predicted proteins | sample BarGraIncub1133A_FD_184504 | JGI IMG/M metagenome (GOLD analysis project Ga0209430, IMG submission 184504) | Arctic peat soil microbial communities from Barrow, Alaska - Barrow Graham LP Incubations 11-33A (SPAdes) (version 2) | ecosystem: Environmental > Terrestrial > Soil > Wetlands > Peat... | reverse complement strand
TCCGTTCCTCCGCCGCCCTTGACAAAACCCAAAATCTATCTTAAAAAGCATTTAAGGATTGAGAAAAGATAAATTTTGTAGATTTGTATTAGGCTTAATTTTAATCAGACAGACTTCAAATTACACTCCCTCGGAATGCCCGGTATGCATTCGGAAGCTGATACAACTTTCGGAAGGGAATGAAATTCAAAGGATAGGTGGTAGTATCCACAGGGCAATTCACAAAAACAAACACTTACACATTGATATTCAGCAGATACAATATACTCTTTTAAAATTAAAAAGATTGAAAAAATACTTTCTGATCATCATCAGTCTGATATTTTCCTTTCAAGGAGGATATGGACAAAAACTCACCTTCGCACTCCTCACCGATTTACACGTCAATCCAAAATCTGCCAGTGACACTGCACTTCAGCAAATTGTGGATGAAATAAACAAAGCGGAATTTGATTTTGTGGTAGTGAGTGGTGATCTGACTAATACCGGTTCAAATGTTGAACTTGAAGCAGTAAGCGATGCGCTTAAACAATTGCATAAGCCATATTACGTCATTCCCGGAAACCACGAAACAAACTGGTCACAGTCGGCAGGACGCTATTTTAACCAGTTGTTTGGTAACGATCGGTTTTTGTTCCGAAAAAATGGGTTTGTAATGGTTGGAATAAATACTGGACCATTTATGAAAATGGGTGACGGGCTTGTAAAGCAAGAGGATTTGCAATGGTTAACGCGAGAATTAAATCGTGCGAAAAACAATAAAGAGCTGCTTATCGCTTTTAATCACTATCCGCTTGCCGATGGGTTAAGTAACTGGGAAAGTGTGACCGGGATTTTAAAAAATAACAACTGCGTCCTCTCCTTCTGCGGACATGGACACCGGCTTGCACTCTTCAACTTCGATGGTATCCCCGGAATAATGGGACGGGCTATGATGATGCCAAAAAGCAAATTACCCGGATACAATATTGTAGAACTTCGTAACGACTCTGTATATGTATCTCAAAAGGAGGTCGGAAAGCAAAAAGAGCTGTCTGTTATCAAATTAAATTATCTGAAACCGGAATCCATTGCATCCCTGCCAGTCTCAAAGAAGCCTGATTTTAAAATGAATGGTAATTATCCGGATATCAATGTCGGTTTTAATCTTCAGGATACATCATCTGTTTTTGCAGGTCCATGTATTGTTGACACGAAGACCTTGATTTACGGGAATTCTGTCGGAACAATTAAAGCAATCAAAATTGCTTCACACAAAGTAATCTGGGAAAAGAAGGTTCAGGGACCAATCTATTCAACCCCCGTTAATGGAAAATCAGTCGTTGCCGTCGGAACAGTGGACGGCAATATTATAGGTATTAACCTCAGGAACGGCAAAGAACGATGGCGGGTTGAAGTTGGAACACCAGTTTTAGCTGAAGGTATTGTAGAAAATGATGAGTTGTATATCGGCGGAGGATCGACTGCGTTCTTTAAAATAGGGATGTCAACTGGAAAAGTGATTTGGAAGTTTGAAGGTATTGCCGGACTAATTCAGGGTCAGCCTGCATTGTCAGACAAACAGGTTGTTTTTGGCGCGTGGGATCGACATTTATATTGTCTTGATAAAACTACAGGCCAACTTCTTTGGAAATGGAACAATGGGAAACCGCAGCAACTCTATTCTCCGGGCAATATTGTTCCCGCCATTGCCAACGGAAAAGTTTTCCTTGTGGCGCCTGACAGATGTATGACAACAATCGATTTTGTCTCAGGAAAACAAATTTGGCGTGATTGTTCCCACCAGGTGCGCGAATCGATGGGTATTAGTCCCGACAAGAGTCAGGTTTATGCCAAATTAATGAACGATTCAGTAATTTCTGTTTCGACCGAAGGTAATGAATTCAAATTGAACTGGTCAATCAATGCCGGATTTGGTTACGAGCACAATCCATGTGCTATTTTAACTTTAGAAAATCAAGTATTTATAGGAACAAGAGAAGGTGTGATTATTTCGATAAATCCAGCGGAACAAAAGATCAACTGGAAGTATAAAGCAGGCAATTCAGCCGTCAATAAGCTGGTGTCAGGTGGCAAAAACATGATATTTGTTACTCTTTCAGAAGGAAAAATAATTTCTTTGAAAAAAAATGAATAATTTTCAAAAGTTGTAATACAACATACAATCCAAATATCTATCTTTAGTGAAAATTTGTAATCCTTTACTAATATTTGTTATTTACCCACAAATATTATGAAATGTTTTATGAGTCTTTATTTGCCAGCAGTTATAAATTTCAAAAACCAAAAATCGAATGAAATGAAGAAAACAGTAGCACTCATTTTCATTTTGTGCATGATCTTTCAATTGACTTATGCGCAAAAACGAACACTCACTGGGACTGTTCGTGACAAAACAACAAATGAACCCCTCCCTGGTGTTACCATCATAGAGAAGGGTACAACAAATGGATCAATCACTGATATTGATGGAAACTTCAAAGTTTCTATTGCACCAGAGTCAGTTATTGTCGTCAGCTTTATTGGGATGATTCCCAAAGAGATCAAACCCGGCAAATCTACCAACCTGGTCATCGAACTTGAGACATCAATTCAGGAGATGAGTGAAGTTGTGGTGGTGGGTTATGGCACCCAGAAAAAGGCTAATCTTACAGGAGCAGTTGCCTCCATTGACACGAAAGTTCTGGAAGCAAGACCTATTGCCGACGTTGGTCGCGGTCTTCAAGGTACCACTCCGGGACTAAGCGTTAGAATTCCAAGTGGCGAAGTTGGCTCTGACCCCGTAATGAAAATTCGTGGCCAATTAGCTTCATTTCAAGGTGGTTCATCTCCACTATTGCTGATGGACAACGTTGAAATTCCATCAATCCAAATGATTAATCCAGATGACATTGAGTCTATCACAGTTTTAAAGGATGCTGCATCTGCCTCAATTTATGGAGCAAAAGGAGCCTTTGGAGTTGTCTTGATTACAACTAAAAGAGGCGCAAAAACTGAAAGTGTTAATGTTTCCTATTCCGGAAACCTTTCGTTCCAGAACATCTCCAAGAAAATGGAGATGGGCGGAATTGATGCATTGGAATATACCGTTAGTGCATTTGAGCGTGTTGGTGGTATCGTGGGTGGTGCCTTTTGGCAGGTTACCCGTGAAGGTTATGAAAAGGCAAAAGTATGGCAGGAGAAATATAGTGGCGTTGTAAAGCCAAATGATCCTATGTTGTATGGCCGCGACTGGTATGTTGATGCCAGCAATCGCAAAATTGGCTTAAGAACTTATGATCCTTATGATTATATGGTCAAAGAGTGGACACCTACCAAAACGCATAATCTGTCAGTGAATGGCAAAAGCGGTAAAACCGATTATAACATGAGTTTTGGTTATTTAGATCAAACGGGTATGGTGAAACCAGCCAAATCAGATAATTTTGACCGTTATAACGCATCTCTTCGGGTTGGAACCGAAATTACTCCCTGGTTAAAGGTTTACGCCGGAACGATGTACTCAAAGCGTCTTAAAAAATATGCCTACGCGACCAGTTCAACAACTGCCGACCCCTGGTTATACCTTTATCGTTGGTCAACAATTTATCCAATGACGACCGAAGACGGAGATCCTTTAAGAAGTCCGGCATCTGAGGTTGCTCAGGCAAATACGGCTTCTCAGGAGACCAATTATACGAGTCTTAACGGAGGTGTTACATTAACACCTGTAAAGAATCTAACGATAAATCTTGACTATACTCATGCGAACCAGGAGTATATCAACAAAAGACCCGGCACACGCTATACTGCCCGCGACACCTGGTCGGCTGCAGTTCCTAAGAATGATGCAGATGGTAATAGAATTTATATGAACGATGCCGGAGAAGTAGTCTCTGCAGCTTCTACAGGAGCAATACCCGCATTTCAATTGGTTAATTCTACTTACACCGGAGTTGGTTTAAATCCGGATCATGTTTATCGTAATGCAAGAAATGATCAATGGAACACGATAAATTTTACTTCAACTTATGATTTAAATGTTACAGATGCTCATAAATTCAAATTTATGGCGGGGATGAACAGGGTGAGCTATGTATATGCCTCCAACTATTCTCAGATTACTCAATTAATTGATTACAACAATCCTCAATTAAGTTTGGCAACCGGAACTCAGACAACCGGAGGTGACGAAAATTGGGAATCCCAACTTGGTTTCTTTGGTCGTGTAAATTACAGTTTTAAAGAAAAATATTTATTTGAAGCTAACCTTAGGTATGATGGAACTTCTAAATTTCCATCCAAACTTCAATGGAGATATTTTCCTTCTTTCTCTGCAGGCTGGCGCGTAAATGAAGAATCGTGGATGCAATGGACAAAACCGATGCTTAGTGCATTAAAAGTACGTGGATCGTGGGGTACAATCGGTGATCAGACGGTACCTAACTCACTATATATACCTACGATGAATGGTTCATTTAATAACTGGATCGTTTCAAATACAAAAGTTTATCAGTTCAGTACTCCGGGTGCAGTATCACAAGCTATTACATGGCAGGATATTACCACTCTTGACCTTGGACTTGATGCACGTTTTTTAAACAACGAACTTGGATTTTCCCTGGACTGGTATAAACGGGATACTGAAAATATGCTTGTTCCTCAGGAAGGTCTTCCTGTCACTTTTGGCACTACCGCGCCATTAGGCAACTTTGGTTCGTTACAAACTAAAGGTATTGAAATTCAGATTGATTATAATCATCGTTTTAAAAATGGCATAGGAATTAATTTGACTGCATCTTTAGCGGATGCGTCTACAACGATTACCAAATATGGGTCATCTTACAGTATTGGCACCGTGGCCTCCCCAGCTTGGTATGTTGGAAGAACTTATGGCGAAATCTGGGGTTATGAAACGGATAGACTGTATCAAAAAAGTGACTTCGCTTATGACGCCAACAATAAATTAATCAGAGTAGCCTCCAAAGATGGTTTCCAGGTAAATCAATTGGCTGATGCCTCTGTTGCAACTCAGGGTAAATTACAGGCAGGGAACTTCTATTTTGGTCCTGGCGATGTTAAATTTAAAGATCTGAATGGCGATGGTGTTATTAATGACGGGAACAGATTACTCAAGAATGCAGACGGAGAAGCTGATTATGGCGATTTAAAAAAGATTGGTAATTCTACGCCGCGTTATGAATATGGTTTTAGAGCAGGTGCTGATTATAAAGGATTTGATGCATCTTTTTTCATACAAGGTGTTGGGAAACGCGACGTTTGGGGAGATGGCTTCCTGGCAATTCCCGGATATAACTCATCTGATGGAGCAATACCACAAGCTATAGCCGGTGATTTCTGGAGAGAAGACCGGACAGATGCATTCTATCCTGCTCCTTACAACCAGGCAGGAAGTAGTACTACTTTAAATATGCAGGTTCAGTCGAGGTACCTACTTAATATGGCTTATCTGAGAATCAAGAATATTACAGTAGGTTACTCCTTACCTTTAAGCGTGATTCAGAAAATTCATGTTAGTAAATTGCGCGTTTATGTGGCTTTGGAGAATTTCATCACATTCGACCATCTTGGCAGTCTTCCTATTGATCCTGAAGAAATTGAGGGATATTCTATGTGGAATACATCCAACTATAATCTTGGTCGCACTGGTGTCGGCGTTCCAACCTTCAAAAGTGCTTCAGTTGGTATTCAGTTGAACTTCTAAAATTTAAAGAATTATGAAAAGATATTTATTAATAGTATTAACTGTCGTTTCACTTGTTTTCACTAATTGCAGCGATTACCTTGACAGACAATCGCTGACAACGATGAACGACGGCAACTACTGGACCTCTGAAAATAACCTCCGTTTATTTGCAGATGGTTTCTATCCTAACTACTTTGTTGGATATAACTCAGGCTTTACTGAAGATTATGCGCCTCTTCGTGGCTATTATTTTTCTGATGATTTTACCTCATCAGCAAAACAGGGTGGATTTGAAACGCAGGCTCCTGCTTCAAGGGCATCAACAAGCGAGACTGCCTCATGGTTACTTACTTATGCCGGACCAACCTGGGATTTTGCATGGGTACGAAAATCAAATCTTTTCCTCGAAAGAATTGAAGCGATGAAAGATAAACAGATTAATACAAGCGTTTATCAGCATTGGAGTTCAGTTGCCCGTTTCTTCAGAGGATACGAATATAGCCGGTTAGTAAGCGTCTTCGGAAATGTGCCTTATTATGACAAGGTTATTGGAGATGCAGAACTTGATTTGATGTACAAAGACAGGGATGATCGTACAATGGTTATGGACAAAGTATATGATGATTTCGCTTATGTTTTGGATAATATGCGCACTTCTGACGGGAATGTCCAGTACCTGAACAAATATATTGCTGCCGGATTTATCTCCCGCTTTATGCTGTTTGAAGGGACATGGCAAAAATATCAGATGAATAATCAGGAAAAATCTAAAAAATACCTTGAACTTGCAGTAAGAGCTGCTAATGTCGTGATGTCATCTGGCTTATACTCTTTTACAAGCGATTTTCGTTCACTGTTCGGATCAGAAAGTTTGTCAGGGAACAAAGAGATGATCATGTACAGATCGTATGATATAGCCAATAGCGTAACTCACTCAGTTGGTTCTTATTCAAACTTATACGAAAGCCAAAGTGCTTCACCGAACCTAAAGCTGGCAAAGGCATTTGTATGTAACGATGGTAAACCATATAAGTTATCTACCGTTGCCAATGCCGATAAATTAGATATAAAGAACATGGTTGCAACACGTGACCCTCGTTTTGAAGCTACTTTTTGGGGTGCACCAAAAAAAGAGGCAGGCACCTTACTTTATGCCTGTAAATTTATCGACAGAGAAGGTGTAAAACAGTATCCAGGCCCCTACACTCCTCAGTACGGCTCAAGTACAAATACGAATGATGCTCCTGTAATGCGTTTGGCCGAGGTCGTATTAAACTGGATTGAAGCGAAAGCGGAATTGGCAACAATGGGTGGTGCTGCCATAACTCAGGCAGACCTTGATGCTTCTATCAATGCAATTCGCAGCCGTCCTTTGGACGCAACTGCAATTGCCAAAGGGATTAAGAAAACAGCTGCTTTAACTTTGGCAGCACTTCCTGATGATCCTGATCGTGACGCCGATGTTCCAGTCCTGATCTGGGAAATCCGTCGTGAACGTAGAATGGAGTTTGTATTTGAACATACTCGTTTGCTGGATATCAAACGTTGGAAAAAAATTGACTATATGAAGAATACGGACCCAGATAACCTTCTTGGATTATGGATCGATGTACAGGCTGAACTTCCTGAATGGTTAGTTGCGGCGAAAGTCAATAAACTGAAGGTTAAAAAAGCAGACGGCACTGTTGTAACGTATACCGGTACAAATGGCGCAGACATGGTTGGTTATTATGTTCCTGAAAACCTCTCAAACCGGGATGCTTTTACGAACAGAGTTTATTTAGCTCCAATCGGGAATACGCAAATCAGCGAGTATTTGGGTAAAGGCTACACCTTAACTCAAACTCCAGGATGGTAATTTGTTAACTGGATCAATATAGCTAAGAGGCTGCTGCAGATAATGTTGCAGCCTCTTTTTCATTCGACGTTCTTTTGTTGCAAAAAAAGTCCCCAAGGAGGTTACAAACAGGATAAAAAAAAATAATCCAAATAAGGCAACAATCTGAGGATGTAATAATTAAATTGCATTTAGCTGTTTGAGCTAAAATGAAAAATGAGTATCTTTGTTATGTAAATTTATGAAATAAATAACTGATGGACGAAATATTCGGTAAAATACGTATAAGCCAAACACTTAGTCAAAAAATAGAACGCAAGATTGAAGAGGCAATACGGCAAAAAAAGCTTGTTGCAGGAGCCAAACTTCCATCAGAAAAGGAATTATGTGAGAGCTTCGCTGTAAGCCGGACTGCTTTACGTGAGGCATTACGCCGGTTAAGTGCCAGAGGATTGATCGTGATCCGAAAAGGTAGTGGGATGATTGTTTCTGAAATAAAAATTGAAGATGCGATTAATTCGCTCAACCTTTATTACGATCTTAAATTTGATTCCAATCTGATCACCCAAATTATTGAAGTCAGAAGATTATTCGAACCCGAAATTGCAAGATTAGCTTCCCGTAACCGCACTGCTGATGATATTAAGTTGCTAAAAGAGAATCTTGCAGAATTGACTAAATGTGATCCTGATAATACCCAACTTGAGGTGGATATGATTAACCGGTTCCATATGAATCTATCGAAAGCAACCGGTAATCCGATTATTATTATCAGTATGGAACCTATCTATTCTCTACTGCCCAGGATGCGTAATTTAATCTATGCCAATGTGGAGGGTGAAAAAGAATACACTTTACGGCTTCAACAATGCATTTTGGATGCTGTAGAAATTCAGGATGACCAGAAAGCATATCAATATTCCGTTGAATTATTAGAACGCAATATGGAGGTTTATGTGAAGTACTTTAAAAGCTTTTTGTAGTTAGCTCCCGGCCATATTATTTCTGTTAATCAAACTTTCGCCCCTCGATTTTAGCTTTGCGGTAAAGGTTGTTTCTCCGGAAATGTCAGTTTCTTTAAAAATTCCGGGTTATTCTGAAAACACTTCGAAGCAGCATCATTTACCATTTTCATTAATTTGAAAAGCTCGTTCAGACTGTTTTGATAATCCTTGTACCTGGCTTCTTTATTTCGGAGATACACCTGATATTCTTCGTGTTTATCGCTAATCTGTTTCGATAAATCCAAAATTTCGTTTAACGTTGGATTTGGACAATTGGCGGCACGCAATTCTGATCTTTTATCGTCAATAATTTTAACCGATCCTTCCAGACAAGTTCGCAATACAGCATAATCACGCATCGCTTTTTCAATTTCACTGTACTGGTAGGCTTCCCACAGATTTGAATCGTATGGAAAAGCCTTTTGCATATAGAAACGGAAAATTGGGAACAAACTATTGACCTGATTTGCCAGATCATCTAATTTAAACTTAAAATCTTTGACAATGGGATCCTCCTCCGTTGCTAAGGGACGCGTTTGAACTTCATAAAAAAGTGCTTTGAATTTATAAATAAACTCCTGATCCAGTCCAGGACAGAATTTTTTTATTGAATCGAAATGATCTTTTAGGTGTTTTTTGAAATATGAAGCGATTTCAATTAGTTCCTTTTCGGTGTATGGAAAATTCTTCATGATACACTGGAATTGAATTTATTATAAAATACAGCGTAAAATCTCAAACAATCCTGTTCTTGATTACAGATGGTTAAATATCAGAAAATCAAAAAATTCAACCATTACATTTACTCAGCCTTCAGTTATTCCGAAATAGCTCGCCGGAAACTTTTTTTAAAGATAGCTAAATATTCATCGTTTTGATCCTGCAATTGCTAATTATTTTTAGATTGATAGTGAAATATTACTTTTATAATCTAATTGAGATATCTCCTGATTTGTGAAAAACCTGAAGTGATAGGCTTAGAATATCCCTCCGGTTGTCAATTTAAATTCTCCGGGTTTTCTTATTGGAGTATGAAATGGTAGGTAATTGTTCCCTTTTGGAAGGCAGGGGCATTTTCATCAGAATTAAAGCTGGCAGCTAACGCCGCCTTTTTTGCCGCTTCAAGCAGATCTGTATTAACAGTATTCGAACCTTTTATTCCGGGTAAGGCTTTAGTCACCTTCCCGTATTTATCAACCGTTACTTCGACTACAACAATTCCGGATTCATTTCCCGGGAAGGTAGGTTTGGGCAACGAACGGGCATTGCGTCCAGACAGACTGTATGAAATACCTTTACCTGCTCCACCTCCAAGTCCATACTGGTTAGCATCGGGAGTACCATCAGGACTTCCCTGATTGCCTCTGCCATATGTATTCCCCTGACCAGTGCTTTTGGAACCATTGTCTGCTTTGCCACCCCCAAAAGCGTTTTTTGCACGCGAATTAATGGCTCCAATCTTTGCTTCCTTTTCTTGCGCCACACGTCTTTCCTCGGCTTCGGCCCGCTGTATTTCCAGCGCTTCAGCCCTTTGCCGCTGCTCTTCACGCGCCTTTATCCTTTGCTCTTCGTCGAGTTTTGCTTTTTTCTCATCAAGCACTTTTTTCTTTGCCCTGGCGGCCATTGCAACTGTCTTTTCATATTCCTGCGTAAGCAAATCTTCAGCCCCATTGTCTTCGACTTTAGGGGTGTTTTGAGGCCTTGCAACAGGTTTAACAACCGGAACAACCTTTTTGGCGGCTGCAACAATCTCCGGGGCACTTGCCGCTGAAGGTTCCTCTGATCCAATTCCGGTTTCGGAATTACCAAAATCAATCAAAAAACCCTCCTCCTGAGGCGGTGGAAAAGGCGTAACAAATCCCAAATAGAGCAACAATAGCAACACAACCGCATGAAATAATACAGTTGCAATTAATCCTGTTCGCTCGCTATTTGTTAATGTCATAATCTATTTTTCCGATATTAATTGATTAGTCTCTCTCAGGACTAGTGGCAAGTATCATCTTATATTTATTGCGTTTGGCAATGTTCATCACTTTCACGACCTCCTCAATCGGAACCGATTTTTCAGCATGAAGCGATATATACATCTCTGGCTGGTTTCCAAGTGTTTGACGAAGGTATGGCTCAATCTCTGCAAAATTCACCATAACCGGTTTTCCGTTATTATTAACGTAGAATTTAAGGTCTTTTGTGATTGAAATGGTGGTCAGTGGTTTTGCATTGGTTTGATTACTGCTTTGAGGCAGTAATAATTTCAGTGCATTCGGACTTACCACCGTTGATGTGATCATAAAAAATATAAGTAACAGGAATACAAGATCGGTCATGGAGGCCATGCTAAATCCAGATTCAACTCTATTTCGTTTACGTAATGCCATATTTGTTGATATTTAACTATTTGGCTGGCTCGTGCAAAAGATCCATAAATTCGGAAGTGGTTGCCTCCATTTTAAAAACTACAGAATCCACTTTTGCAACAAGGATATTATATGCAAAATAGGCGGTAATTCCAACAATTAGCCCGGCAACAGTAGTTACCATTGCCAGATAAATCCCACCTGATAGAATCGTAACATCGACATTGCTGCCGGCAGTTGACA
>Ga0209430_1002687_pt1 | contig 11135 bp, 7 predicted proteins | sample BarGraIncub1133A_FD_184504 | JGI IMG/M metagenome (GOLD analysis project Ga0209430, IMG submission 184504) | Arctic peat soil microbial communities from Barrow, Alaska - Barrow Graham LP Incubations 11-33A (SPAdes) (version 2) | ecosystem: Environmental > Terrestrial > Soil > Wetlands > Peat... | reverse complement strand
TTCATATTGCACTCCTTTCTTTATAACATTTCAAAAACACAACTGATTGAAATATCTCATCTAAAGAACTCCGTTTCCGGGATTATGGAAACTTTTAGGTTAAACGCAGGGAAAACTGAGTGAACTGTATGGCAACAAAGTTATCAATCTTTTGGGATAATGTGTAAATTTACTCAGGAATAATTGTTCCAATAGAACTCATTCTTCAAAGATCAGGATTACTGCGAAACGCATCTAAATTGCGTTACTCTTTCTGACCATACTTTTCGATAATCTTACGTATTTTCCAATCCTAATCCGCAATATCACAGATAAACTCTCCACGGGTAAGAATATACCCCAATTCTGGCTCAAGGAAAGATTTTTAAAGTACCTTTGGATTCATTTCAAAGCTCTCCAATGTATTCGTTAAAATCAATTAGCAACCATAGAAGATTAACATGGATCAATCAATAGACAAATTTTCAACTTTTGAAGGACAAGAAGAGGATTTAAAATACCTGCAGGAACATAAAAACCCGATGGAATTATCTCAAAAAATCAGCGAAGAAATTATCAGTTATGTGAATAATATAATTAAACCATACTCTCTGAACGATGCTGGAAAGTGTATATATATAAACTTGGTAAACAAGTACCCTATTCAACAGATTATTGAAGGAACTGACCAGGCAGCCAAGAGTTATATCAAATTTGAAGGTGAAGATGCAGTCAGCAATGACAGCGTCAATACCTTTTTAGCGAAAGTTACGGGTCTCATCGCTTGTATCGGGATGCCTGTTGTGAAGCAAAAAAGTGCTTATATAAAAGGTATCGCAAGAAACAGATTTAGCTATTGGAACAGTCAAGAAGGAACTATTATTTTAGAAGATTACATCAATACTCTCAGATGTTACGGATTCAATGAGAATGATATCATTCAATCTTTGGATACAATTATAATGCCTTTAACAAAAAGAGCTATGAGTTGGCACCATTGGAAAAATTCTATTGAGGATGCAACAGATTTCATCAAGAAAAAGGGAAATAGATAAATATAATTGACTCCTCGATAATACATATCTCATCAAGTATCCCAGAAACACTACTTATATATTTCACTATCTGTTTGCGAGGAAGAGTGATAATTAACACATTCCATAACACATCATTCTTTGTTGCATAGAAGGATACTGGCTTATTGCTTATCTGATTCTACGATTTCATGTATGATAGCTCCAATCGAATCTGATTTTAATTGTTTACGGAATGACACTTTATACCCCTCAATGGACAACTGGTTAAAGAACTTCTCAGCACTACTTATTCTTTTACTTTCTATAGCTCTTAAGTCTTCATTACCAGGCAGGTCTTTGGTCTCCACAATAATATTCAGCTCTTTTATTCCATCTTTCTTTTTGACTACATACATAAAATCCGGACTATAGGTGCTTCCGTCAAAAACAGGAATCGAGATGCTTCTTCTGGGAATCTTTCCGTAAACAACCACGCTGTCAATATCATTCATAATATTCTGGCACTCTAATGGAGAGTCGTAGGCAATAGTATCATAGAGATATTTATCACAAGGCTCGCCCACTTTGATTTTTGTTCCAATAATTCCCTGAACAATTTCTTTCTTAGGAGAGCCATCTTTCTTCGTTAAAGCAGTACCATGCGATTGCAGATTCGCCTTCTTATAGTTAAAACGTCCCTGAAGATGTGTATATTTCCATTCTCTGAACATTTTTATTATCTTCGCTAATGAAAACTCATTTATTTCTTTTGCTTCAATATGCATATTCTCTTTATTGAATCTACAGATCACCGAATGGATCGTTTGTAAAGGGATATACGTCTGATTATGAAGCTTCTTAAGGAATTCAGAATAAGAAATTCGTTTGTCAAACTCAAATTCAGATCCAGAACCATCCTGAACGCTCATTGAGAAACCGTCTGATTCTATTATTTGACGTTTACTATATAACACGCCACTACCAACTAATGCACCGCTCTTGAGTATAGAGTACAGAGCATTTTCAACTTCTTTATCAATATCATGTTCAAAAAAGATAAGATACTTTTCGTTTATCTTTTCCCATAGCTCTCTCAATTCCCTGTATTTATCAGGTCGGATAGCAATATTTCGAGGCCTCTCACTGTTCCTGTCATTCACCTTTCCACTATATAGACCTGTTTCGAAGCTTGGATACTCAGTAAAGAAAGCATCTCGATTGGCAGGGATAATATTCTTTTCCACATCTATATACTTTTTTGTAAGCAGATCGGCAAATAACATTTCTGTTTCCATACCCAGACTTTGAGCTACCTCTCTGATCTTACCAGTAGTAATAACTGATAAGATAGGCAAATCACCATTTATTTCATTGACCAACTGCTGAGCAAAGTCTTTTTCAGTGAAGTCAACAATATAATTTAATGTAAATTCTTCTTGTGAGATCCTGTTGCCATATTCGTCAACAGGTAATCTCAATCCCCTTCCGACCTCCTGCAATTTACTGTTTTCACTACCACTCGAACGAAGTTTGGCAATCGTAAAAACATTGGGGTTATCCCATCCTTCTTTCAATGCCCATTGCGAAAAGATAAAACGACGGGTATTATAGGATCCATCAGCATTCTTAAGAGAAAGAAGCGACATCTTGTCATGCAAGATTTCTTTAGCCTGATTGGCAATTTCTTCCTCACTCGAATTATTATCATTCGAAAAATAGCCTCCATGACACAGAGAGATGTCAGCAAGAGTGGCTGTCAGGTACGCATGATAGTCCACATTTTCCGTACCGGCTAGTTCCTTTTCAATTCTCTCTTTCAATATCCGTTCAAACATTTCTTTCAAATACGCAACCGTATCGTTGTCCTTATCAACACGGTAGGAACGTCTGTCATCAATAAAGAAAAGAGCCAGAGTCTTGATCTTAAAGCTTCTGTCAAAATTCTTTCGTTCAGCCTCAAAATGGCGTTTCAAGGCCAAAGTAATCATCTGCTCTTGATAGGATGACATGAAAATATCAACATCCATCGTCTCTCCACGTTGCTTGGTAATTTGGTTGGAGAACACCACTTCCGAAGTTCCTATTGAGGCAACAGTAATTCCTTCAAAAGCCGGATGTACCCTGCTAAGCGCATCACCCACATTCAAGGTATAGGTATGCGACGTATCACCTGAAGTAAGTTGAAGATTTACCCTGTCATTCTTTGACGTTGAAGTTATCTTTACTTTCTCATCTTTGCTTCCGGAAAGCGGTTCCAAGTGCTCTTTGGCAATTCCCTTGATCAGGTTTTGATTGAAAGCCTGGCACGAACCTAAATCATACAACAGATTGAGAAAATCTTTTGTCTTTTGTTTATTCTTTCCTTTCCCAATGGTAACCTCCGGAAAAGTAGCGCCGTACCGAATGATGCATTGAGGTGCTATTTCATCCACTATAGCTGTATATGCTTTTTGCGATCTTTCGAAGCGGTGCGGTTCATCAATAATGACAAAGGGGTGTGTTGCTTTCAACGCTTTAAATGGACAATAAAACCCTTCAATAGCAAAATCATAATTAGCAGAAAGCATTTTCGCATTGGTCATCAGAGACATATTTAAGAGCAAAACATATATTCTATTCTTGTTTTGAGTAGAACCGCTCACAAATTCACGCACCAAACCAGGGAAATATTGTCTTCCTTTTTTCTTCTTACCAGCCTCCAGAACCCCAACTTCCAGTTCGCAATCATATCCACATACATCCCGAAAATGACGAATGGTGTTGGCATCAGACAAAAACTGCGCCACCCCTGCCTTTACAGGCAATGAGGGAACAGCGATAATGAATTTGTTGATCCCAAAACGCTGATGCAACTCAAAGATGGTTTTCGTGTACACATACGTCTTGCCCGTACCTGTTTCCATTTTAATATCCAGATTCAGAAGCTTTGCTTGCCTCGTGATCTTTTTGTATGCTGGATATATCTCATTGTTACTTTGAGTCTCTTTAATGTTGGAATAAAGACGATCGTCCGTACAATCGAACTGCGGACAGGAATAATGCTCTTTTCTTTCTTTTTGAGCTATAGTCTCAAACACGTCACATACCGCATCCACAGCCTTCTGCTGATGTTCTAACCGGTCTTGTAATATAAGTTCCATCATCAATAACGTATATCAAGATTGGTCTTCAGGTTACCATCACGAAGCGACTTCATGTTGAGCTTTATCATATTGAATTCAGTCATACTAAAGCTATACCCAAACATCACAATGTTTTCGGGGGTAAAATGACCTTCCTCACTATACTTCTCAAACAAGCGGCAAGTCGATTCTTCCGTTAATCCCGGCTCTATCAGATAAAGATGTTTCTTATAGTACCATGCCTTGTAGCCGTCCAGATCCAGTTCCAGTGGTTGCGCAGTAAATCCATAGCCATCATTGACCATCCATGTGGATAGAATGGTTTCTATTCCAAATTCTTCATATATGTTCTGAAAAATCAGCTTCTCGTCCGGATTGAACTCCGTGATCCGGTTAAGTGCTGTGTCACTTATGTCGCGAAGGGTATAGTGCTTAAATCCTAAATCGGTATCTTTGGGGCTGTTCTCACGAACTTCACAAGCGGACATTACAATTCTTTGACGCCCTATATCATCTATAGTCGTATATAACTTACTTGCGGAAGTATTTTCCTTGACTAGCTCAGGTAATTGAACTAATATATATCTCAGGTTTTTTGTGGTATTGTATAGATTATGCCACATTACAGCTTCTGCTGTAGTAGCGGATCCGGAGAAAAAATCTAAAACTATATCATTTTGGTCTGTTGATATACTCAGAATCATATCAATAAGTGATATTGGCTTACTATAGTCAAACATATTTTTCCCAATCGACCTGTTAATATCTTTTGTCGCATTGTCATTGGAATAAATGTTAGATGTGAATTCTAAAGTAGATAGTGCCTTTGTTCTGTCATCATAATCGATATAATACCCATTCTCATTTTCTTCAATGGAAGCCTTCTGATATGTTTTTGTATATATTCTACATCCATTCTTGCTTCTTTTCAACACAACGAAACCATTCTCTATTCCAAAATTGTATTTCTTTTTTCCCCAACGCCATGCCCAATCAGCTCGATCATGAATTCCAGACTGCCTAATATCGTAAGCCTCTTTGTCACCACCGGGATAAAGTGTTTCTCCTTCAATGGCTATCGGATAATCTAACGATTTGCTATATTGCAAACTGTCATAATCCAACGTTTGATTCAGTTTATACAAGCCTCTTTCTTCATAATACTCATCTTGAAATTTAAAACCAGGATCAGTATGAAGATTCGAAAACAATAACGGGTTTGAAGTCTTAGAATACGCCAAAACATAATCGTTATTAAGAGCTATTACATCTGATGATTTTCCTCCACGTTTAGTAATACGGGGAAACTGAGATATCATATTTTCTTCACCAAACACAGTATCACAAAGTAACTTCAGATTAGCCTGTTCATTATCATCGATAGAAATAAAGATAACCCCATCTTTTGTCAACAAGTCGCGTGCCAATACCAATCGAGGATACATAAACATGAGCCACGCTGAATGAGACGAGCTCCCTATTTGTGTCATTTCCAGCACTCGTGTCGCTTCATCCTCACCGATACTTAACCGGCTGACTAATTCTTCGGCTGTAAATCTAAAGTTGTCATTATACGCAAAGTCGTCTTTCCCAGTGTTATAAGGGGGATCAATATAGATGCACTTTACCTGTCCGCTGTAAGATTTTAGCAGATGTTTCAATCCATCGAGATTATCCCCACTGATATAAATATTCTCACTCTTGACGTTCTCCTGCTTCGAGTTATGCTCTATATCCGGTACAATAATCGTTTCTGTATCGAGAGAAACCAATAACTTCGCATAGCTTTTACCTAAGAAGTTTAGTTCGTAACCTTCATTCTGAATATCCACTTTGTCTTTTAGAAGAGATTTGAAATGAAGAAAGTCGAAACTCCCATCTTTCGAGAAACAAGATGGAAAATATTCTTTCAGAACACGAATTTCTTTACTATTGGGATGCGTTTCAGCATTAGATGTTTGGATCTGCTTTATCATAATTCACTATTTCATTAATCAACGTTTTGAGTTCAATCAGTAATATTCAATTACAACGGATTGGTCAAATGATGAGTAGATTTATTCTCAAAGGGTATAAGATGTATGTCACTTCATATATTATACAAATATAATGATTATAATGCATTAAAAATACTCTTGGGGGAAAATAGAAATAATAAAGTGATATTTCTATTACTCCGTCTCAATGATGCTGATTATTCTGTTTCCTGTTTAAAAGAAGACGGCGGTGAAAAAAATCAAAACACAACGTATTTCCATCAAGGAGTTTATTCGATAGAGTAATTTGGCTTTAATGGACGCGGCAATTGCCTCAGCTTTTAAGCAAAGCACTGTCTTAAAATGCTCCTGGAAATTCGTTTCAAAAACAAGAAATTAAGGTGTAACAGGTGTAAAGGTGTAAAGGTGTAACCTATGCCCCCGCTGACAGCTACGGGCTACCCTTTGAATGGGTTAACACCGATGACTATGAGCATCTTACATCAAATACGCCGATGCTTCCATCCTCCGTTTTCAACTATTAATCCCGGAGGCTAAAGATGGCTAGTGAGCATTGAATAACAAGAGATAAAGAGACATCACGCTCGTCTGTAGAATCATCATTTTAAGTACTTGTTTGTCAAAAGTATCCGGGTGCTACAGGAATAATACCTATCTATAGTATGAGAGTACGCAACTTTTTTTATTACTGGTTGCCGAAGCAGTCTGTGGTAAAGGAGAAATGAGCTTTGTGGGATAATGGACAGGAATGCTGCTCTGACAAAGTTTTGATGGATGTTAGTAATACTGCCTCTGAGAAAATCCAGACTGATGAAGATAATGTTGGATCTTTTACCAGATTCTTTTACCTTGAAGAAGCATTGGAGATAAAAGAATCCATCGGTATCAAGGAGTGTAGCATGACCCAATTTCTGGCAAAACGATAGGTGTAGGAATTGAAAAAACAGGAGCCGTTAGTCTATCCCAAGCTCTAATCGGGGGCATAGGTTACACCTTTACACCTTTACACCTATTTGGCACTTTTCGGACCTCAACAGAAAACAAAGAAAGAAGATAAAAGCATCTGTATCAGCTACTAGCAATTCGATAAACACACAAAGACCCTCCGCACTTGCCTCCGGTATTCTTGAGATTATCCTCCGGTACGGCAACATGTTTTTAGGGGTAAATCCTCGAAGAATGTCAGTATAAATCAGAGGATATTTTCCGGAAATATCCGTGCTAACCAGAGCGTGTTTTTATGGATATGTAGGTATGAATAGCTCTCCCTTTTTGCCAATGAGGCCTGAAAATTGGATGCCTATCCGTTGGGAAAAACTATTAATAGTTTTTCCCAACGGATAGGCATCCAATCAACTTTTCATCTGTATGTATTTTCAACCTTAGGAGAGTGCTCACATCAGATCTTTTGGTCCATCGTCCGCAGCAGGCTCGCTCTCAGCGCATAGTGCTTCCGGTTCTGTCGTATATGGAAGTGTGAAATAAAACGTGGAACCTCTTCCTTCTTCGCTTTCAACCCATATCTTTCCACCTAATAATTCCACCAACGATTTAGAGATGGACAAGCCCAAACCGGCTCCTTCTCTTGCTTGTACATCTGCAATATCAGCCTGAGTAAAACGATCAAATATGGCTGCCTGCCTTTCTTTAGGAATTCCAATCCCAGAGTCTTTGACATAGAATGTAAGAACATCTCCCTTTTTAGTATAACCAAACTCAATGCTGCCTTTATCAGTGTACTTGATAGCATTCTTTACAAGATTCGATACTATTGAATATAATTTCTCTTTATCAGTCTTTATACAGGCTTCTTCGCTATGTAATCCGTTATTAAAGCTAAGATCAATTTTTCTTGCTTCAGCATCAAGTCTTAAAAGAATAAATATGTTTTTGGTCAGTTCGTTGATATTCGTCTTTGTATAATGGACTAACATCAGACCTGATTCTATTTTCGAGATTTCAATAATATCAGAAAGAATGTTGAGCAAACGAGCTCCGCTTTTTTCAATTATTTCAATATACTCCTCTCGCTTCTCTCCTACAAGATCCGGTTCTTTTAGCAATGCGGAAAAGCCTAAGATCCCATTCATTGGAGTTCGGATCTCGTGGCTCATATTGGCAAGAAAAGCCGATTTCAGTCTGTCACTCTCTTCCGCTTTTTCTTTGGCATGTAAAAGTTCTTCTTTCTGATGAATAAACTCGCTAAAGAGATTGCCAATATTTTTAAACTCACCGGGACATTGCTGAAGTTCTTTTATCAGGATGGGATTATTCGATTCAAGGATCTTTGTTACCAATCTCAAAGGTGCATTTATCCACTTTCGTGATGCAAAATGGAAAATAAGAAGGGTAGCTACTATGGAAGCAAGAATAATCAGAAGCATAAAAACTGACATCTTGTGATAGAGTTTATAAGAATCTAATGGTCTGCTAAAAACCATCTGACTAACAAGTTTGTCATCCCAGCCGGATAGTCTTTGTATGTTAGAAATGATGAATTTATCGCTATTTACAATCGAATCAGAAGGCTTCAAGAAATTTATCTCCGCACCGCTCAGGATAGTTAAATCTTTTAGAAAAGGCTTATCCCAGCTTTTTGCCAGAAATAAGTATCCACTTGGCTTTGTCAACGTATGGGTTGGGTCGTTGTTGGGATGAACAGATGCACCACTTATCTCAATCATTCCTCCGGAAAGATCCTGAAAGAAGTTTAAGAATTTGGTCTCTTTCAACTTTACTAAGGCATCTTTTGAAAGAAAGCCTCGTTTGACAAATTGGGGGGAAGCAGCTTCATGAATAACATTGAAAGAGGTGTCGTACACACAGACATAATCAAGATGGAAAGACTTGAGAATAGTTGTAATATTATTATTGTACCAGGCAGTATCAGGCGTTTCTATATTATCCACAAACTCATCCCAAAAGGTATAGTCATAAGCAACTTGTTTGATTGTTGCTGTTTTGAAAGTGAATAAGGAAGCGACCTCTATGTTGAATTGTTTTTGAGACTCTTCGAGCATTTGCTTTTCCTGCTTCTTATTCACATAATACAAAGCTGAATACAAGAGAAGTAAGATGGCTCCTGTTAAGGTCAACATGAACAGCATCCGGGTATATATGTCAGTTTTTTTCATTTTCATCTCCTCCTAATTGAATCATGAGTTAACTCATTGGAAATATTATCAGTATGTATTCTATTGTACAAATTATCCTCAAAGATAAAAACATTCTTCAGATTTACAATCAGAAAAGAATATTTATATTTGCGCTGTAGTTCACCAGTGAGTGTGTCCGCTAACCAATGTTCTATCGCATCTTAAAGACTGACGATCATGAAAAAGAAATATGTAATTACTGCCGTGATACACTTGATTTTGATTGCGTATATGGTATTCAATCAAAACTTGTTAGTGAATGATATTGTTGAAATGTATCTTCTGGTGCTTGTAACGAGTTTCCTCTTTTCGAATGTCTTCTTTCTTTTCAAGAAGAAAACACCGTATATCGCTTATATTCAGAGTGAGCTATTTAAGTCGTCCATCGTACTGATTGCTCTTTGGGGGGTTATCATTTACGCTACTCAATTTAAATCCATAGCTAAAGAAGATGCTATCGGTGATCTGGATGTGCTGGTCGAGAAGCTGGAGCATATTCATCCTGATATCTATTATTGCCTGCCCAAAGATTCTTTTGAGCGGATACTGATGGATTACAAGAGAGAGATGCCGGACAAGATTTCCGAACTCGAGTTTTATAAGGGTTGTGCCAGGCTGACTTCTCTTTTTAAAGATGGTCATACTAACCCCCTAATAAATGGGTTGCAGCTGGCGTTTCGTGCTATTTTCCCTTATAAGATCCGAATCATGGAGGATAGGATCTATGTGATTGATAACCTCACATGGATGGGCAGAATTCCACCCGGCTCTGAGATAGTGGCGATCAATGGCAGAAGTACGGTTCAGTTTATCGATGAGATGAGCCGGCTGGTTAGCTTTGAGAATATCGCCTGGAGAAACAGATTGATTACTGATCCTTTTAATATCGCCATCTGGAATAATTTCAACTCTTATACGATCAGCTACAAACGGACTGATGCCGGTGAGATCTTGAAGGTGCATGCGTCGGGTGGGGTCCTCTCGAAATTATGCATCGCCTATCTTTCTAAAAGGGATCGAAAGAGCGAACTGGAATTCAAGGTGTTGCCCAACAATATCGGATATCTCGGCTTTCATAGTTGCAGCGATTTGAAGGGGTACAAAGAGTTTTACAGACAGACATTTAAAGAGATACAGGAGAGGAAGATTCAACATCTGATTATCGATATCCGCAACAATGGAGGCGGACATTCGGTGATTGGTGCCGAACTGATGCAGTATCTCTTTGACCAGCCTTTTAAAGAGGTGGATTCTCTAACGTTTAAGATCAGTAAGGAAATAGCGGAGACTGGTAAGATGGATTTTTATCTAAAGCCTAAGGAGGAGGATTTTGGCAAACTATATAAGAAGGTAAATACAGATCCATACCTGCCACGGGATAATCCGTTGCGGTATGCGGGAAAGTATTACTTGCTGCTGGACAACGGCACTTTCTCGGCTGCCTGTATGTTTGCTTCTCCTTTTAAATGTTATGGTGATGGCATTCTGATCGGAGAAGAGACGGGTGGGATCTCTGTGGGCTTTGGTGATGTACATTCTTTCTCTTTGCCCCACTCTGGTATAAAGGTGAGGACATCATGGAAGAAGTTCTGGTATGCCTGCGGTATCGATGACCGGAGGGGTATTATGCCGGATTATTATATTACAAATACCATTGAAGATGAGATCCTTCACAAAGACAGAGTTCTTGATTATACGCTGGATCTGATTAAGAACAAGATACCTTTGCAAATAAACAGTAACTAAGTCGTGTAATACATCTGCTACGACATTTATTTTATGGCTGTTTCTCTTATTATATTATCCTATTTACGCTAACTTTGTCTGATTATGTACCCTTAAATCCTTCGTTTATGAAATATATGT
>Ga0209430_1002686_pt1 | contig 11135 bp, 8 predicted proteins | sample BarGraIncub1133A_FD_184504 | JGI IMG/M metagenome (GOLD analysis project Ga0209430, IMG submission 184504) | Arctic peat soil microbial communities from Barrow, Alaska - Barrow Graham LP Incubations 11-33A (SPAdes) (version 2) | ecosystem: Environmental > Terrestrial > Soil > Wetlands > Peat... | reverse complement strand
CCAGCCGTTTCCAATCACTACCCCTGCAACATTTTCACCTTCTGTTAAAAGCTCTGTAACATCATAGGTATAATAGAAAACCTTCTTCTTAAATTCACTTCTGTCAGGAATTAGAATGTCGTCGCTTACTTTCATACCGTTTATACTGAATTTTTGGTAACCCAACCCGCAAATATATGCTCTTGCTTTGACTACTGTCTTTTTAATATTGAAGGCTTTGCACATATGAGGTGCACTCATCTCATCGTCTGCCTTAATCCATATGCCTTTCCAGTCTTTTTCATTCAGAAGGGACATCTCAAATGAAGCAGTTTCACTATATTGGGTAGCAGCATCTTCATTATCCCATGCACGTACTTTCCAATAATATTTAGTCCTCATTAAAAGAGTTTTTCCCTTATATATTATGTTTACAGTCTCTCCACTGATTAATTTTCCGGTATCCCATGTGTCTCCAATATTCTGGGACAGCTTTTCAAGACTCGCCGATATGAGAATCTGATACGCAGTCTGTACCTGATTTCTTTTTTCAGCAGTAATACCCCAAGTAAGTCTCGGACTCTGCGTATCAATTCCCATCGGTTCTAATTTGTATTCACATTGAAGATTTATAGGTATATCTATTTTTTGCATATAATTTCCTCCAATTTCTTCATTAAGTCCAGTTATATATTATTCCCATAGCTTGAGATCTATCTTCCAAAAGCATTTTATAAATTTCAGGAGCTTTTTCAAAGCTGCACTTGTGGCTTATGAGTGAATCTACATCTAACATTCCATCTGCAACCATGTTGAAGAAATATTCTGCATTTCTCTTCTTGGTCCAAGGATTGTATGGTGTTTCAAAAGCTGGGTGTGATTCGATATGCACGCCTATTATTGAATAGCTCGGACTGTTGCACAAATCGTGCAAATCAATTGACGTCTTCTTCTTTGGGCTTCCGAGTAATATCATCTTGCCTTGCTTTTTAAGAATGGAGAACTGCTGTGGGATGAAGTCTGCATTTCCAGTTACTTCAAATATGGTATCGCACATTCTTCCACAAGTTGCATCCTTGACAACATCAACCATGTCTCCTTTATTGTAATTCACTGGTATTATTGCAGTACTTTTAGGCAGGTACTTATGCCTCTTATCGGACATACCGATAGCAAAAACGGGATGAGCTCCATTCATCTGGCAAAACCTTACTGTCAGCTGACCAAGAGGTCCGAGACCATAAACACCCACAGCTTGACCAAGTTCAATATTTGCATGCCTTACGCCGTTTATGACAATCTCGGCAATTGTAGAAAAAGCAGCCTGTTCATTTGTTATATTCCTATGTACAATTCTCACTTCATCTGCAGGAGCAGTAATATAAGCTGCATGGCATCCAAAAGCTGCTACACGTTTGCCAACCCAAGAAGGATCAACTTCAGAACCTACATCTATAACCTCGCCTACATTGTCATATCCCGGTACAAACGGATATTTTATAAAATTTGACCACATTGATCCCTGTTCAAATTCGTTGCTCAGGAATGTGAGCTCAGTTCCTATGCTAACCATTGATGCCAATGTTCTTATAAGTAGCTCTCCTTTTTGAGGAACGGGAATTTCACGTTCTTCTATAACAACTTCAAAGGGTTTTGGAAATACAACTGTTGGATTCTTACCCATCATGATCACCTCATTAATTTATTTTTAATTTATATGTTAACTTCAATAATTATCCTTTAACTGCTCCTTTTACAAGAGAATCCTGAACTTGGCTACTCATAAGTAAATATATAAGAATCGTCGGAACTGTAGCTATAACAAGAGCTGCTCCAATAGGTCCCCATTGTGTTACATATTGCCCGGCAAGTGACATAATTCCTACTGTAAGTGTTTTAAAAGTGTCTTTGCTTATAAACGTAGTTGCAAACATCAATTCGTTCCAGCATCCAAGGTAGGTAAATATAGAAATGGTAGCAACGGCTGGCTTTACCAGTGGAAGAATAATTTTAATAAATATAGTGTAAATATTAGCTCCATCGACACATGCCGATTCTTCCATTTCCTTAGGTATTCCATCAAAAACGCTTACCATTATAAAGACCGACATTGGCAGTGCAAACGCTGCATAAGGAATTATCAACGCCCAATGTGTGCTTAACAGATGAAGATTCCTAAGCAATACAAAAGTAGGAAGCAGCGCTGAATGAATAGGTATCATCAATCCTGAAAGGAATATAACCAAAACAAACTTACTAAGCTTCCATTTCATACGTGCAATTCCATAGGATGCCATAATGGCCAGAATCCCTGAAATGATTATGCTTGCCGCTGTCACTATAACACTGTTTTGAAAGTATAATGCAACATTCCCGACATTGAATGCACTGACATAGTTCTCCCAGTGGAATATTTTCGGGATTCCCATTACATTTCCTCCAAATATATCTGCATTATCCTTAAGTGAAAAGAATACAAGCCATATAAGTGGGTAGATTTGAATTACTGTAAATAAAGCTAGAATTATCCATATGATAATGCCTAAAGGACTAATACTCTTTAATTTTAAATTTATAGACTTAGTGCTCATATTTTACCCTCCACATTATAGCTTATCAGTTAGCTATTAGCGTCCTCTCTCTTCATAAACTTTTGAATTATTACTGTGAATACTAGACATTCTATGAAGATAAATATGGACATAGCACTTCCATATCCGTATTGGTTTCTAAAAAATATGGTGTTAAACATTAGTGTGCTTGGTACTTCACTGGCATGAGCCGGTCCACCATTTGTTAGAACATATATAAGGTCAAAAACCTTCAATGATCCTACAACTGAGAAAACTGTACATACTTGTAACATCGGCCTTATCAAAGGTATAATGATTTTAAAGGCTATTTGCAAATTAGTGGCCCCATCTGTATAAGCCGCTTCAAAAAGTTCGTCTGGAATAGATTTTATACTTGTATACAACAAAAGCATGTGGTACCCTACATACTGCCATACAATTGGTACAAAGCACGCAATCAGAGCCGTGCTTGTATTTCCCAGCCATCCTCTAGAAAGGGAATTCAAGCCTAAAGAATCAAGCAAAACATTGAGCATACCATAGCTCGGATGATATATCTTGAGCCAGAGCTGTCCGATAACAGTAGTTGATATAGTTACAGGAATGAAAAAAGCCGTTCTAAAAAAGGTTTCACCTTTTATATGTTTTGCCAGAACTATGGCGAAAAACAGTGCCAGAGGTAATTGAATACCTACTGTTAAAACTGCAAGTATTATTGAATTATAGATTGCCCTTGTAAATCCATCGGTGTTATTAACAAATAGGTTAACATAATTTTTTAGACCTACAAATGACGCCTTACCTATTCCATCCCAACTCAGGAGGGAATAATAACCTGATTGAACTACAGAGTAGTATACAACAAGCAAAAATAATAATAAAGCCGGTAAAACAAAGAATGCAATAGCTTTTTTGTCTGATAGAAGTTTTTCCAAAATGGGTATCCTCCTGACTCTATTTTAGTCAAATATATACTTATAAGTAAAATTTAGGAGGCTAAAGGCCCCACTTGACTTTTGGTTATTGCCTTAGGCAATACCACTAATTATGGCCCCAGATATGCACGGCAACAATTTGCTGCCGTGTTCTATCTGGCTTACAGTACACTATTATTTATCAGCATCCTGCGCTGCTTGTAATTGTTTAGTGAATTGTTCTGGTGTTATTGTACCAACTATTAGTCCTTGAACTAGATCCAAGTAAACTTGAGTAGGCTGTGCGTTAAGAACTGTATCCCATGCTAGAGTTAAGCCTTTAGCAGATTGGGTAAGTTCATGTATTCTCTTAGTAGCTGGTGAGATCTTGGTCATATCAAAATCAACATTCCATGAAGGAAGTCCAAGACCCATTTCATAGTATGATTTGGAGAACTCTGCTCCCATAGTTTTTAAAACTTCGGCAGATTCCGCTTGATACTTATTTGTTGAGCTTATCATGAAGGTTGTAATACAACCACCGATGAAGCCGTCTGAATCTCCTTTACCACCAGTAACCTGTGGGAAAGGTAAAATCTCAGTTTTTCCATATATCGGATTTTTTTTATCATCCAATATATAACCCATCCAGTTACCAGAGAACATCATTGGGTATTTACCTGCAGCAAATTCTGCCTGTACTTCATCATTACTAAGACCAGTTGTTCCGTCAGGAAATGCCTTTGAATCTATAAGATCCTTGAACAATTTAGCTGATTCAGTAAATCCTTCCTGATCAAAGGATTCTTTCTTATCAAGAGCATTTTGGATATGGTCTATACCCATTGTCCTAATGGCAAGAGCTATCTGATAGAACTGAGGTGACCATCTGTCTTTTGCTCCTAAAGCAAAAGGTGTTATTCCTTTAGCATTAAACTCTTTGCTAGCTGTGAGTAGTTCATCAAAAGTAGTAGGAACTTTTATTCCATTTGTTTCAAAGAGTTCTTTGTTTACGTAGAGAGAACATAACCAGTTATCCAAAGGTAGTCCATAAAGCTTATTATCATAAGTATAGTAATGAGTGGATCCTGGAATCAATTTGTCCAAAGTACCATCCTGTACATATTGGTCTATAGGTACAGCTTTTCCTGCATCTATAAACGGCTTTGCAAAACCTCCACCCCAGGTATAGAAAATATCTGGCATTTCATTTGCAGCTGCTGCTGTCTTTATTTTTGTCTTGTAGGCTTCATTCAGAACAGCATCATAGTTGAATGTAATGTTAGAATGTTTAGCTTTTACTTTATTAAAGGCATCAAAGAATGCTATTGAACCCGGATCATTTTCTGTGAAAATAGCCCAAAGTGATAACGTAATTTTTTCATTTGATACTTTAGAAGCGCTTGCAGCGGTTGAAGAAATACTGTCAGTATTCTGTACTGAGTCAGTGTTTGAGCTACCACAGGCAGCCATTGTAAATACCATACCAGCAACTAAAACCGTAGAGATAATTCTCTTCCATGTTCCCTTCATAATAACCTCCTAATAATATGAGTTGACTACTACATATGCATATGTTACTTCAAGATCTTATATAAAGTGTAATACATTCATGTACTTATTTGAATTCATTAATTTTACCGCGATAGTTATTATTTTTACTTTAGAACTTTATTTCGCACTTTTTCTCAGCTGAGGCATAAATCGATTCAATGATCCTCATTACTTCCATGGAATCCTCAGCACGGGCAATAGGCTCCTTGTCTTCCTTTACGCAGTCAACAAAATGTCTGATCTCGTCTTCACTGAAGGGTATATCAGTTATTTTTGGTGCAATATCAACCAATGTTCCATTGATTTCACTGAAAATCTGAAGTTTTCCATTTCTGAAACGAATACCTGCTTTTGTTCCAAATAATTCATAATAATTGTATTCTTCTTCTATATTCGAAGCCCAAGTGCATTCGGTAATCATCGTGGCACCGTTGTCCATTCTTATGAAACCCATTGCTGTATCTTCAACATCAAAAACAGCATTTTGAGTTATTGTTTGGAATGTTGTGTTTCCTGAAAAACTGGATTCATTTGTAGAATTAGCAAATTTACAGTAAGTGGAACCCGATACTGTCACTGGCTTAGGGCTTCCCATTAGATACATAGCAAGCTCTATGAAATGAACACCAAGGTCTATCAACGGTCCACCTCCTGATTTTTCCTTACTAGTGAACCAGCCACCCTTTCCAGGTATACCACGTCTTCTCAGCCAGCCACATTTAGCATAGTATATGTCTCCCATTCCTCCTCCATCGATAAACTTTTTCACAAAGTCTGTTGAAGGATAAAACAGATAGTTCAAGCCAACCATGAGTTTCTTTCCTGACTTGTCCCTTGCATCAATCATTTTTTGAACTTCAACTGCACTTAATGCCGGTGGTTTCTCACAGTGAACGTGTTTCCCAGCCTCAAGAGCCGCTATGGTCATTGGAGCATGAAGAAAGTTGGGAACGCATATGCTTACGATATCAAGATTCTTCATCTTAAGCATTTCATTTGTGTCCTTAAAACAATTTGGTACATTATAAGTTTTTGCTGCTTCCAGTGCTCGTTCATAATTTGAATCACAGACTGCGACAATTTCTACATCGCCCATTTTGGCATAGCCGGCAAGATGTTTTAGGCTCGCAATTCCACCGCATCCTATGATGCCGTACTTTAATTTTTTAGAATCCATTTATAAAACCCCCTAGTAAAATGATAATAATTGTTGTTTCAGAACTTCTTGACTTGGATTATATAACTTGGGAGGATCCAAATAAATTCATTTTTTTTACTAGATGAGTTATTTTTTTTGCTATATGCTGTTTCTATAATATTTCACCGACTGGCCGGTGTATTTCTTGAAGCATATACTAAAATAATGAGGATCGATTATACCAACCTTATTAGCAATTTCATATGTTTTAAGGCTAGTAGTGTTCAAAAGTTCCATGCTCTTTTCAATACGTTTTTTTGTAATATACTCAGTGATGTTTTCACCCACATCCTGTTTGAATGTCCTGCTAAGGTAGCTAGCATTGACATAGAGATATCCCGCAAGTGTATTGAGGGAAAGGCCCGGGCTTGAAAGATTGTTCTCGATATACTGTGTTGCGCTGCCTGTTATTGAGTCAGTCTTCTTAATCCTGTTCACATTTACATAGTTAATAATACGATTAACATAATCAATTAAGGTATTCGTCATGTCCGATACCATTTTTATACCCGATATCGAATCGTATAAATTAAAATTATCCGAATAAAGGTCATTGGGCTTTTTGCCCATTTCAGAGAGCACAACTGCACCTGCCGATATAAGGTTAACAGACATTATGCTCACCATAGAAGGAGCCATATTGAGCGATTTGAAATAAATGTCCGCATATTCTCTCACAAAGTCATGTGACTGCTCTCTTAAACCGTTGCGTATAAGAAATGAAAAACGTTTCCAATCGACATCTTCTATGGAAAAATTCAGAGGTAAATGACTTTTATTCTCTTCCTGGATAGTTGCGTAAAAAATAATATTTCCTTTATTTAATACAGTGCTTGCTTGAACAGATTTTTCAGCCTGATTGTATGCAGTTGCTATTTCAGATACTCCTTTTTTTACATTGCTTACACCTATTGTGATATTATCAAAACACCTTATAGATACGCTATTGTGAAATTCAACAAGTTCCTTGATCATAGTCCCCGACTTATCTGTTTTTAAGGTTTCTACCTGTTCCTTCGAAAACCCCAGCAGTACGACAAAGCTATTTGGATTCATATTGAATATTACATGTGCATTGCTTATTGTAATGTTCTCATTCAGTATTACCTCCAAAGCCTTCCACACACTGTCATATTCCGCGAACTGCCTAGAAAACCTGCAGCACATGCATACGAAATGTTCTTCCAAAAAATTAAGTCCGTATTTTTTAATCCTGATTGCTGCTTCATGTTCCTCCACCAAACCGTTTGCAATCTTGTAAAGAAAATTATCCGCCGCATCAATGGAAATCTCGTTTATATTGGATAAAAGCTGGCGTATGCCTTCTCCAACCTTATTTCCATTATTGAGTTCCTCCTGCACTTTCTTGCAGACTTCAAGTACTTCATCAGTATCTATAGGCTTGAGTATAAAATCCTCAACACCGATTTTCAGTGCTTTTTTGGCATAATCAAAATCCCTGTGACCTGTAATTATTATAATAGCGACATTGCCTGATTTGTCCTTTAATTTTTTTGCAAGCTCCAGTCCATCCATAAAAGGCATATATATATCAGTAAGGACAATATCGGGATGGCACAGCTCGAATAATTCCAGCGCACTTTGTCCCGAACCTGCTTCAGCAACAATCTCGAACCCGTTTTTACCCCATTCTACCCCATTTCTTATAAGTACCCGTTCCAACCTCTCGTCATCAACAATCATAACTCTTGTCATAATAGTATCCCTCCATTATTTAAGACTTTAACTCGGATCGTAACCTCTGTTCCGCTACCTTCTTCGCTCACTATAGAAATCGGATTGTTAATACCGTAGAAGATAAATATACGTTGTGAACAGCTGTATAAACCAAAACTATGGTTTGTGCTTTTTTTATTTCCGCTAAGTATTTCATGTATTCTTTCATCCGACATGCCTTCTCCGTTATCCGAAACCATAAAAACCAATTCATCTTCATCGAGGTAACCCACCAGCCTGATTTTCCCCCGACCTTTAATATTCCGGATGCCATGATGTATTGCATTTTCCACGATAGGCTGTAATATAAGTTTCAAAATGATCATATCCTGTATATCTTCCTGGATATCATACTCATCATCGATCTGATTATCAAAGCGTATATTCATTATCTTAATATAATTCTTTATGCAGTTAATTTCCTCTTTTACCGTAATGCAGTCTCTTCCACTGGAAAGGCTTATCCTGTAGAACATACCTAGAGCCTTCGTTATTTTAAGTGTATTCTTGTAGTCACCTATTAAGGAAAGCGAACTTATAGCATCTAGCGTATTATAAAGAAAATGTGGATTTATCTGAGATTGTATCAGCTCAAATTCATTTCGCCGTATAGTCTTTTCCTCATCTTTGATCTGGTAAATCAACTGGTCAATAGATGCGATCATCTTGTTAAAGACACGTTTAAGCTGAGTTATTTCGTCTTTTCTGTTCATGTCCACCGGTACCGGAACAAGATGCCCATCTTCAGCCATTTGCATATATTTTTTCAACCCAGTTATAGGGTTCACAACAGCACGAGAAATAAAGAATGAACCTATAAGGATAATACCAATATTGAAAAGAACAGGCATTACGTAATTTTTAATATTTCCAGCGTTCATGAAGGGCTTTACGTTAACCGGAGTGAATCCGATGATACGCCAGTCATTGAATGTGGTGGACTCCCCTGCCACAATATTCTTCTGGCCGTTGATGGTGACTGTGCTGTAACTGGTTCTTTTATTCAACTGACCCTTAATGATAGAATCCAAAATGCTTTTATCATAATTTTTAGGTACCATGATATAATCTCCATCTTTGCCAACTACCAAGAACTGGTAGTCATTCTTGTTGGCGTTACCTATGCATCTCTCCCTCAAAGAATTAATATCGAGGGTTACAATAAGTACGGATATCTTTTTTAAGTTGTTGGTGCTGTTTATTACCTTTATCAGCGATATATATCCGCCGTCGTTAGGGTTCACTGAATGGAGTACCCCTCCACTTCCCTTCATCCACAACGGTATGCCGTTGAGTCTGATTGCCTCTTTGTACCATGATGCTTTTGTTATATCCTTCATATCGCTATTTACATAAAGGTTTCCATACTTGCCGCTATAATTGGAATAAATATTCCCGAAATCATCAAAAACAAATATGGATGATATTGAATTACTAAAAAACAGCAGATTGGTAAAGCTTTTTATCATGACATTTTTAGTAGTGATATCCTCATTGTTTTTAGAAATTCTCAACATTGCATCCTGTGAAATGGGATCGTAAAAAATCAACCCAATATTCTGATTAACATTATTAAGCGATAAAGTCAGATTCTGATTCAATACTGATGAAAATTGCATAACCGAATTTCCCAGTTCCTCTTCGATAACTTTTTGGCTGCTACTATAGAATAGAATCGAGCTGGATATAAACGTTAATGTTAAAAGCAAAATATAAAATAAACTGATTTGCGTCTTAATTTTCTGTTGTCTAAATATCTCCCATAATGATTTTATCAAATGTCACTCCACCCTCACAGATATTCGTAAATTAAAGAGGGAAAAAGATACGAGATCAATCTTATCCCCTTATCGAAGACTTAAATTCTAACTTCAAGAAAAAGAAATGAAACCATCATATATGTTACGTTTAGCACATCATACATTGTTTTTTATTATAACGCAATAAAAACAGCCGAAAGCTGTATTTATCCAATAACTACCATATATCAAAGAAATTATAGAAAAATTCCTTAAAATATCTAAAAGCACTTGATTATTCAAAAGACGCCCAATAATCGAAACAAACACATGTTATCGTGTATCTTATTGATAATGGGTGATAAAATGAGTAGTGAATATACTACTGAAATCATTAAGTCTACAAAGGATATTCTAGAAGACTTCCTGTTCAAATGTTTATGAATCGGTTGGTCGTTGGAATAATGGAAAACAAATGTGTGGGCAAGTTAAATCCAGATACTGGTGAAAGCATATTTTCCAAGAAATACATGGAATCTAACCAGCAGAAACTTACCAAGAGTAAACCTACCCCTGTTCTGACTACGGTATCAAAGTACAGCTTCTACGGTGCAACCTACCTTTTTGATGAGATTGCAATAAATTAGGAATTGCCGTTGATCTTAAAAATGCTTTCCTGAAACCTACAAACAGATTTTATCCATCGCATATCACCTGGTATGGGCAGCTCATGGTCGACCACAGCTAATAGCATATTCAGTATGCCCATTACGAGTTGCCTGAACAAGCTCAAAAAGAAATCTTTAAATTATATTATAATACTAAGAGAATGCATTCTTCATTGGGATATCTATCTCCATCTCAATGAAGAATAATTAAATTCAGAAAATATTTTACGAGAACCCTACCACAACAATTGATATAGAACCTTAAAAATTTAAGTTCAATTCGAACAATAATTAACTTTAACCCGATTTGAGTTTTTATGTTATCTTCTACTTATGGTAATTTTTTGATTCTTTCATTTTTAAATGAGATTGGATTCAATTAAAGCATAACAGCATTCGATACTGAATTGCTGATGACTTCTTCTGCGCTTACCTCGCACCCTCGCTCTTCGGAGATATAAACCCCTTCCTGTATAAGCATACTACTAAGCGCAATTTCAGCTGTATTAAGAAGCTCAACCTTACCTTGTAAGGCAGCAATCCAATGACTCTGCGAAGAATCATAGGCATATTCAAGTGGATTGACACTATGCCACCGTTCATCAACAATATCCATCTCTGGTAATGATACCATTTCAATATCCTCAACTGTCGACATATATTTAAAAGGATAGAGTCTGATACCACCCTTTGAACCCGCTATGCTGCTGCCATCAAATCCGTCAAGATTTATTGCCCAAGACTCAATCATATCCAAAGCGGCACCGTTCTTG
>Ga0209430_1002685_pt1 | contig 11137 bp, 15 predicted proteins | sample BarGraIncub1133A_FD_184504 | JGI IMG/M metagenome (GOLD analysis project Ga0209430, IMG submission 184504) | Arctic peat soil microbial communities from Barrow, Alaska - Barrow Graham LP Incubations 11-33A (SPAdes) (version 2) | ecosystem: Environmental > Terrestrial > Soil > Wetlands > Peat... | reverse complement strand
AAGAAAAATTACTAACCTTTGATCATATAACAGGCTCGCATGACTTAGTTATTCATAATTATGGACCAGGCAGATGTATGGGTTCTATCCACGCTGAAGTACCCTGTGATATTTCTATAGTTAAAATCCATGAAATTATAGACAAAGCTGAAAAAGAAATTTCTGAAGAATTTAACATGTATCTAGTTATTCACATGGACCCTATAAATACAGTTGACAAAGAAGTTAATGAATCCCGTTTAGAGCTTTTAGATATATTAAAATATTTCTCTATAATAAAATCAATTCATGACTTTAGACTTGTAGGAGAAGGCGCGCATAAAAATTTAATTTTCGATGTTGTAATTGATTTTAATCCGAACTTTTCAAAAGGCGATGAGATAAAACTAGAAGACGATATCAACAAAAAGCTTAAAAAATCTTACCCATATTATAATGCAGTTATGACAATTGATAGAGATTATATAGGGGTTCAATAAGTTTTGGCTCCCAATCTATTTAAGTGATTTGTTTGATATTCTGTTCCTATTTTTTTTCCTGTTTGTGAGGATATGAGTTTCAATACTGGTATTTCTTGAGGAAAAGGTATTGCATTTACCTCGTTGATATTGTAAAGCATACGATAAGACTGATCAATCATAGTATCGTTGAGAGCATGATTAGCAAACAATTTATAGTCACTGATTTCTTTTTCGGTGTATCCATTTTTTAATTTTTTCTTGCATTATAATATGGGGGGTGATTAAATGGATAAAGATGAAAAATATGAATTATTAAACTATAAAATTAAAACACTACAACTAATCCTTTCAACTGTGATTGGAGAGAACTGTATCTTTTATAACTTTGTGATTGATCATGACCTATCACAACAAAAAGTCTCAATAATCTTTAGAAGTTTAAGTATATTATTTGAAATATCTATGTTACAGCCAAAATACTCATATAATTATACTACGTTTACAATAAATTCTATATAGAAAATTTAAATATATCTTGTTAATAATACAATAAACAATAAAGCCCATTCAACATAACACTTTTTAATATTGAGTAATTTTTAATTTTTATTTATAACCAATTTAAGGTAATAATAGTATTCTTGTTAAAACTATAGGAGCTCCAACTGAATGGAGAAATAAATAGATAATTATAAAAAAACAAGGCATACAAGCTTTCTAATTTAGCTTGTATGCCTTACTTATTTTAAATATTTATACTATTTTTCTTTGTTGATGTGCTCTATATTCTTAATATTTTGAAACCTACAATAAATATTTAGCCTGTTATCTATAATATCTGCTGTTATATTCCCGTTCATCTTCTGAACTAATCCTTTTACAATGGCAAGTCCCAAACCAGTTCCTTTTCCACTCCGTGTTTTATCTGCCATATAAAATCTATCAAAAATATTTTTTACATCATCTAGAGTCAAATCTTTAGCAATGTTACTAATTCTCAGTAGCACCATTTTCTCTTCTACTTTCAAACAAATATGCACATTATTTTTTGCATATTTAACGGTATTACTTAGCAAATTTTCTATTACCCGCTCTAAGGATTTTTCTTCGGCAATGATGTATATGTTTTCTTTAGGTATTTCTATATTTACCCTTATGCCTCTATTCATAAAATCAGTGTATTTCCCTAACATAACCTCTTGTAATATTTTATTAATGTTTAATTTTTGTAAATTCAATTCATAATCTAATGATTCTATTAAAGACAGCTCATAAAAATCATTTAACAAACACTCTAGTGATTTTGCTCTTTGCTCAGCTATATCCAAATATTCTTTTTTTTCATCTTCACTTATATTATCTAATTTTAAAAATTGAATATATCCTATAATCGATGTTAAAGGTGTTCTAAGATCGTGAGACATATTTGCAATGGTTTGCCTTAAATCATTTTCAATCTTAATTTTATTTGCTTGACTTTGTTTCTTCACTTGTATAATTTCATTTATTCTCTCAGCTAATGCTTCAATCCTTTTATTCAATAACCCTATGGTTAATTTTTTATCTCTTTTATTTTCATTAATATCTATGAGCTGCTTTGTTATACTTCCTACTCCTCTTTCCACATAAAACAAACGAGCAATTAAAAATGTTACTATAATTAATAAGACTACAATTATAACTACCATTTTCCTCCCCGCCTTTCGTGAATTACCCTCTACTTTAGAAGTGTGAGCTTTCTTTAAATCATCACCTTTGTTACTGTTACATTAACGACTTCACCTTATGTCACCTTATGTCAGTTTTTTTGAAAATATAACCGCCTATTGTTGTAGCTATAAATATTGTTATTATAGATATAATAACCGCCTGTAGAGCTTCCGAGGATGTGAGGCTCTTTGATGCTACTATACTAGGTTGGGCAAATATTGTTTTACTATAAATTGACATAAATCCAGATTTTCGAATAGCTATTATCATACATATTCTATTAATGAAATCCAGTGATACAATTAGTCCCATAGTAACACTAAGACTTTTAGATGTAAATGCTATTAAAACACAAATACTCCCTATAGCAACATATATAAGTAACACTAGCAGAAAAAAACCTACTACAAACAAAAGTGAATCTACGGTAATTGCTTCCCCGTATCCATTGATTACCGTATTTATGCCTGTCATTAATAATGGTGGTATAGAATAAATAATTACAATGCCTACATAATAGACTATACTTTTTGCTGTGAAAATACTTATTCTTTTGTGTCCGTAGGAAATTGTGTTTTTTATACATCCAGAAGTAAATTCAGTTACTATATAATCCGAAGCCAATATTCCTATTAATATTATTAATGCTAAGGAACTTTGAATATTGAATATAAACACTAGTGATTTTCTTCCATTCATTATTTTTAAAGTGTCTGAAAATATATAAATTAAAGGAACCTGGAGTAAATTAACAAATATTATGAAATAAAACGACTTAGAATTTTTTAATTTGTAAAATTCAACTTTTATTAAATTAAGCATTTTAGACTCCTCCTATGACTTTAGCGAAATATGTTTCCAAATTCTCTCTCATAGGCATAATTTGTTCCACTATAATTCCTTCTTTTACAATTACTTCTGTTACCTTTCCTGAATCATCTGTGTAATCATATAGTTTTATAATATTATTAGGTAAAATATCAAAATTTGAAGTTTTTAGCTTTTTTTCTATTACAACGGCTGCTTTAGATGCATTATCAACTTTAATATGAATAAATTTTTTACATCTTTCATTTAAATTATCTATAGTTATTTCTTCTATTAATCTGCCTTTATGAATTATCCCATAGTAATTCGCAACATGATAAAGTTCTTCTAATATATGACTAGAAATGAGAATTGTCATTCCATATTCTACATTTAATTTTTTCAATAATTCACGTATCTCTATTATACCTATTGGATCCAATCCATTAATTGGTTCATCTAAAATTAAAAATTCTGGTTCACCAAGTAATGCCATTGCTATACCTAATCTTTGCTTACTTCCTAATGATAGTGTTTTCACCTTTTTATCTTGCACATCCATTAGGCCTACTATGCACAACCACTTTTCTATGCACTGTTTCCCTGGAATGCCTTTTTGAATTCTATCCATATGCATATTTTCGTAAACAGTTCTATTTTCATAAAGTGCTGGCGACTCTATAATGGCACCTATTCTCCTCCGACTCTTTTCTATTTTTCCATATTCATGCTCTTCAAACAACTCCATACTTCCACTGTTTTTTTGTATAAGCCCCGTTATAATTTTTATTAAGGTACTTTTTCCCGCTCCATTTAAACCAATAAGACCATATATTTGTCCTTTTTTTACTGCCATACTAATATTATTAAGCACACCTACATGTTTATATTTTTTTGTTAGCTTATTTATTTTTAATACAAAGTTATCCATATCATAAATTTCCTCCATAACCAACTAATAAAAGTTTTCAATTAAATATTCCAGGCTACTTTCACATATCAATCAAAATTCCATCTACCTTATTATAATAACAATTCTACATGTTTTTTCTGTTAATTATAACACAAGCTGATCCTAAAAATAGTATCCCACAGCTTATCATAATAATAGATTGGTGAACAGTATAATTTCCTGTATAAAATCCAGTATTAGCTATATAAAATGGTGAATTTAGTATAACACATTTTAACATTTTATTTCTACTAGATACCAAAGCTTGATTTAAAAGTGCTAGAATCAAATCAAAGTACATTACATAACCAATAATTCCTGTAAGAATAGCGTTAGGCGTAATAGTTGAAATTAATAATATAAAAGAACCTAGAGTAAAAGCATAAAGAAAAAAAACATTTAATTCATTGAAAAATATGTTTGAATTAAAAGTATTGCATATAATTGACAGGATTTCATAAAATATAAAACATATTATAGATGTAACTATAAAACCAATTAGTTTAGAAACCATTATTTCATTTCTACTAAATATACCTGTAAATATGATTTTATCTGTTTCATTTTCAAACTCCTGTGTTAATGAAACGCTGTAAATAACTAAGAGAATAAATGAAATTAGTTGTAACAACATTACTGGTATTGTTGTCATTCCACCTTTTCCGAAACTTAAAAACAAAATACAAGTCAAAGCAAATAAAGAAATTATTAAATTCTTTGAAAATCTTTTTTTCTTTATATCTATGGTTATAACCTTTAAGATCCTTTCCAAAACAAATCATCCCCTATTCTATTTAATTTCTCTTTTATTAATAATAAAAACAGATAAAATAAAAAACAACACTGCCCATGCTATATTTATTGATACTGATTTAATATTAAACTTACCCTGCATTAGAAGTACTGTATTGTAAAAGGGAGTCTTCATGTAAATAGAAAAGTTCTTTGCAATTTCTGGACGGTTACCAACAAGAATTGGTATAGCCGCAGTATAAAAATTCACCATGCTAAGTATTCCTATAATAAATAAAACTGATTTCTTCTCGCTAAACATTACAGCAACAATAAATACCATAAGACTGCCCATACAAAATGTTATAACAATATACGTAATAAATAATTGCAAATGATCAAACGCTAAAAATCCACTGATTCCTATTTTTTTATACAAGATGCAGGATACCAATATATTATTTATTTCAACTATTACAGAAAAAATAACTCCCCATATAATTAAACCTATCCCTTTTGAAATCATTATTTCCGTTCTGGTAAAGACTCCTGTAAAAATAGTTTTAATGGTGTTAAACCTTATATCATTTCTTATAATACAAACAGCTGCATATAATATTATTACATATAAAAACCGTCCAAATTCAAAATCGTACCCCTCTAGTCTATATTGCGCTGGATGAACAAGAAAAACCCATAACATAGAATAAGAAAAAAGTGCAATTATTCCTAATAAAGACTCCTTTGAATATACTGAATTTTTAACATTAAGCCAAGATATCTTTAGTAACTTATGCATTTTTTCCATCTCCCATAGTTTTTAAGTATTTTTGTTCTAAGCTTTCTTTTACCTCATATACACTTCTAATTGGTATATTCTCTTTGCTTATACTTAAAACTAAATTTTCTAATTCCTTGGGGTTTATTACAACATGCAGTTTATCCTCACCTAATATTTTATAAGACAACTTTTTGTTATTAAAAAAGTTCTTTAGCTCTACTAACTTACTTGTTACAAAAGCAATGAGCGCAGTATCTTTTTCATTTTTCTTTAAGCTTTCTATTTTAATTATTTTTCCTTCTTGTATAAATGCTACTTTGTCACACATTAGTTCTATTTCAGGAAGAATATGACTTGATATAAGTACAGCAGTTTGCTTTTCCTTTGCTATATACTTTATAAACTTCCTAAGCTCTGGCACTATGGCAGGGTCCAATCCATTAGTAGGTTCATCTAATATTAATATGGGTGGATATGTTAATACTGCCTGTGCTACTCCTAATCTTTGTTTCATACCCAAAGAATATTTTTTTGTTTTTTTATTTACATAACTTTCAATGCCTAATTTTTTAACTATTTCACTAATTTCATTTTTATCTTTTAAACCCGATATTTCAGCGAAAAACAATAAATTTTCATAGCCTGTTAAATCCGGATAAAAACCAGGCGTTTCTATCACACAACCTATTTGCTTTGTATCTTGTTTTTTCTTACTTCTTATATTTTCAGTGTTTATATAGACATCTCCATCATATTTTTTAATGAGTCCTGTAATTATTTTCATAAGAGTAGTCTTTCCTGCACCATTGGGTCCTACAAGCCCCATAATTTCACCTTGTTCTAATGATAAATTAACCTTATCAAGTACAGTTTGTTTTCCGTAAACTTTTGTTACTTCATTAATCTTTAAAACTTCATTCATAAATAATCTCCCCCTAAATCTAAAATTCAGATTTAATTTAATCTGTTAATATTATTCTATAACCCAAAATATAAAAAAACTTAAAGAATTCCTTAAGAAAACCTTAAGTTTATCCTTTAAGCTTATTTATTATTTCTTAATAATATACTTTTTAAAATAGAAATCACTATCTATCCTTTGAGTTTATAACCCATTCCCCATAAAGTTTCTATATATTCTTCTTTTGGATTCGCCTTTTGTAATTTGTTTCTTAAATTACTCATATGAACATTTACCGTATTATCATCACCAAAATATTCTTCTCCCCACACGCTCTCAAATAAATTTGCTTTTGAAAACACTTTTTTAGGATGACTCAAAAATAATTCAAGTATATGAAATTCTCTTGCCGTGAAATTTATTTCTTTATTATTTACGTAAACTTCTTTGGTTTCTCTATTCAAAGTTATATTTTTATAAATTAGATTATGATTTTCATTATTATTATTATTATTATTATTATTGAATTTCATGTATCTTCTAAGGCTTGAATAAACTCTAGCTGACACTTCTTCTATATCAAAAGGCTTAGTAATATAGTCATCGGCTCCTAAATTAAGTAATTCCACCTTATGTTTTTTATCAATTTTAGCTGATATTACAATCACAGGCATTTCTTTAGTTTTTCTTATACTCTTAATTAATTCATTCCCGGTGATTCCAGGTAACATTAAATCCATCAGTACTAATTGAAAATCGCTAGATTTAATACATAACATAGCTTCTGTACCTGAATAAGCTTGTACTACATTATATCCATTCTTCTCCATTAACCTAGCAAGCAAAATATTTATGGTATTGTCATCTTCTACTATTAATATATTAATATTTTTATTCATATTTTCTCCTTATATCACATCATATATATGTAATATTATATCATATAAAGAGAAACATGGGTGCCACTCATAATCAACATAAAATGAAAGAAATGCTTGAAGATGAGGATAATTCACTTATAGCTACCGTAATAGTGCAATGGCTATAGGGATTGGAGTTTTTCTAATGTCAAGTTGAGTACTTTACAAATATAAAGTATGTGGAAGGATTAAGAGCCATTTATTAGGTAGATATGTAAAAATTTAAAACATTACCAAAGCTTAAGACGTTACTGACAGTGAAAAAAATAGATTTTGATAATACTAAACCTTTTAAACTAGGTCTATAAATCCAGTAATTATGGTATAATAAATATATGAATAAGGGGTGTTGAGAATGGATGATAGGGAACTAATGGAAGCAATATTTGCTAAGATTACGGGGATTGAAACTAAGATTACTGGGATTGAAACTAAGGTTGATGGCATAGATAGTAAAGTTAAAGGTATGGCAGTACAACAAGAAGAAGATCACGCAATTTTAAAGGCATTAGAACATAATTCAAATGTGAATAAATCCGAGCATGATAAGATGTTTAATGACATCACTCATATTAAGGGCAATATTGAATGCCTTAGAAAAGATATTTCCAATGTTGAGATTATAACAAGCAGTAATTGGAATGATATAGCAAAATTAAAAGCGATAAAATAATATGGGGTATTGAAACAATTCTTGAAAAAACAGCCATAAGACAGTATTCTCCATTTTTGATGAAGTATAAATCAAAAATGGGACTACTATTTTGTGGCTGTTATGATGTAAAGTATAAAGTACATCGATGTCAGAAACATCATATAATGCTTTAAAATAGAAAACAAGATATTTTTTAAAATTACGCTTTGTATTTTTTTGCAAAGCTCACTTGACGTTGAATGCAAAGCATACTATACTTAAAATGAAAAGCAAACCTTGCAAAGGAGAAATGAAATGAAAACACGTATCCAAGAACTCCGAAAAAAATATAAGTTATCTCAAGAAGAATTAGCATTATCGGTTGGTGTTACGAGGCAGACAATTACATCCTTAGAGTGTGAAAAGTATACAGCATCTCTTGTTCTTGCATACAAAATAGCAAAAAAATTCGATTTAAAAATTGAATAAGTCTTTGATTTTTCAGAAGTGGGGGAATTATAGAATGGAACAATATAAAAAAATAATAAAGAAAAATTAACATTTTTGATAGCATTCACTGCATTTGCTACTGTCTTTATTGTCTTAACAGCGGCTTTTGTAAATATGACCTCGACCACCAATGAAAATATATCTGACATGATAAGTGGTTTTCAAGTAGGGGTCTTCATAGGTTTTCAACTTACCATGCTAATATATATTTCAAAATATACGAAGGCATTAAAAACCGAGGATGAATTAAAGAAACTGTATATAAAAGAACATGATGAGAGAACAAAACTTATTAAAGATAAAATTGGTGGGACTGGTTTTAATTTTTCCCTAGTTGCAATTACAACTGCCGCTATTATGGCTGGATTTTTCAATGAACTGATTTTTTTCACTTTACTTGGTGTTCTAAGTTTTATGTCACTGCTAAAAGGATTTTTAAAATTATATTATAGAAATAAATTTTAAATTTTCTAATGAGAAAATATCTCCACTTTACGTTCCAAAAGGATATAAACAAATGGTAAACAACAATATATAAGGAGGTAATTTTTTTGAGAAAATTAAATAAATTCACAACTATCGGTGTAATTATTTTTGCAATAACACCACTATTAAGAGGTTTTTCAATACAATTACCATGTTTCATTAATGGATTAATTTTAGGAACTGGTTTTGCATTTACATTAATGGGTATGTATTCTATGAATCACGATATTTCTAAATTTAAAAAATACAAAATGATTTTTCTTAAAAAATGTTTTAATAAATAACTACATTGTCTGAATCGGTAAAAATAACGGTGGTAATGATAAACTGGTCTTAATCCAAGTCTGTTTTTAAGGATCTGAAAGAGTATTCTACATTTGTTAAAGTCATATACAACTCCCATATTTACTTAGCTGCGAGCTCTTTATGGGTTGTTTCTATAACATAACAACCTGCAAGAACATTGCGTTCCTGTCGTGTAAGTTTCTTTATCCACGTTACATCTATAACCTTTTGAGTTGTTTCATCTTGAATAACTTTAATATCGTAGTATTTAGTAATTGAAGAATATCTCTGTTTTAATCTACCTATTCTCTCAAATACTTTACCACTTTCTTTTATTGTGCCTTTATTAACTGAATTTTTGAGTTTAGAAATATCAGTACAAAATCTAAGTTCAGGTCCAAGCGATCGTGATTCAGAAGTTGCAATACTTTGTAAATCTATGGATGCAATTTCTTGATTTTCTGCTCTTGAAGACTTTGCGTTGGTCTTTGCTTTAATTAGTAAGTGGTGCTGCATTGCTTTAGCAGCAAGAGAACCAATTTCGGGATCTTCTAGAAAGAGGTTTTCAAAAATAACTGGCTTGAATAGGGCCTTCTAACCCCCAAAACGCTAATTTTTCAATGAAAATCAGTGTTTCTGGGGAAAGTCGGGTTAGCTTGATGGCTATGTTTCCATACCCCAATTTAAAGATACCTCCAATCCTAGGTGAACAGTAATGCTATTCTATAAATAGAACACTCACGGATTTGTTTAGATCAAATCCGTGAGTGTTCTATTTAAATTAATTTATACTCGTAATAGTATTTATAACTGATGATGAATCTTTACTAAGTTTCAAGAAATCCTTAAACTCAGGATTATCCTTAGGAAAACTTACATCTGTATTTGAACCGATAACGAAAGTAATTCCTTTTGTAGTAAAGTATCTTTTAGCGCCAGGAATGCTATCCAATACAGATTCATCAACAGTTGGTGATCTCTTTATAATTTTAAAAAGCATACCTACTGTATTGTCAGGTGATATTAAAACAATTTTTGCCTTTTCACTATTTACTGATAAGGTATATGGAACTTGCAAATCAAAATTCGTACTACTTTTATATACCCAAATAATTCCACTTCCACTTAATTTTAACTTTCCTTTATATATTCCTGATTCCATTGTTTCCTCACTTTTATCTAATCCAAAAGTATCAGATACACTGGCTATTTTACTATCGTCAGTATAAATCTTACTCATAGTCTTATTACCACATCCAACAAATAGGCTAATTATCATAAGTGTCATTGTTAGCAATACTACTCTTTTTTTAGAAGCCATTTTCATTCTCCCTTCACTACTTTCAATAACTAAAGTCACATTATTAATACTTCCTATTTATCAAAACTAAACTTTAGGGAATTGGTACACAAATTTCACAATAATGATTTTTAACCATTAATGCTTTAAAATAGAAAACAAGACATTTTTTAAAATTGTTAAATCACCACTTACAGGTGTTTATTAATAATTTATATGGCGAATTATTTTACAATTCCGACTCAACTCATTTACTTAATTATACCATTATTACCGTAATTTAAATTATAATTATGAAGATAAAATCATGTCGGAGCATATCTAATAGTATATAAATAGTTTTCGAAATCGTAGTTTATCTAATGAAAAATTTCCGCGCACAATTAAGGGCACATAACAATTAATCATTGTTATGTGCCCTTAATTGCCTTAGATGCTCTTATTACTTATAAACATACTTCATTGCTTATCATATCTTGGTAAGTTTGTCTTTTGCATATAACTCTATGGCTACCTTCGTTTACTAGAACTACAGGAGCCCTAGGTATTTTATTATAGTTGCTACTCATTGAATATCCATAAGCACCAGTTGAAAGTACAGCTATAAGGTCCCCACTATTAACCTTTGGAAGCTCCACTCCCTCGAGTAATATATCCC
>Ga0209430_1002684_pt1 | contig 11140 bp, 12 predicted proteins | sample BarGraIncub1133A_FD_184504 | JGI IMG/M metagenome (GOLD analysis project Ga0209430, IMG submission 184504) | Arctic peat soil microbial communities from Barrow, Alaska - Barrow Graham LP Incubations 11-33A (SPAdes) (version 2) | ecosystem: Environmental > Terrestrial > Soil > Wetlands > Peat... | reverse complement strand
TAGGTACAATTATAAGCCTTGGCCATATTTTATTTTCATCATAATTGACTATGTCATCCATGTGAGTAATCTCCTTTATTGCATAATTATTGCTGTATACTGTTTAATATTTTTAAAACTAAAGGCATAGACTCTTTCCAGTTAGTAGGTATTTGCTCTGACGCTTCAAAAGCTAGTCCGCGGCCGGCAGGCGCGCCTTCTCTGACAAGACGATATATATACTCCTGAAGCTCCTTTTCCGAAAGATTATAAGCTGATACATTTATATTGCTCCAAAAGAGCTTATTCGGCCATGCCTTACGGCATTCTCCCATCAACATATCTCCTTCAGGAGGTTCTGTTAGCGATTCTATAAGATTCATCGGTGCTTTCCCTATTAATTCTTTACAACTTGCTAGTTTCCCATCATAATGTGTCCCTATTATTTTCCCTGCATTTTGCATAATAGGAAACAACTCATTATAAACAGGTATATTATATTTACCAAAGCGTATGGGACCCATCGTTTCTGTGGTAAAGTTTTCCAATACTGATACAAACCTGCCCGGTCCTTCTGCAACAAGTTCTACTGATTTCCTATAGTTTTTAAGCAAAGCATCGTATAATACCATCATTTCATCTTCAAAATCTACTAAATGATAGGCGAAATTCTCAAGCCCCAAATAATCTACCAGGATAACATGCATTGGAGTTCTTCCCAGTTCAACGAGTGGGATTCCATAAGGACCAATCGCCTTATCTTTGGCAAGAAACTCCTCATAGCAGGGCAGATTATTGGTATGAGTAGCAATGTAAGTCATTACTTTATAATCTTCTGCTGTTTCCAATCAATGCTTTTGACACCAACCTTCAAAATCGATACTGTATATTTCTCCTACAGGAGTTTTCATTATCTTCCTAATACATTGTTTTCCATTATCAACATAGGGAAGATTAATATATTCTACATTAATCGTTTTTTGCTTAACACATGGTATATGATAAGTAATTCCCAAGCCATTGTTCAACATTGGTAACCATGCTGGTTCATTTGAAAAATTTTTCCACTCCCACTGATAAATAGTATAAGGTATACGATCTGGTTTTTCTCCAGCCCAAAAGGCCTCAAGTCGTTCACGAATATTCATAAAATCCTCCATTCAATAATTTTTAAGGAAGTCTTACTTGAATAAAAACCTATTGGCAAAGCTCCCTAATAAATATATATTGAACATATGAATATAATAATAAATATATTCATATGTTTTTTATTGGAGGGATATATATGGCTAAAAGCTTTGGTGAACAAGAAAAAGAGCTAATAAAAGAAAAACTTAGAGAGAGCTGTGAGGAATGCTGGGGAAGATATGGCTACGCAAAAACGAGTGTCGCCCAACTTTGCAAGATGTCCGGAATCTCGACTGGTGCATTTTATATGTTTTATGCTTCAAAGGAAATGTTGTTTATAGACACAATTGATGGTGTGGGGGAACGTTATAACAATTTAATAGTACAAATGATGCCTGAAAATCCTACCAAATATGACTTGGGAAATGTTGTAAAGAGCCTGTTTCACGAACTTATTAAAACTCCTTGGATTTTAAAGATTCAGGAGGATTATAAGATATTTACCAAGAAGCTTCCACCAGAATTCCTGGAAAATCATTATAAAAACGATATTACAGATTATTCCTTGATGGTAGAAAAATATCATCTTAAACCCAAGGTAAGTGTTGAGGTATTTACATCAATAACGTATATTCTAGCTTTTTCAATTCCTAGTAAGGCTTTAGTTGGGGATTATTATACTGAAGCATTGGATTTGATTATTGACAGTACAATTGAAAACTACTTTTATTAAGGAGGCTTATTATAATGAAAACAATAATTGAATTTATAGCTGTATGCAAAGAGTACACAATGGGTGAGGTAAAAATAGATGCTTTAAGAAACATTAATTTTACAATTGAAGAGGGGGAGCTTGTTATTATCCTAGGGGCAAGTGGCGCAGGAAAAACAACTGTACTGAATCTCCTGGGTGGTATGGACATAGCAAGTGGCGGAGAGATATTGGTTGAGGGAGCGGATATAACAAAATATAAGGAAACAAAGCTTACAGATTATCGTAGAGAAAAAATAGGGTTTGTTTTTCAATTTTACAATCTTATTACCAAATTAAATGCTCTTGAAAATGTGGAATTCGCTGCTTAAGTTTGTAAAAATCACCTTCAGCCAAAGAGGTATTAGAAAAGGTTAGTTTGAGTGAACGATTATATAATTTCCCGTCTCTATTTAAGTTATTCCTTGCTATGTGGTCTTGCAGGTAGTGCTTTGGGGAATCTACTAGGAATACTAATTATACCCAAGGTTATGATGGATACTTATAAGCTGCTTTATACTTTTCCTGAGATAAAGTTGAGTGGATATTGGTGGTATGTAGTTATTTCTACTTTGGTGGTTGTACTATTTGGTATTATAGCCAGTCTACTTTCTGTCACAAAAACCTTAAAGGAAGTGCCAGCACAATGTATGCGCCCTATTGCGCCTAAAAAAATCCATAAAACTTGGCTCGAAAAAAGAGAAAAGCTTTGGAGTAAAATTTCATATAAAAATAAATTGATTATCAGGAACATATTATTAAATAAGCATAGAGCAATTTTACTGCCCCAGTATCCTTTGATAATAATATTTCTGTTGCAGATAAATTAACAACTATTCCTGCTGTAATTTCTTTAAGCAAAGATGTAAATACCATACTATATGTTTTGCCACAGTATAATAAAAGTGTTCAACTATATGATATTAGTAATAAGAAGCTAGATTTGACGGAGGATGGAATTCTACTGCCCTATAAATTAGCAAAGGAGTATCACCTAAAGGTAGGGGATACAGTTCTAGTAAGATTATCTTCTGATATGTATAATAATCAAGCTATTCATGTAAAAGTAGCGGCCATTGATGTATTATATCTATCCCAAGATTTATATGTATCCTACGATTATTTGCAAAAATTAGGTGTAGTGACCTATGTAAATGGGTATTACGTAAATGTGAAGGATAAAGGTATGTTAACAGATACGAATAATTATCTCTCAGGAGCTACTAATGTGAGATCTGTTGTGAAGAATTCCAGTCTTAAAGCTGATATAACATCAATGATGGGAATAATGAACGCAATGGTATTTATAATGATTTTTATGTCCGCGGCTATGGCCCTTGCAGTTATATTTAACATTAGCTCAATAAATATATTTGAACGTCGTAGGGACATTGCAACACTTAAAGTACTCGGCTATCATAAAAAGGAGATAAACAGCCTTGTGAATGTTGAAAATTTCATCGTAACTGCATTTGGCTCTGTATTTGGTGTAATCTTCGGTGTGGTAATCTATAGAGCAATTCTTAACACCATTGTCAGTGGGAGTATGTTTTTCCCCTACCATATATACTTAAGAGTGGTAGTCATATCGGTTTTACTTGCCTTTGTGTTCACAGCTTTTGCTAACTTCATGTTAAAGGGTAAAACTCGCAAAATTGATATGGTAGAATCCTTAAAAAGCGTGGAGTAGGAACATAAATTTAGTGACATACCTTCAGGTGTGTCACTATACCAATTAGACGAACTTGACATACCTTCAGGTGTGTCACTCACTATACCTATTAGACCGATTCAAATAATTATACTAATTATTATACTAATTATTAGTTGACAAATTGTTCTAATTAGGATATGATGTATACATATTAGAGAGAAAGGAAATGATAATTCATATGAATATTTCAACAAAAGCAATTATTTCGAACTCTGATATGATAAAGAATTATAAGGCTTGCAGAGAAAAGGCACAAAATTTTGGCAAGATATTTGTTTTAAAAAACAACCAACCTGATGCAGTATTATTTTCCATTTCAGAATATGAAAGACTCTCAGAGTTTATTGAGTATCTGGAAAGTATTGAAGGAAAAGATATAACAAAGATTATTGAGTCTTTACCGAAAAGTGGTAATAGGGAAATGTACTCCATTGATCATTTAAAAAATGATATAAAATAAACTGTAGTATTTATATAGAAATTTTATAGAATAAAAAACAGGAGATGTATAAGAATGGAAAAGCGTGATATATATTTAGAAAAAATTAAGGCTCAGATAGAACAATATGGAGCTAAAATAGATGGAATGCGTGGCAAAGCTGCTGAGGTGAGTGCAGATATGAAATTGGAATATCTTAGTCAGGTGGATAAGCTACAGGGCAAGAAGGATATCCTCAAGGCAAAATACCAGGAACTAAAAAAATCTAGTGAAGGTTCTTGGGAAGATGTGAAAGCAGGAACTGAAAGTGCTTGGAGTCAACTTAAGGAATCCTTTGAAAAAGCTGGGAAGCATTTTAAATAATCCATAAAGTATAATAAATGTGTTGGTGAGATGGTCTATCTCGCCAACGCATTTTGTTTTGTATTGAGATGTTTGTAGTAAAAAAGGGTTTTAGGATATATTGTCGAATATGGTAAAATAATTATTGAATTAAGGAGTTTCTTATGAATGGCATAGACTATAAATTTTCTGATATTTTTGATTTAGTTGAGATACAAGAGATACAAGATGCATTTTCATCCGCAACAGGAGTGGCTTCAATAATAACTGAAATTGATGGAACTCCTATAACAAAACCAAGTAATTTTTGCTACTTTTGTAATGAAGTGGTTAGGAAAACTGAAAAGGGCATGAAAAACTGTATGATATCTGATTCTATCATAGGAAGCCCTAAAAAAGATGGACCAAGACTACAAAGGTGTTTAAGCGGTGGTCTTATGGATGGCGGTGCAAGCATAATGGTTGGAGACAAACATATTGCAAATTGGCTTATAGGGCAAATATTAGATAGTGATTATAAAATTGATGACATGTTAGCCTATGCAGATGAAATTGGTGTGGATAGGGATATAGTTACAAATGCACTTCATGAAGTTACTCCTATGCCCAAACAACAATTTTCAGATATATGTAATTTTCTCTTTCTAACGGCCAGTCAACTTTCAAAATTAGCAATTAAGAATGTAGTACAAGCAGAAGAAATTGCCAAAAGAAAAGTTGCTGAAAAACAATTCAAGCAATTAAACGAAGAGCTTGAGAAGAATGTACTTGAGAGAACTTACCAACTGGAAGAAATAAATGCAGCACTAGAAATTAAGGTTATTGAGCGTACAAGTCAGCTACAGGATATGAATGCTATATTGGAAGAAGAGATAATGGAGAAAACACAAGCAGAGAATGAATTGAAAAAAGAAAGATTTTTCACAGATGCTGTAATTGATAGTGTTCCAGGACTTCTCTATCTTTATGATGATAATCAAAAGCTTGTTAGATGGAATAAGAACCACGAAGTGCTGACAGGGTATTCTTCTGATGAACTATCTCAAATGAGGATGATGGATTGGTTCAAGGGGGATGAAGAAAGTATTGCAGATGTTACAATAGCAATACAAAAAACTCTAGAGCAGGGGAAAGGGCAAGTAGAAGCTAATTTGCAGAAAAAAGATGGAACCAATATACCGGTATACTTCACTTCCATAACCTTAGAGTTGGATGGTAGATTATATTTCACAGGAATAGGAAGTGATATGACTATTCTTAGAAGAAAGGAAAAAGAAAATCTTTATTTGAGCTATCACGATGTTTTAACAGGTCTTTATAATAGAAGATTCTATGAAGAAGAAATTAAAAGATTAGACACGAAAGAAAATCTTCCTATTTCAATAATTATGGGGGATGTTAATGGTTTAAAGATTGTAAATGATGCTTTTGGACATGATAAAGGTGATGAACTTTTACAGAAAGCAGCAGTTGCCCTTAAAGGTGCCTGCAGATCTGAGGACATAGTTGCTCGCTGGGGTGGGGATGAATTTGTAATCCTTCTGCCCAGAACTAGCCCAGACAAAGCGGAAAAGATTATTAATAGGATAAAAGAGCTATATTCAAACGAACAGGTTAATGCTATAAGTGTGAGTATCTCCTTTGGTTGGGATACAAAAGTAAATATGGATGAGGATATACAAAAAGTCCTAAAAAGCGCTGAAGATTACATGTATAAACATAAGATTTTAGAAAAGGCAGACACAAAGGGTAATATAGTAAACACAATAATTAGTACCTTGCATGAAAAGAACCCAAGAGAAGAACAGCACTCTAAAAGAGTTAGCGAGATATGCCAGAAGATAGGTAAAGCCTTGGGATTTTCTGCCCTTGAAGTAAGCCAACTAAAAGTTATTGGTCTTCTTCACGATATAGGAAAAATTGCAATCGAAGAGGGTATACTAAATAAAGCCGGAAAGCTTACAGTAGAAGAGTGGGATGAAATAAAGAGACATCCTGATATAGGATATAGAATACTAAGCTCATCCTATGACATGCTAGGACTGGCTGATTTTGTATTGGAACATCATGAAAGATGGGATGGAGCTGGTTATCCAAAAAGTTTAAAAGGTGAAGAGATTTCAACGGTAGCAAGGATTATCGCTCTAGCTGACAGTTACGATGCAATGACAAGTGAAAGGCCTTACAGAAAAGCTATGAGTGAAGAAGTAGCTTGCAATGAAATACGAAAAGGGGCGGGTACACAGTTCGACCCTAAAATCGCAAGAATATTTGTTGAAAAGGTATTAGAGAAAACTTGGGATTAACAAATTATGGAGTGCCTTTTCGTTGACAAAAAACATTATTTAAAGTAATATAAAAGCGAACGGAGGTTTTCTAATGCAGTATTTAAAAGATGTAGTTAGAAAAAACATAGAAGAAGAAGCTTTGAAGGAATTTAAGCAAAGAGGTTACAAAGGTGCATCAATAAGAAGTATTGCAAAAAACTCTACTACCTCAGTAGGGAATTTTTATAAATATTTTGAAAGCAAAGATGATTTATTTGAAAATCTAATTGGTTCAGTATATAAAAAGCTCATGGATTACATAAATCAATTTAAAAAAGTGGGATTCAACGAAAAAACAGAAAACATATTTTATGAACTTATGGAAAAGATAATGGAGATATTTAAAGAGAATAGCATTGAATTAACTATATTACTTAATAAAAGTGAAGGATCTAAGTATGGAAATTGTAAAAGTACATTTATTGATTTTATAACTAGATTAGTTTCAGATAAAATGGAATATGAGCTATCCTTACAAGGCAAACTACTTAAGGATAATTTTATTATATACCTAATTTCATATAATCTTGTGGAAAGCATAGCTATCATATTGAGGGAAAAAGAAGATGGTCTAGAGGTCAGAAAGCTTATTCTGGATATAATAGATATTTTCTTTAAAGACCTTACAACTAAGTTAGATATAAAAAATATATAACAATTATTGTTACTATTAAAGGTAACAATTTTTTTAGGACAAAAGCGAACTTTGGTTCACAAAAAATAAATGGAGTGAAAGATATTATGGAAAGTTTTATAGAGTTAAAAAATGTTCATAAAGATTACAATATGGGGGAAGTAATTATTAAAGCAGTAGATGATGTTTCCTTTTCTATAGAAAAGGGTGAGTTTGTAGTTGTAGTTGGCGCTAGTGGCGCAGGAAAAACTACTATTCTAAACCTTCTAGGTGGCATGGATGAAGTAACTAGTGGAAGTATTTTTGTCGATGGAAATGAGATAAGTAAATATAATAAAAGGATGCTAACAAAATATAGACGGGAAGATATAGGGTTCGTATTTCAGTTTTATAATTTAGTGCAAAATTTAAATGCACTAGAAAATGTTGAGCTTGCAGTGGAAATATGCAAGAATCCCAGGTCGCCTGAGGAAACACTAAAAGATGTTGGACTTGAAGAGAGAATGGGGAATTTTCCTTCTCAACTTTCCGGTGGAGAACAGCAGAGGGTTTCTATTGCAAGAGCTCTTGCAAAAAATCCTAAATTACTTCTTTGCGATGAACCCACGGGAGCCTTAGACTACAATACAGGTAAAGCAATATTCAAGCTATTATCGGATACATCAAAACAGCTTAATATGACAGTTGTTGTAATAACCCACAACTCTGCTTTAGCACCAATTGCTGACAAGATAATAACAGTAAGAAATGGGAGAATTGAAAGTGTGAAGAGAAATCCTAATCCAGTTTCAATAGAAAGCATAGAGTGGTAGAAATGAAGAAAACATTTTTTAAAAACTTATGTAGAGATATATTAAAGACATTTTCAAGGTTTTTATCGATAGTCATAATAATAGCAATTGGGGTTGCTTTTTATGCGGGTGTTAGAGCAACAAGTCCGGATATGCAAGAGTCAGGAGATTTTTATCTTACCCAAAATAACTTTATGGATTTTAAATTAATTGGAACACTGGGACTCACTAAAGAGGATGTATCGGTCGTTGAGAAACAAAACGGCATTTTAAAAGCGGAAGGTTCTTTTTCAATAGATGGAGTAATAGAAAAGAATAAGCAATCTTTGGTTGTGAATATCAACTCAATGCCCTCTAAAACTGGCATAAATCTAATGAAAATAGTTGAAGGCAGAGCTGCAGGGAACAATTATGAAGCTGTAGTCGAGGAACGGTTTCTCAAGGAGAATAAACTAAAGCTAGGTGACGAAATAGAAATTAAATCTGGCAAAGATAGTAAAATAGAAGATAATCTGAAAAATAATAAATTTAAAATTGTTGGAGCTGCAGATTCTCCACTTTATTTATCTGCTCAAAGACAACTTAGTTCTGTGGGAAATGGATCAGTGAAGGGCTTTGTTTATATACTGCCAGAGGTATTTAAAAGTGATGTTTATTCGGAAATCTATGTAAAAGTTAATAGTGAAGAATCAGGAAAAAGTCTCATAAATAATGAGGATTACAAAAATTCCATAGAAAACATAGAACTTAATCTTAAAAATCTTGGTGTTACTAGAAGCAAAGTAAGATATGAGGAAGTTTTGAAAGCCAGCCAAGGTAATTCCACTTTAGTAGAAGGGAATAAAGCACCAAGTTGGTATGTTCTCGGAAGATCTGCCAATGTGGGATATGAAAGCTATAGACAAGATAGCGATAGAATTGGAAGCATAGGAAAGTCCTTTCCATTTATATTTTTCTTAGTAGCAGCATTAGTCAGCCTTACAACAATGACAAGGTTAGTTCAGGAGAATAGGACGGAAATAGGTACTTTTAAGGCTTTAGGATATTCCCGGCTAGCAATAGTTTCTCATTATCTAATATATTCACTAGTGGCAAGTCTTACTGGAAGCGTAATAGGTATATCCTTTGGCTTTAAACTATTTCCGGCACTTATTATGAATGCTTATCAATCGCTTTATACTATTCCTAATTCAATAACCTCTTTTAATTCAATAATTGCGTTGCAGGCATCTTTAATTGCTATACTATTTACTACAATAGCTGCAGTGTTGGCTACCTTAGAAGAGTTAAGGAAGGCACCAGCTTCTTTGATGAGGCCCAAAGCCCCTAAGTTTGGGAAAAAGATTTTACTAGAGAGAGCTACTTTTATATGGAAAAAATTAAGCTTTACAGAAAAAGTTACTGCTAGAAATATATTTAGATATAAACAGAGATTGTTTATGACAGTAATAGGAATTGCTGCCTGCACCGGCTTGATGTTAACAGGATTTGGATTAAGGGGGGCTGTAACAGGTTCCATGGAAAAACAATTCAATAAAATCTATAAATATGATATGCTAACAACTTTAAATAGAAACGTTAACACTGAGGAAAAAGATATCATAAACACTAAGACCCTGGAAATATCTAACGTGAAATCAATATTATTTGCTTACTCAAAGAATGCAACAGTAAAGGATACAGCAACAAGTAGTCAAGATGTTTATGTAGTTGTTCCTGAAAATAAAGAAGAGCTTAATAAATATATAGATCTTACCTTGAAGGGTAAGACTTTAAATCTTGAGGACGAAGGCGTAATTATTACGCAAAAGCTTTCAAAACTTATAAATAAAAAGGTTGGAGACACAATCCAAATCACAATAAATGATAAAGAGATAAAAGCTAAAATATCTGCTATAACTGAGCATTATGTGCAACATTATATTTATATGAGCAGTAAATATTATCAGAAGATAACAGGAGAAGCTTTAGAGTTTAATGAATTCTATGGGATGCTTAAAAGTACTTCGGAAGTCTCTCAAAAGGAAACAACTAAGACACTTACCAGTATCAGTAATGTAGGTTCTGTAAGTTACAGAAGCAGTACTTATCTTGATTTTAATAAGAGCATGAAAAGTATAAATTCAGTAGTTTTAATATTAATAATGTCTGCAGGGGTTCTTGCCTTTGTTGTAATATATAATCTTACAAATATAAATATTAGTGAAAGAAAAAGAGAACTAGCCACAATAAAACTATTAGGTTTCTATAATAATGAACTTGCTTTATATATATACAGAGAAAACATGATATTAACTTTAATAGGAAGCATAACTGGTATAGGTGTGGGGTTACTGCTTAATAGCTTTGTCCTCAATGCTGCTGAAACAAATGTAGTAATGTTTTATAAAACAATAAATCCAATTTACTTTTTATATTCAGTTTTACTTACAATTTTCTTTTCTATCGTTGTGAATATAGCAATGTATTGGGAATTTGATAAGATAGATATGATAGAGTCGCTAAAAAATGCAGAATAGGTTTATTTCACTGTAGCACATTCATCTTCCTCAACATATAATAAACTAAAGTATGCAAAAAAGATGTGAAACTCCTTTGATTATCCATGTTGTAAAACCGGGTGAATCTCTTTATTCAATATCCCGTTTATATAATGCTTCTTTTAATAAGATTGCTTCAGATAACCAACTTATTAGCCCGAATAAATTGGTTATAGGACAGGCATTAGTGATTATAGGAGGAGCAATAAAACATACAGTAGCTCCAGGACAGAGCTTTTATGCAATTGCTGTTTCTTATGGTTTAACAATTAGTGAATTGGCAGCTGCAAATCCTAAGCTTACAAACCTTTCTCAAGTGCAATCAGGACAGATCCTCAATATTCCTTCCACCACAAGAAAGCTTGGAACAATTGAGGTAAACGGATATGCCTTTGCTAATATAAACATGTCGGTTTTGAGAAGTACCTTACCTTATCTAACATATTTGAGTATATTTAGCCATGCAGTTAGTGCAGATGGAACTTTAAGTGCTAT
>Ga0209430_1002683_pt1 | contig 11140 bp, 4 predicted proteins | sample BarGraIncub1133A_FD_184504 | JGI IMG/M metagenome (GOLD analysis project Ga0209430, IMG submission 184504) | Arctic peat soil microbial communities from Barrow, Alaska - Barrow Graham LP Incubations 11-33A (SPAdes) (version 2) | ecosystem: Environmental > Terrestrial > Soil > Wetlands > Peat... | reverse complement strand
CGTCGATGCCACCATCCGTTCCAATCCAGACCCGATTGTCCGAATCGGTGCAGATGCCACATGCAAGCTTGGTACTGAGGCTGTTCCTGGCGCCCCGGTAGGGGGAATAGGTCCAAGCCTTGAAAAATCGGGACCGATTGCTGATGACATCGATTCCGCCGCCCAATGTGCCTATCCAGATGTTATGGAAGGAATCCTGGTAGATGCTTTTTACCGCCAGATTCGACAACCCGTCATCGTCGTCGTTGGCGTCAATGTGCTGAAAGTAAATGTTGCCTGGATTCAAAAAGGTTATTTGTCTCAGATCCAGAATATTGATGCCACCCTGATTGGTCCCGATCCAAAGCTTGTCGTTGTCCAATTCCTTAATGGACAAGATTCGATTGCTTGCCAAGGAGTTCGGATTCCTTGGATTATTTTGTATGACCGTGAATTTCTCAGAAATGGGATCAAAAAGTGCCAGTCCGTTGTTGGTGCCTACCCAGACATTGTTTCGTTTGTCGATGTGAAGGGCAGTCACTTCTTCACCTGGAAAGGATGTTGGATCCCCCGGTATATTCCGGTAATTTTTAACTTTTCGATCTTTGAGGTTAAGTACGCTTAAACCGTTGAATACATGCCCGATGTATAATTTGCCGTGGTTGTCGTCCGCCACACACCATACATGGTTGCTCACAAATCCGTGAAGTGTAGACTGGTTGAAATGCTTAAAAGTCTTGGCCTTTTTATCGAAATATTCGACTCCGAAGTGGTAGGTGCATACCCAAAGATTTCCATCCCAGGCAGGGGCGATATACGTGACATCATTGGTGATGATGGAGTTCGGAATGTTAGAATCTGCGGTGTAATAGGTGAATTTCTCGGTCTTGGTGTCGAAAGCGTTGAGGCCGGTTCGCTGCGTTGCTATCCAGACAATATTGTCTGTTTTGTCCGCATAGACCATGTTCAGTTCGTTGCTATTGATGGTCTTGTTCGGCAGGCCATTTTTTCGGTAAACTCTAAAACTGTGACCGTCAAACCGATTCAAACCCGATTCGGTGGCAAACCACATATAACCTTGCTGATCTTGTGTGATACCGACAATGTAACTGTTGGACAAACCTTGTTCCATACCCAATTTCTCTATGGTGAAAGGTTCAGCAAAAAGCAATAGGGGGCAAAGAAACAGGATGAGTGCTAATTTTGTTTTCATCGGACGGTGATTAAGTTCATCGGATACGGCAAAATTAGTCAAATAGGATGAATTCAATAGCGGTGTCCTTGAATATTAATGAATAAGAGTATGGACTGCTTGATTTATGGACTGAATTTGACGAATAAACCCTCCTATAATCCATTAAACTTGTCTATTTTTGTGTCGTATCATCCATAATCAGCATAAAGTGAAGAATTACATAGAAAAAATTGGACGTTGTTTCATCCTTGGTTTTGTATTATTGTCCATCCATTCCGTTCAGGCACAAGATGCCTCATTGAAAGTGCAGTACACTTTTAATCTGAAGTCCGGTTCGGATTCCATTTACGACGAAACCGGAAATGGTTTCAACGCCAAATTGAACGGTAGTGCTTCGGTTAAAAAGCTTGGCGCATACAATGTCCTACAAATTGGCTCCACGACTGGCTATCTGGATTTGCAATCCAAATTGGGAAATTTGGTAAATACCTTGAACGATTTTACCGTTTCCACCTATTTGTACATCGATCCTTCACTGGTACTGACCAACAACGGGAATTTCGTCTGGTCCTTTTCAAATTCTGCCGATATCAGTACTTTAGCTACCGGTTGTATGTTTTATACAGTCAAGGCATCCAGGTACGCTATTTGTTCCACCAATTATAGCAACGAAAAACAGGTCAGTATTGGTAGCGCTGCTGTTAAGGGCGAGTGGACCCACATTACCTACACGCAGTCCGGAAATACAGGCACCGTTTATATAGACGGTGTACAGAAAAAAACGGGAACCCTTTCGTTGTTACCATCCACCTTGGGAGCCACTTCGTTCAATTACTTGGCCAAATCGGCTTATACTTCAGATCAATATCTGCTGAACACCATGTTCAGCGACTTCCGGATTTATAATTCGGCTCTGAATGCCACACAAGTTGCTGCGCTTGCTACCAAAACTGCGGTGTTGGATACACTGACTTTTGCCGATCAGGCCAACACTGCTGCTTCAGCCCTGACGTTGGACAACCTAAGTGCTGTTTCCGCCAATTTGACCCTACCGACGACCGGTTCAAACGGGGCAAGTATCACCTGGAGCTCAGCCAATACTGCAGTGATTTCAAACACCGGTGTGGTTACCCGCCCAGCCGTTGGCACCAGTTCAGTCAATGTAACCTTGACGGCAACAGTTAGTAGTGGATTCATGACTGTCAAGAAAATATTCGTGGCTACCGTCATACCTTTTTACAACGATGCAACCAGTGCGCAAATGGATGCAAACGGACTTGCACTGATTGGCAATTTGACCAATCTCAGCTCCAATCTGAACCTTCCAGTTACAGGAACGCAGGGTTCAACCATATCCTGGAGTTCGAGCAACAGCAGCGTTTTGACCAATACGGGCGTCGTCCTCAAGCGACCAGCAAAAGGTAGCGGAAATACTTCTGTTACGTTGACTGCAACCATCACCAAAGGAGCGGCATCGTTCCAAAAGGTCTTTACCATTTTGATTGCCGAAGACGAGGGCTTTTCTGCCTACTTGTTTGCCTATTTTACAGGAAACACTGGCAACCAGGAAGCCATTCGCTTTGCCACCAGCAGTGACGGTTACGTTTATAAAGCCATCAACGGCAACAACCCGGTAGTGAGTTCCGCTGCCATCAGCTCTTCTGGAGGTGTCCGCGATCCCCATATTCTGCGCGGAGAAGAAGTAAATTCCTATTACATGGTGGCAACCGATATGGTCTCAGCACTTGGATGGGCTTCCAATCGCGCCATGGTCTTGTTGAAATCTTCTAACCTGACCGATTGGACGTCGGCCGTTGTCAATATTCCGAATACGTATTCTGAATACAGTGCAGCAGACCGGGTTTGGGCTCCCCAAACCATTTATGATCCTGCTGTTGGTAAATACATGGTTTATTTTGCCATGCGTCTGGGCTCTTCCGATTTTGATAAGATTTACTATGCTTATGCGAACAGCAGTTTTACTGCCCTTGAATCGGCTCCAAAAGTGCTTTTCAACAACAACGGCCTTTCAACCATTGACGCGGATATCGTTTTCTTCAATAACCAGTATCACCTGTTTTTCAAGACGGAAGGCAATGGTAATGGCATCAAAAAAGCGGTTTCCAATTCATTGACTTCGGGCTATGTCCTGTATGACCAGTATTTGCAATCCACAACCAATGCCGTGGAGGGTGGCTGTGTCTTCAAAATGTTCAATTCGAACAATTGGATTCTCATGTACGACATGTACACAAACGGGGCCTATCAATTCACGAAGAGCACGGACTTGGTAAACTTTTCAGTGGTAACCAATACCGTGTCCTTTGATTTTACACCCAGACATGGAACCATTATTCCAATTACGCCGTCTGAACTTAATGCCTTGAATGTCAAATGGAATCCTTCGGCTGTGGCTGTGGAACAACCTTCGGTTCGATTTTCTGTATATCCTGTCCCCGCAAAAGATCACTTGACTGTGGAATTCGACGGTTCAGCAGGTGTGCAGGTTGAAATATACAACATCTTGGGGAGCAGGGTATTGCAGCAGAAATTGATCCAAAATCAGAGCCAGGTGGATGTCTCTGGGCTGAAAGCTGGTGCCTATGTCTGCAAGTGCGTTCGAAACAAGGTGGTGATTGGGAATGCCCGCTTCATTATTGAGTAATATTGTGTCAAAATTGTACTAAAGTGGTCTTTTTTGGATTCTTTTTGTGTTTTTTAAAATCCTAATCTGAGTATATTTGGTCCAAATCTTGTCAAACACGATTAGATTATAATTCAGCGACCTTTTAATATGGAAGTTATAGAGACGGAAAACCTTGAAGCCCATTCCACGAAGTGGCAGAGCGAAGACAATTACCGTTATATTTTTGCTAATAATCCACAACCCATGTGGATTCATGACCATGAGACCCTTGCTTTTCTTGAAGTTAACAATGCTGCGATGAATCTTTACGGTTATTCGAGAGAAGAATTCTTGTCGATGACACTTAAGGAAATTCGACCTGTCGAAGACTTCTCAGCACTTTTGAAAGTGATCGAAGCGACTTCAAATACCCAAGATTTGGCTCGGGAATGGAGGCATCTCAAGAAAAACGGAGAACTCCTTTTTGTGGAGATTACATCCCATTCAATGGTGTTTAACGATAGAAAGTCACGACATGTTTTAGTGAATGACATCACTGAGCGCAAGCATATCGATGAAGAGTTAAAGAAAGCTCTGGCATTAACGGAAGCAACGCTGGAATCGATTCACAATGGTATTCTTGTTGTTAGTGACCAAGGAACAGTCATCAAAACCAATGCAAAATTTGGAGAAATGTGGTGTATACCCGCTGAAATTCTCGAATCTGGAGATGACAAAACGCTATTGGCTTGCGTTGTGGAGCAACTGGTGGATCCTGAAGAGTTTATCGCGACTATTTCGGACTTGTACGGAAAACCCGATGTGAGTTCGATGGATTTGGTTTTCTTCAAGGATGGACGGATTTTTGAACGTATAACAAACCCTTTGTACCTGGAAGGTGTGCCGAAAGGGAGGGTTTGGTCCTTTCTCGATATCACCGAGCGCAAGCATGCTGAAGCCGATTTGATTATAGCCAAGGAACAAGCACAGGAGAGTGATCGTCTGAAGTCGGCATTCTTAGCAAACATGAGTCATGAAATCAGAACACCGATGAATGGTATCCTGGGTTTTGCCGAATTGCTGAACAAACCAAATTTAAGTGGTAAAAAGCAACGAGAATATGGTCGTATTATTACGCAAAGCGGTACACGGATGCTCAATATCATGAACGATATTATTGAGATATCTAAAATTGAATCCGAGGAGATTGGAATTTCAATCTCAGAAACGAATATCAATGATCTAACGATAGCCATTTATGCCAACTTTAAAACCGAGATTGAGCAAAAAGGACTGCAATTCTCCTTTTCAAATGCATTGTCTGCCGAGAAATCCATCATACGAACAGACAGTAAGAAAGTCAATTCAATCTTGATAAACCTATTAAAAAATGCCACCAAATTCACAAAATCGGGTGCCATAGAATTTGGTTATATTAAAAAAAACAAATCCCTTGAATTTTTTGTAAGCGATACTGGTGTTGGCATTTCTCCAGAGCATAAGGAATTCATTTTTGAACGTTTCAGACAAGGCAGTGACTTGCTAACCCGAGATTACGAAGGCGCAGGTTTGGGATTGTCCATATCAAAAGCATTTGTGAAAATGCTGGGTGGTACCATCTGGGTGGAGAGCGAACTTGGAAAAGGTTCGACCTTTTATTTTACCATTGCTTGTAATTAATAGTTGAACAATTACATATCCATACCGGGCATGTTATGATTCATCATGCTCGGTTTACCCTCCAGTTGCGAAGCGGCATCCACGCTGAACGTGCCTTCGGTCACAATTTCCTCTCCATCGTTTAGCCCGTCCAAAACCACGTAGCTGTTGCCCAGCATTGGCCCTAGTTCGATTTCACGCATTTTGAAGGAACTGTCGGTTTGCTTGACGTAAACGAGGGAACGCTTGCCTGTCCATAAAACGGCAGTGGATGGGATCACCAGCTTGTCTTTGTACTGATTCAAATTTGCCTGAACGATGCCTGTTGCAAACATTTCAGGTTTCAGTTTGCCAGAAGCATTGTTCACTTCTACGCGAACTTTAGCAACTCGGCTGGTCGGATCCATAACCGGGTCGATGAACTTGATGTTGGCGTTGAATGTACTGCCAGGCAGTGCTTGCAGGCTAAAAGAAATGCTATTTCCCACTTTCAGAAAGGGCAGGTCGCTTTCGTAGGCATCAAACAAAACCCAAACATTAGAAAGGTTGGCCACTTCAAACAGGACTGTTCCTGAATTGACGTAATCCCCCGCATTCACGCGTTTGGAAGTGACGATGCCCGAACTGCCGGCCAACACTTCAAAATTATTCTTCACCTTACCTGAACGGACAATTTGATCGATTTGGGCGTCGGTGAGTTTCCACTGACGAAGTTTGTCTTTGGCGGCCTCGAAAATCTCTGGCTGATCGGTGCTGCTTTTGGCGGTTTCCAGCAATTCTTCCTGGGCTGAAATCAAATCTGGGGAATTGATGAGTGCCAAGAGTTGACCCTTTCGGACGGTTTCGCCGGTGAAACTGATGTACAGCTTTTCGATGCGGCCTGGAATATGAGCGGTTTGGCTTTCCAACAGGCGTTCGTCTGCTTGCACCTTGCCGAAAAGCCTGAGCTCCTTAACAGGGGCAGAATGACTGACGACAGAGGTGGAAATGTTGGCCAACTGGACGGCTTCTGGCGTCAGGTAAAGGGCAGTGGAATCCATGGTGGCTCCGCCGCCGGTCACTAATGGAATCAGGTCCATGCCGCAAATGGGGCATTTTCCCGGGTGATCAAGTTTGATCTGAGGATGCATGGAGCAGGTCCAGATTTCTTTTTTGGCTTCCTGTTTAGGCTTTTCAGCCGATTTCGGACTGTGGAAAATAAGCCAACCTAAGAATAGTCCACCCAAAGCAACCAAGGCAAACTGAAGCTTCTTATTTAATAAAATATTTTTCATTTGAATGATTGTTAATGAGTTAAAAGCGAGCAGTAAGCTGTCGAAGCTTTGCTTGAGCCTGCAAAACGTCCACGTGGGCATTCATTTCCTTCAGTGCATAATCCAATTGCTGGCGGCCTATGCTTCTGATTTCGGACAAATCGGTTGCGGATGAGGCAAACCGTTTCAGTTGAAGCTGGTACGTTTTTTCCACCAGCTGGTTTTGACCTTCGTAGAGCTTGACGCGACGCAGCGCATCCCGATAATTGAACAAGGCCTCCTGGTAATCCGATTGCAGGGCATTCTGAGTTGCCTGAAAACTTTGTTCCGAGGCCGTTTTCTGCCACTCGGTTTCCTGTTTTATGGCTTTGTACTTTTTGCGGTAAATCGGGAGCGAGACCGAAACCATGGGCATCAGCATGTCCTGACCGTTCATCATGGAGGTTGAAGCCGGATTTTTGGACAGAATGGAGTATTTCAGGCCGACACCGACCATCGGATAACCCATTCGATCAGACATCTTTTGTTTGGCCTCCAGCGATTCCCGTTCGAATTGCAGCATGGTCAGCATGGGATTGTTACTCAGTGCAGAATCCATCGGTGGTTCAAAGGTGTCGACGTAGCCTTTTTCGGGCAAAACCACTGGTTTATCCATCGTACGGTTCAGCAGTTTATTGAATTTGAAAAGCTGGGTTTGATACTCGTCGTTCAGGGAAGACAGACTACTTACCAATTCATTTTCTTCCAGTTGAAGGGTATAGAGGTCGGTTAACCCTCCGCCTGAGGACGTGCTCATAGCAGGCGTAGGCATTGGGGCAGTAGCAACGGTGGTGGAATTTCCCGATGGGGGCATCGTTGACATGCCCGAACTTACGGGTGAACCTGAAACACCATTTTTCATCGAATTGCTGGAAACAGGGACAGAAATCGAGCTCCCAGTCTTGTACCGTACCGTCGCCAATCGCATCATCTGCCGCAGCAAGTCCAGATTATGTTGCATGATTCGTACTTGTTCGCGGTTCCGGTACAAATTGTACCAACTGCTCTGCACGTCGTAGAAAACCTGCAACTTGGTGTCTTCAAGCGACTCGTACGAAGCTTTGGCCATCAGGCTCATCTCATCCTTGGCATTTTTGATGACACCGAACCAAGGGAACATCTGCATCAATTGTAGGTCGGCCACTTGATTTCCACCGGGCAGCTCCATCGGCTTGAGGAAGAAGCCCAGGTTCAGATTAGGATCGGGCAAACTGCCTACCTGTGGCACTTTCTGCAAAGCGGCCTTGTACGCGCTCCATTTCTGCTGAACGGATGGATTGTTCCGAGCCGCGGTTTCCAAGTAGGAGCTCAGAACGCCGTCCACACCTGAAATGTTGACCGATAGCGTGTCTTCCTGTCCATAAACATGGATCCATCCCATCATAAAAAGGACTATCCAAATCGTTGTGGTTTTATACCGTTTCATCGTCGTGTTTTTTAAGCGTTTTTCGAACCGCCCGTTCTCGCCAGATGGCCTGGAACAAAGGCACTACAAAAATGGTCATCACTTGAATGATCATTCCGCCAAAAGCAGGAATGGCCATCGGTACCATGATGTCGGCGCCTTTTCCTGTGGAAGTGAGCACAGGGAGAAGCGCGATAATGGCAACAGCCGTAGTCATCATGGCTGGTCGCACCCTGCGGTGACCTGCTTTCACAACAGCTTCGCGAACCCCTTGCACCGTATCCGGATGTTGGTCTTCAAAAACCTGATGGATGTAGGTCCCCATCAGAACACCGTCGTTGGTAGCTATTCCAAACAGGGCGATGAATCCTACCCAAACGGCCACACTCAGGTTGATCGGGTGCATTTGAAATAAATCCCGCATGTTGGTACCCGCTACGCTGAAATTCAGAAACCAGTCCTGCCCATAGAGCCAAAGCATGATGAATCCACCAGCAAAAGCCACGAATACACCCGAGAAATGGATGAACGAAGCCGTCACCGTCTTGAACTGGAAAAACAGCAGCAACAAAATGAGCAGCAAACTGATGGGAATCACGATGGACAACCGTTTGGTCGCCCGGATTTCCTGCTCGTAATTTCCTGCGAACTTCCAGGTGACACCCTTGGGTACTTTGAGTTCGCCCGAGGCCACTTTCTGGTTGAGATACTTGGCAGCTTCTTCCACAACGTCCACTTCGGCCTTGCCGCTGACTTTGTCAAAGATGACATAACCCACCAAAAAGGTATTTTCACTTCGAATCATCTGTGCACCGCGTGTATAACCGATATCCGCGATTTCTCCCAAGGGAATTTGAACACCGTTCATCGCTGGAATCAGAATGCTTTTAAGCGCCTCTGGATTGTCGCGCCGTTCCCTGGCATAGCGAACACGGATGGGAAAGCGTTCCCGCCCTTCCACCGAAGTGGACAAGGTCATGCCGCCTACAGCGGCTTGCAGAACCTGCTGCACGTCGTTGACACGCATGCCGTAACGGGCCATGTTCTCGCGGTTGAGTTTGATTTCCACGTAGGGAGCACCCACAGCACGGTCGTAAAAGACCGAGGCACCCTGAACGGATGGAACATGTTTCAACGCCTGTTCAAACAGCATGCCCGCCTTTTCAATGGATTCGAGGTCAGGCCCGTAGACTTTCAGTCCCATGGGTGCCCGCATTCCTGTTGAAAGCATGACCAATCGGGTTTCGATGGGTTGCAGTTTGGGGGCTGAAGTCAACCCTGGAATCTGTGTCACCTTGACAATTTCCTTCCAGATGTCATCGGGATGTTTGATTTCCGGACGCCATTGACGCAGGTATTCGCCGTTTTTGTCTTTCAGAAGGCTATCGATGGTGAGTGGCCGGTAATGCTCTGTTTCTGGCACATAGGAACCGCCATTTTTAAGCACGTAACTTCCGTCCCGATTCGTTTTGAACCGCATTCGCTGACCGTTTTCGTCCAACAGGTATTCCGGTCTATAATTAATGGTGTTCTCAAACATCTGAACCGGTGCCGGATCCAATGCGGAGTTCACACGACCCCATTTGCCGACTGCATTTTCCACCTCGGGTATGGCAGCCAGCCGCTTGTCCAACGTTTCGATGTACCGCAGATTCTGATCGATGCTGGTGTGTGGCATGCTCGTGGGCATCAGAAGGAAAGAGCCCTCATTGAGCGAAGGCATGAATTCCTTGCCCGTATTTCGCCAGATGAGTAGTCCGCAAACAAGTGTCAATGCAGGTAGTAACAGGAACGTTTTCTTGTGTTCCAGCGCCCAGCGCATGATGGGTTCGTAAAAATGAACCACCAGCATCAAAGCTCCCAAAACCACTCCGATGATACCGCCTACGAACAGGAAGTTCACTAACGTGCTGTTGTGGGCCCCCAACGGCAACCATTCGACGCTGAGCCAATAAGACGCCAATAAAACCATGATGCCCAGGTTGATGTAGCCCGGAAATTCTTTTCTGGCGGTAGACCATTTGTGGGCCAGTAAATTGTTGGCTGCTATGGCCACCAATGCCAATGCGAGCGGTCCGTAACCTAAGAAAGCCACCAATACGCCTCCAGCCAAAACCAAGTAATTGGCGTAGTGCCTTATTTTTTTTGTATCCAACCGAATGTTGAAAAACAAATATACCAGCGTCGGCAACACAACAATCCCCAGAATAAAGGCTGAAATCAAGGCAAAAGACTTGGTAAAGGCCAACGGATGAAAGAGTTTGCCTTCAGCCGCTTCAAGAGCGAACACCGGTAGGAAACTTACGATGGTGGTGGCAATGGATGTGACCACGGCAGCCCGCACTTCGGTGGTGGCCAAGTAAATGACATCCAACAGCTTTCGACCCCTGATATTCTTATTTTCCGGTTGCTCCAAATGCCTTAGAATATTCTCGACATCCACGATGCCGATATCCACCATCACACCAATGGCAATGGCGATGCCGGACAAGGCAACAATGTTGGCTTCTACGCCGAAAAGCCGCATGAGAACAAAGGTCATCAGCACGCCAAGCGGAAGCAAGCCGGCAACGATGAGCGATGCCTGCAAGTTAAGCACCAGTACCAGAATCACGATGATGCTGATCAATATTTCATGCGTCAGGGCCGATTCCAGCGTACCGATGGTTTCTTTGATAAGGCCGGTTCGGTCGTAAAAAGGAACGACAGTGACTTTGGAAACGCTGCCGTCCGGCAAGGTTTTCTGAGGAAGTCCAACCTCGATTTCTTTGATTTTGTCCTTGACATTCGTGATGACCGCCATCGGATTGGAACCGTACCTGGCTACAACGACAGCCCCGACCGCTTCCGAACCTGCTTTGTCCAATCCGCCACGACGGGTGGCAGGGCCAAAGGTGGTGCGGGCCACATCTTTGATGCGAACAGGCACGTTATTCCTCACTGCAATAACCGAATTGGCCAGATCGTCGGTGTTTTTGATGTAG
>Ga0209430_1002682_pt1 | contig 11141 bp, 10 predicted proteins | sample BarGraIncub1133A_FD_184504 | JGI IMG/M metagenome (GOLD analysis project Ga0209430, IMG submission 184504) | Arctic peat soil microbial communities from Barrow, Alaska - Barrow Graham LP Incubations 11-33A (SPAdes) (version 2) | ecosystem: Environmental > Terrestrial > Soil > Wetlands > Peat... | reverse complement strand
CATTGTTAAACTTGGCCATCTCATACCATCTTTTACCGAAAGCTCCTATAGAAAATACTGCTGCCTTTTTAGCTGTGCAGGATCTGATAGCTCCCTCCATAAGTCCGCTTCCAGAAGAAGTAGAAATCAATATTTCCTCCTTAGTATGAAAAACAACTCGTAGCTTATCACTGATACCTCTTTGAAGTAATGATGCATCCTTCCCCCTATGCCCGATCATTGGAGTCCCCATCTTTTCTAATACATCCTGGCTTACCTCAACTGGTCCTGGAATAAATAACTTTTTATGCATTTGATTGCCCCCTATAATTTCTTATTAAAAATCTATACTCATCTTAAGTTTTATTATTATACCTTATAATTATACAATTATCAGTATGTTTTATACAGTAATAATTAGTACCTGAGGCAAGCTTTATTCATACCTTGCAATTATTAGTTAATAGATAAAAAAACAAATGAAAATTAAATGCCTAATTTCTAATCCTAATGAGATAGAAATCCTCTGTTTTTGATAGTAATTTATATTTTATCACTTAATCTAATTTTTAACAATGAAAAGTGGAAATTTTAAGTGAAAATTTATTTTAAATTGCATATATAGTGAAAGCATTAATTCATTTTTTATGAATAATATTAAATTTTACAATAAAATAATGATACAAGCATATGGGGCTTGTATCATTATCTAAATTAAATATATTGCCTACAGGTTATTTTATCAAATAAATATCTTTCACATTTATCATTTTTTAAATGATGGCAACTATTACAACTATTAGAATTACTATTGTTATCACAAAGGGCAATTGTAAAATCCTTTTTATAAGATTCATACCCTAAGCAACTATTAGCCACTTTCATCGTCTCTATCTCTAACATTATATTCCTCCCTAAAAAAGTTCACATATTAATTTATGCTAATGCAATTGATAATATCCTTTACTAATTTAGTATTTGATATTATTCAAAAATAATACCTATAAATTTAAGCTAATTTGTAGTATTCTAATTTTATTAATAAAACGGAGGTGAGCCAATGAAACTTTTAGCAGGAAATTGTTTAGTTGCTCAATCTGGTGGGCCAACAACAGTAATAAATTCGTCCGCCTATGGAGTAATAACTGAATTTTTAAAACTTAGTAATGGCATTGCCTATGCTGGTGTCTATGGAACAGAAGGAATATTATCAAGGAAAATATTTGATGTGGGTAAAGTAAACAAAAAAACCTTAAAGGGAATGAAATATTTACCTTCTTCAGCTTTAGGCTCTTGCAGGTATAAACTAAAGGATTTTAAAGAAGACCCTTTGGAATATGAATTATTATTTGAAATTTTTAGAGAATTTAATATTAAGTATTTTTTTTATATAGGTGGAAATGATTCCATGGATGCGGCTAGCAAGCTATATGAATATGGCAAATTGAAAGATTATGACATCAAAATAATAGGTATCCCTAAAACCATAGATAACGATTTAGTTGTCACGGACCATTGCCCAGGCTTTGGGAGTAGCGCCAAGTATGCATCAAACGTAGTTATGGAAATGTGGTTTGATACAAACACCTATAACAACAGTTCAATCGCGGTAGTTGAGGTAATGGGTAGAGATACAGGATGGATTGCTGCTTCAACTGGAATAATAAAAGATAGTATAGATGATATTAATCAATTGATATTAATTCCAGAAATCCCCTTTGAGAAAACGGATTTTTTAAATAAAGTTGCAAAAGCTTATAGTATAAATAATAAACTTATAGTAGTAACCTCAGAAGGGCTAAAGGATAATAAAGGTGATTACCTATCTACTCAAAATGAAAAGGATAAAGGAGATCAATTTGGTCATACACAGCTTGGTGGTATAGGAGTTTATCTTCAAAATTTAATAATAAACAATATAGATAAAAGGACAAAATTTATTGAGCTTGGTATAAGCCAAAGATGCGCTATGCACTGTGCCTCTAAAACAGATTTGAATGAGGCTATGTTTGTTGGAAAAATGGCAGTAAAATATGCTTCAAAGGGCAGTTCTGGATATATGGTAGCTTTAGATAGAAAGTCTGAAAAACCCTACATATGTAAAAGTAAGCTTGTTCCCCTTAAGGATGTTTGTAACAAAGAAAAATATGTACCTAGGGATTGGATGAATGAAGAAGGTACCAATGTTAATGAAAAAATGCTTCAATATATAAAGCCCTTAATTAAAGGTGAAGTTAATTCCTTTGGAGAAAACGGCTTGTTAAAATATGTTAAATTTGAAAGGAAGGTTTAGCTTATAGCTTAACCTCCCTTAATTGTGCGCCCAGCATAGGCGCAATCTAGATGTTATAAATCTCGGAATACTTTTTATTAAGATATTCTATAAAATATTTAGCTGTAAGTTCCTCCCCTGTAACTTTTTTAATTATTTCTGAAGGCTTATATACTGCTCCATAATTATGTATATTATCTTTAAGCCAAGCTTGAAGAAATTTAAGGTCTCCATTAGCTATTCTTTCAAAGCTATCCGGTATATCTTTTAACATCTTATTTAAAAATTGTGCTCCATAAAGATTGCCTAAGGCATAGCTTGGGAAATATCCAAAGCTTCCCCCTGCCCAATGGGTATCTTGAAGTACCCCTTCACTATCATTTTTCGGCTCAACTCCTAGGTACTCCTTGTATTTTTCTCCCCAAATCCTTGGAAGATCTGTTACTTCAATTTCTCCATTTATTAAAGCCTTCTCAATTTCATATCTTATGATAATATGAAGACTATAAGTTAGCTCATCCGCTTCTATTCTTACTAAAGATGGCTCCACATGATTTATCCCTTTATAAAATTCTTCTAATGTGACACCTTTAAATTGAGGAAATCTCTTTTGTGCTTCTATATAAAAGTAAGTCCAAAACTCCTTACTCCTGCCTATTATGTTTTCATAGAACCTGGATTGGGATTCATGAATACCCATAGATGCCCCCGATCCTAGCAGGGTTCCCTTTAGATTGTCATCTATAGCCTGCTCATATATAGCGTGGCCTCCTTCATGTATGGTTCCAAATAGAGCACTTCTAAAATCATCTTCATGATAATTAGTTGTTATTCTTACATCCTTGTTGCTAAATTCAATTGTAAAAGGATGGACGCTTTCATCTAGTCTTCCTTTTTCAAAATCAAATCCCATCTTTTCTAATATGTATTTAGAGAAGCTTTCTTGGGAAACCTTAGAAAAATTCTCATTAAAGTAATCAGTTCTAGGGGAAACGCTACTTTTCTTAATCTTTTCCAATAAAACTACTATAGCGCTTCTTAACTCGGTAAATACCTTATCTAATTTTTCTACAGTTATACCTGGCTCATAGAAGTCTAATAGAGTATCATATTTATTTACTTCATAGCCCCAATAATTAATAAACTCCCGATTAAAATCCACTATCTTTTCTAAATATGGCTTAAATATGCTAAAATCAGATTTCTCCTTAGCCTCTTGCCAAGCTATTTCTGAATTTGAAGTAAGCTCTACATATTCAATGTATCTTTTTTCAGGTATTTTTTTGGTAAGATTATAATTCTTTTTAGCTCTTTGCACCATGGAAGTATTTATAGTATCTAAGTTTTTACCTTCAAAATATTTAATATATTCCTCCATAGTGGAGGAAGTCTGAAGCTTATAGGTTTCACCCGAAAGAAATGCTAACACTTCTCCTCTATAGGCAACTCCTTTTGAAGGAATACCAACCCGCATATCCCAATATAGCACCGAAGAAGCACTATTTAAATATTCTATTTTCCTATTATACTCTTTAAATTCCTCTAGCTTTTTAGCTAAGTTATCCATAAACATTCCACCTTTTTATTTAATATTGACCATTAATTAGTTAATTAGACATTGTTAAGAACTGATTCTGTTTCAGAGCAATATCTAGTTATTAAGCATTTGCCAAGATTTCTAGGACACCTTTTGCACATACAATTATCCGCCTTTTTATCGCAGTTTCCCTTAATGAACTCAGGGCAATTATTACAGTTATCTCCGCCTACCGCCATATTCCACCTCTTAAATAATTTTTAGCTTAATCCTAAGGTCATTATAATATCTTTTTGAATCTGTTTTATTTTCTTTCCCCTATATCTTATCCCATTTATAGGACATATATAAATACACCTTAAACACATAATGCAATTGCTATGGAAAACAGCATGTCCCTTCTCAAAGGTTATATTACCCTTTGGACAATTTCTAAGACAATTACCACATTTTATACAATCCTTAACGGATGTAATCTTATGAGACATACTAGGAAGAATACTTGTATATATACTTTTTCTTATCCTTCCTAAGTAAATCCTTAATAACGTTGTTCTCTCAACATTGTTTTTTTCTACTAAAAAGTCTTCAGTTATAAGCTTAATCTTATCCTTGGCTCTTACCATTAACTCTTCGATAAACTTATCTGAAGGCACCTTTTTCCTTTTGAAATAAAAATTATCTGCCATAGGAATGGTGGTTTGACTTATTACATCATAACCTTTAGCTATAAGTTCCCTCTTAATAGTTTCTCCAGTGGAAGAAACTCTTGATCTACCTGTTGTATATATCATGGTTTTAAGCTTATCTACATTTGGTAAAGCCTTTATGAAATTCAAAACAATCTCTGGTGGCAAATCCATATATGTGGGGGAACCTATAATAATAAAATCCTTACCTTTTAAATGCAGATGATTATTGCTTTCAATATTGAAAATTTCCATTTCTACACCATAATATTGAAAATGTTTGTAAAATTCATTTCCTACCCATTTAGTATTCCCAGTTCCGCTAAAATAGCAGATAACACCTTTCATTCTCATCCCCCTAAATAACCTATCATTCCTAATTCCTTCTAATCTGAACAGAGACACACCTGCATCTGTTGTAATGATATTGTCTGCTACTTTCGAAAGTAGAGATTGTATCTTTAGTTAATTTTTGTTCGTTAGGCAGGTATGTCCCTGGAATTGACAATCATCATTTTTCGGAACTAACGATAATTCCTCATTCCTCGTTCAATGAAAATTCGAATCCGTAAGCGAGTTTAGAAAACTCTTTTTCCATGTCTATAAGTTTTAAGCCCTTTATAGAAATGTTTTTAATATTCCCTTCACCGATACCTGCTTTAATAAGCCTATATAAATAGGATACCCCTTGAGGTCTAAGCCCTAGCAAATCTGCTCCTACCGTATCGCAAGATACAGGGTCAAGGCTTGCCAACACCATATTGCTTCTCTTTGCTATCCCCTTACTTGGACCTGTTCCTACCATAGCAGGGCTAAGACTCAATATAGATAAGTCTATGGGTATACTACTAGCCATCCTAAATATGAAGTCGTGAAGATCCTCATGTATCCCTAAATTCTTCTTTGGATAACCATGTATCTCGGCGGGTGGCCATGATAAGGCAATATTTTTTATAACTCCTGAAACAGTAGCTTCTTCATGTGATTTAAGCTGTGTGAAGGAGACCATCAACGTAGCTTCCTCAATAAGTCTATTAATTTTTGTACTCTTTATTATATTACCTTCCAAATTTAACTCTGTAAATGGTCCCTTATTTAAATCAATAAATTGGCAACCCTCTTCCTTATAAATTTTTTCATAGCCAATATTATCAGATATCTCTTTGGTTTGCCCACCACCAGAGCCTGCTGCTATTACAATTCTTTTAACCTTTCTATTCTTAAAGAATCTTATAACTTCTCTTAAGGATTCCTGCCCAACTACTACTCCTCTGTCAGGCTTATTGTCATTTACCATATTAGCTGTAATTACAACTACGTCATCTTCCTTTGTAAAATCATTTAAGGAAAGTAGTGCCAGTGCTTCTCTTATGGCTGTTGGCTCATCATTATTTTTTACCGCTGCCACAATGCTATTATCAATTCTTCTACTTCTCATCTGCATCACCTCCAAGGTAGTTTACCCAGAATTAAAATAAAAAATACCCTTATTTATTATAATCTTTCTCATATTTAGCTCTGTAGGTATCCATTATTTCCTTCAAAATTTCTGCAGGATTAGGTGGAGTATAGGTTATACCGTTTGCTCCTGCCTCAATGGTTTCTAATATAGATGCATCAGTCGTCCCTCCCGTGGCAATTATAGGTATAGATGGGTATTTATCTCTTATCTTCTTAACTAACCTAGCAGTGTTTTTCCCGCCAGATACATTTAATATAGTTGCACCTGCCTCAATCCTTCCCCTAATATCCTCATACTCAGATACAATTGTTACTATAATTGGTATGTCTATAGTTATCTTTAACCTCTTTATAACTTCGTTAGGAGTAGGACAATTCACTACAACCCCCATGGCACCCTTAAACTCTGCATCTAGAGCAAGGTTAACTACTCTTCTTCCGGTGGTTATCCCTCCCCCTATCCCACAAAATACTGGGACGTCAGCTGCCATTACAATAGTTTCCGTTATTATGGGCTGAGGTGTAAAAGGATACACTGCTATAACTGCATCCGCATTAGTATTTCTTATAATTGCAACATCCGTTGTAAACAGAAAGGATTTCAATATTTTACCGAATATTTTTATCCCGCTGACTTCATTGATAATCTCAGGTAAAGTTATCATATGGGAACGTAAAGCTCCCTTTATCTCTGGTACAATTTTAGGCAAAATCTCTCCCCCTAACATTAATAATAATTTCGAATAACTACTACCAACATCACTAGATATATTTACAGTTATCTCCTATACATTATAATACATAATCGTAACTTGATAATACTCTTAGAGCTTTAATAATACAACAATAGCCTGCTAAAAATATATAATTTCAGCTTTTATACTTTACTCAACAGAATGTTTTTTTGCACCTATTTACATTTATTGCTGGTTTCTTATAAAGATGATATAATACTTATAGTTTTAAAATAATAGATTTCATGTATAATTTAGTTAATTTACTGTTATAATTAGTATTGCATGATATTGTAATAAGAAGGAAGGGTATTTTATGAAAGTTGCTATATTTACTGATACCTTTTTACCGCAAATAAACGGAGTTGCCAAGACTTTAGGTAAATTTGCAGAGTATATGGATGCTAATTCTATAGATTATAGAATTTTTGCTCCGGTTGTAAATCACGAGGAGTCCACAGAAAAAGTAAAAAGACTTATTAGTGTAAAGTTTGTTTTATACCCACAGATTAAACTTTCTTTGCCAAATTATTTCTACATAGCTAAGGAATTAGATGCTTTTAAACCTGATATAATTCACGCAGGAACACCCTTCAATTTAGGGTTATGTGGACTTAAATATGCTAAATCTGCAAGGCTACCTGTGGTTACTGCCTATGACACTAATTTCCCTGACTATTTAAGATATTACAAATTGAACTTTTTAAAAAGCACTTCTTGGAAGTATTTTAAATGGTTCCATAGTAAATGTGATATTAATTATTGTCCCTCTATGGCTACCTTAAATTTATTAAAAGAAAAGGGCTTCAAAAATTTGGATTTATGGGGTAGGGGCATAGAATCCGATAATTTTTCTCCCTCCTTTAGAGACGTTGAGCTAAGAAAATCTCTTAATGTTGATGATAAAATAGTATTTCTTTATGTTGGGAGAATATCAAAGGAAAAAAACTTAGATATCTTTATGAACGTTGCAAGAAAGTTAAATAAGAAGTATTCAGACAAGATTCACTTTACTCTAGTAGGTGATGGTCCTATGATGAAGGATCTTAAAGAGGAAGCTTTACCTAACATGGACTTTACTGGCTTTTTAAGTGGTATACCCCTATCTAAGCGATATGCCTCATCAGATGTATTCATGTTTACCTCTAGTACAGAAACTTTAGGCTTTGTTATCTTAGAGGCTATGGCTTCTGCCCTACCTGTAATCTCCTGTAGTGAAGGAGGCGTGGCAGAAAACCTTGTAGATGGGTTTAATGGAATAGCTTGTGAAACAAGAAATGAAGAAGATTATTATGCCGCCTGCGAAAGATTAATTTTAGATAAGGATTATCGTATTGAACTTGGTAAAAATGGTAGAGAGCATGTACTTAAAAAGGATTGGAACAATACCTTTGATACTTTGATTAGTAGCTATAAAGAGCTATTAGACAAGTGGCCTGAAATAGTATCAGAAGAAACAAGTATATCTTAAATAACTTATAGTGCGCCCATACTTGGGGGCATTACTTTTAAGCCACTTTGTTATTTTAACAGGTGGCTTTTTTTACCTATTAAATTCATAATACTTTATGCTATAATCTTATTAAATAATGCCCCAAGGAAGTGATCATTATTAGTACTTTTATGTTTGAGAATAAAAAGCAAGATTTCACACCAGTAAGCAACTATTTTATAGAGAACTATATGCTTAAGGCTCGAGGTGAATTTGTTAAGGTATATCTACTTGGTCTTAAATATTGCGTAAGCGGTGAGATAGGAGTTCATTCAACAATAATGGCAAGCAATTTATCTATGCTGGAAACAGATGTAATAAATGCATGGAATTATTGGAATGATGAAGGTGTTATAAAACTTGTACCTATAGATAACATGGGAAACCTTAAAATTCAATTCATGGAGCTTAGTGAGGATTCCCTAAAAGAAGATAACAGTGTTAACCTTTTAGAAGAACTTAATAAAAGCTCAATTAAAGGAATGCTTCAGGATATTGAGAAACTTATTTGTAGACCTCTTTCCTCCAAGGAGATATCAATGTATATAAGCTGGCAAAAGGATATGGGCTTTTCCTTAGAGCTGATTTTGTTATTGATTCAATATTGTGTATCTAAAGGGAAAACAGACTCAAGATATATAGAAAAAATAGCCCTAAGCTGGCAGGATTCTAAAATTACAAATATAGAAGAAGCTCAAATGTATATAAAAAAACATGAAGAAAAATGGGTTAAGCTTAGAAGGATACTAAATTATCTTGGTATTAAAGATGGAGAAATAATGAAGCCTCAAGAAGACCTTTTAACTAAGTGGATAAGTAGTTATAATCTTCCATTAGAGGTTATCTTTAAAGCCTGTGATATATGCTTTGAAAGATTAAATAAAGCAGATTTTAAATACATAGATGCAATACTGGCAACCTGGCACAAGGAAGGCATTAAAAATATTGAAGATGTAATAAATAGGGAACCTAAAAAAACAGCTTACAAAAAGCCTGCTACGACTAAAGTGAGTACCTTCAATAATTATGAACAAAGAAGCTATGATTTTGACAAATTAGAAAAAGATCTTCTCGGCTGGGAAGATAAAGAAAAAAAATAAGGTTTTAGAAATGAGGAGCTATAATGTTAGAGGGTTATCAAAGAGAAATATCAAAAGCTTATGAGAAAATGAGAGACAAGGAAGAAGAGTTATTACTTCGACGGAAGGAAGAAATTCAAAAAAAGCTACCGGAAGTATTTCAAATAGAAAATGAAATAGCAAAATTATCTGTTGAAATCTCCTTATCTGTTTTGAAAAGGATAGAAAATATTGAAGAATATCTAACGATTTTAAAAGGGAAGATATTGGAGCTTAGGATTAAGAAGTCTGAACTACTAGTTTCAAGGGGCTTCCATATGGATTATCTCAGCATAAAATACCATTGTAATAAATGTAAGGATACAGGTTATATAGGAACTTTGCATTGCTCCTGCTATAAACAAAAGTTACTTGAACTTCATTACAAAAACTCTGATCTTGCTGATATGGTGAGAAAAAACAATTTTGATAGCTATGATTTATCTATATACTCCCAGAAGAAGGAAACCGAGGGCCAGAAAAGTCCAAGGAAAAACATGGAGGATATAACCACCGCTTGTTGGAGCTTCATTAATGATTTCCAAACTGGATGTGATAATTTTCTATTTTATGGAAGCTCCGGTACTGGTAAGACCTTTCTTTCCTGCTCTATAGCGAAGGAACTTTTAGATAAAGGTTTTTTAGTAGTATATAGAACCTCAGAAGATCTTATAGCAAATTTAAGACAGGTTCGCTTTAATAATGATAGGAATACTGAAGAGCTCTTATTAAACTGTGATCTTTTAATAATTGACGATCTAGGAACGGAGCAAATTAGCGACTTTTCTAAAACAGAATTCTTCAATCTACTTAATAAGAAGCTGCTCTTAGGTAGAAGAATGTTAATATCAACTAACTTTACCTTAGAAGGTCTTATGAATAGCTATTCTGAAAGGATTACCTCAAGGCTACTGGGAGACTTTAAAGCCTCAAAATTTTATGGTGACGATTTAAGACTTAAGAAAAATATAAAAAGCCGGGATAAATAGGAAAAGAAGGATGGGGTGTCACAACATTACTTAAAAGTAAATTGCGACACCCCATCCTATATGTTGGCGACCCAGAAGGGACTCGAACCCTCGACCTCTGCCGTGACAGGGCAGCACTCTAACCAACTGAGCCACTGGGCCATATGTGGTGGGGACAATAGGGTTCGAACCTATGACCCTCTGCTTGTAAGGCAGATGCTCTCCCAGCTGAGCTATGCCCCCACATACCTTTTTTCAAGACAATTAGTATTATATAATCTATTAATATTTTTGTCAACTGCTTTTACTTAAATTCTTTATGATTTCACCTAAATCTTCATGGTTAAAGTCATATGCAACGCTGCAAAATTGACATTTTACTTCCTCAGTTTTATTATCTTCATATATTTCTTTAAGTTGATCTACACCTAAGCTAATCAATGCTCTCTCTACTCTATCTCTTGAGCAATCACAACCAAAATATGGCTTTGTTTCTTCCCCTATATTATATTCCATATCATAGAATATTGCTCCTACTATCTCCTCTAAAGATTTTCCCTCTGAGATACTTTCTGTAATAGGCTCCATTTCCTCTAGTCTATAGCTTATTAAATCTGCGAGTAGCTTATCACTCCCTGGTAGCATCTGAATTATAAAGCCTCCAGCTGCACTTATAGTCCAATCTCTATCAACTAGTACTCCTACGCCTACCGCCGATGGTGTTTGCTCAGAAGTGGTAAAATAATAAGCCAAATCGTCCCCTATCTCCCCGGTTTGAATAGGAACTGTTCCTGTATAGGGTTCCTTAAGGCCCAAATCTCTTATAACATATAAACTACCTTCTTTTCCTATAGCTCCTCCAACATCTAGTTTGCCTAAATTATTAGCAGG
>Ga0209430_1002681_pt1 | contig 11141 bp, 7 predicted proteins | sample BarGraIncub1133A_FD_184504 | JGI IMG/M metagenome (GOLD analysis project Ga0209430, IMG submission 184504) | Arctic peat soil microbial communities from Barrow, Alaska - Barrow Graham LP Incubations 11-33A (SPAdes) (version 2) | ecosystem: Environmental > Terrestrial > Soil > Wetlands > Peat... | reverse complement strand
GCGGGAGACCGCCTCGACCCGGGAGCGGTCCGAGGTCGGAGTGAGCAGGAAGATGAGGTCGATCCCGCGCCCGTCCGTCGCCCCCTTCAGCTCGGCCGCCTCCTCGGGCGGCAGGTCCACCACCAGCAGGCCGTCGACGCCGGCCGCGGCCGCGTCGGTCGCGAAGCGTTCGGCACCGTAGGCGAAAATCGGGTTGAAGTACCCCATCAGCACGATCGGCACCTGGGTCCGGGTCCGGAGCCTGGCCACCATGGCGAGGATCCCGGGGAGCGTGGTCCCCGACGCGAGCGCGCGCTCCGAGGAGAGCTGTATGGTGGGACCGTCGGCCATCGGGTCCGAGAACGGCACCCCGAGTTCTATCAGGTCGCACCCCGCGCGCTCCAGTTCCAGCACCACTTCTTCCGTCATAGCCAGATCGGGATCCCCGGCGGTGACGAAGGTCACCAGCGCCGTATCTCCGCGTTCCTTAAGTTCCCTGAATCTTTCAGCAATCCTGCCCATCCGCGTACTCCTTTACCTACTAGAAACCGACATCAAAAACAGCTGTCCGCCGATCACGCCGATGCAGGCGGATATAATCAAAAACCAGACGACCAAGGCTTTGAGCTAAACCTTGGAGTCTGGGTCTTTGGAGTTATCTCGCACGCCTGGACGTGCATCGGCGGACTAAACTGCCTTGTGCCTCATGGCAGGGGGGACCGACCGGTCGCCCCTACTCGATCTTGAACGCTTCCATTTCCTTATTGAGCAGTTCGGTCTGCCGGAACAGCTTGTAGACCGCCTCGTCCATGACGCGGGTTGCGTCCAGGTTCACCTCGGTGGCAGACTGGATGTCCTCGACGGAGTGGACGATCTGCTCGCCTCCGCGGCTCTGCTCGTCGCAGGCGCGTTTGATGTGGCTGATCATCTCGGTGATGCTCTCGGTCGACTGGGCGATCAGGTTCCCCACCTTGTTCTGCTCCCGGGTGGAGGAGAGCACCTGCGAGGTGAGCCCCTTCATGTTCTCCACCGCCCCCATGATCAGCTCGCTCCCCTGCCCCTGCTCCCGGGTCGCCTTGGCGATCTGGGAGACCATCTCCGAGACCTGCTCCATCGCCTCCCGGATCATCTGGCTCCCCTTGGCCTGCTCCACCGTGGTGCGCGCGATCTCGGCGACCTGGGCGGTCGCCTCGGAGACCCCGACCACGATCTTGGCCAGCGCCTCGCCCGATTTCTGGCTCAGGAGTTCGCCGTCGCCGATGCTGCGCTCCGCCTGGTCGATGGCGTCCACCGCCCTGCGGGTCTCCTCCTGCACCCCGCGGATCACCAGGGCAATCTCCCGGGTGGAACTCGAGGTGCGCTCCGAGAGTTCCTTGATCTCGTCCGCCACCACGGCGAACCCCTTGCCGTGTTCGCCGGCCTGAGCCGCGATGATGGCGGCGTTCAGCGCCAGGAGGTTGGTCTGCTCGGCAACCTCGTCGATCACCAGGAGGATGTTCCCGATGTCGGCGGCCCGCTCCGACAGGGTGCTGATCACCTCGCTGGTGATCAGGGAGGCGCGCTTTATCTCCTGCATCCCTCCGATCATCGCGTCCACCGCCTCGCGGCCGGTCTCCGCGTCGATGCGCACCGTGTTCGAGATGGCCGCCGTCTCGTTGGCGTTGCGCTCCACCTGCTTGATGGAGCTGTCCATCTCCATGACCGAGGAGGCGGTCGAGGTTGCCACCTCCATCAGGCTCACCACGCCGTTCCCCACCTGCTTGATGGATACCCCCATCTCCACGATGGACGAACTCACCTCACCCACGGACTGGGAGAGGTTCTCCATGTTCTGCATCACCTCCTCCACGGTGGAGGCCATCTCCAGGATCGAGGAGGAGCTTTCCGAGGCGGAGATGGAGAGGGAGTCGACCCCCCGGGCCACCCCCTTCACCGCGGTATTGATCTGGACGATGGCGGCGGAGGTCTTGGAGACGCTGTCCGCCTGGGTGGTCGCCGACTGCACCACGGAGCGGGAGGCCTTGGCCATGGTGTCGGAGATGCCGGCGAGTTCCAGCGAGGCGCGGGAGACCTTCCCGATCATGCCGGAGAGTTTGCCCACCATCTCGTTGAAATCGCTCCCGAGCCTCCCCAGTTCGTCGTCGGAGCGGACCGCGACCGTCGCGGTCAGGTCCCCCTCGGCGCCGCTATTTACAGCGGCCGCCATGATCTTGATCCTCGTCACGATGTTTCGCGTGATGAGCAGGCCGAGCACGAAGGCGAGCGCGATCGACACCAGGATAACCACGACGAAGGTGATCACGGCCGACCTCTGAATCTGGGTGACCTGGGCGTTCGCCTGGGTCATCCGGTTGCCCACCTCGACGAGGATGTCGTCCAGATCGGCCTTCGCCTTGTCGTTGGCCTGGGAGATCTCCTCGCTGGCGAGTTTGTTGAGCCGTTCGTCCGCCAGGGCGTCCTTGGCCGCCTGATCCAGCGCTCCCGGCGTGACCCCCTTGAGGAGCTCCGTCTTGCGGGCGATCAGCTCATCCGCCACCTTCTCGAATTCCGCCCAGCTGACCAGAAGCTGCCGGGTCCGCGTCTCGATGACGCTCCCCTTGGCGGCGGGGAGCACCCCGAGCTTCTTGTTCCCGTCCAAGATGGTCTGCGCCTGGGTCAGCAGGAGGTCCCGTTTCATCCGGTAATCCTCCACGTACTCAGTCATCTTGTCCGGCTCGGAACGGACCAGGGCCGCCTGCATCAGGCTGACGTGACAATACTTCTGGGTCACCCCCATCAGGAGCACCAGCTTTTGCTGCTTGGAAAGCTGCTCCAGGATTTCCTGGATCTCGCCGCCGACCCTCTTCATGCTCAGGGCGCCGAACACGCCGGTGAAGGCAACAAGCAGGGCCATGATCAGGAAGGAAACGATCAGGCGTGTGCGGAGGGTAAGTTTTTTCATCGCAATCAGCGCTCCGTTTCAACGAGGAGGAAGTTCATGAGATCGACGGAAGCCTTCACCTCAGCCTTCGACATGTTGGCATCCGGCTTTCTGAGCATCTTCACGCCGTAGGCCCTGGTGGCGTTGCGGTCGAAGGGCTGCCCGGAGATGGGCGCCACGCCGGTCCGGATGGCGACGATGGTCCTCTCCAGGGTGTGGCACTTGACGCACTTGACCCGGACGATCTCGTAGTTCGCCTTCATGGCCGGCGGGAAGGAAGAGGGGTCGAGGCGCATGGCGTCCCCTTTGCCGATGACCTTGAGTCCGGCCTGGGCGGTGGTTGCGGTAGCCGCCACGAGGAGCAGGATGCTGAGGAGCTTTTTCATGTAATGGAATCCTCCGTAAAAGTAGAGTCAGGTTAGAGTCAGGTTGAGGTTTTCCTTCGCTTCGCTCACAGGTTGAGGTTGAGTGTTATCGGATGTACTCAACCTTAACCTCAACCTAAACCTGTTTTAAAAGCTGAACGCAAGCGAGGCGAGGGTCGTCCTGGAGATCTCCCTCGGTGCGTCGCTGTAGTTATACTGCAGGGAGACCTTGGTGTTCTGCAGCGGCGCATAGACAAGCGCGGGAATATAGCGGCGGGTCCCGCCGGTGGCATCCTCCTGGTATTCGTAGCGCAGCACGGCGATCAGATTCACCGGGGCCCCGAACATGTACTCACCCTCGAAGGCGTAGGCGTGGGTCAGGAGTTGGGTAACCGGGCTATCGTTGAAGTCGGGGTTGTCGTCCCGGCCGAAGACGCCGCTCCCCTTCAGGTGGAGCCGCTTGTAGAGGATGTCGCACTCGGCACCGGCGCGGTAAAACTGGTTGCGGTTATGAGTCGTGCCGGACTTGTCGTCTGCTAAAGTCTTACCGTTGCTGCCGAGGTAACCGAAACCGCCCAGGGTAACCGTCAGGTAGTCCCAGATGCTGTCATGCTCAAGATCAACCTCGGGCTCCTCTCCCTTGAAATCCGTCCCGCCGATTTTCACGGAGAGGTGAGCGTAACCGTCCTTGCGGTCCTGGCCGTTCCGGTCCACCACGCCGCCGGCCAGGTAAACCCTGTTGCCGAGCAGCGCGTTCAGTTCGATGGCGTCCTCCGGAGCATCCAGGGAGAACGGCGAGTGCACAAGCTCATTCCCCACCCGGTAACTGGTCGAGGCGTAGGAAGGGGTCCTGATCGCGCGGTTGCTTGTCTTCCAGAGGGAGAGCTTCGGCTCGAAACGCCCGACGCGCAGGCTTACCGGGCTGCCCAGCGCCTGGCGCCAGATGGCGAACAATTCATAGATGTCGGGTGAGTTGTTAGACGGGACATTGGCGTTATTGGCGGGGGTCTGAACGCTGCTGTTCGGGCCCTGGGAATAAAGGTTGTAGGTAAGGAAGAAGCCGGCGGCCTCACGGAAGGCGCCGCCAGCATGCAGCCGCAGCGACCTGGTTGAAAGGTCGACCTTGTTGCCGTCCCCGGCGTCATTTTTATAGGCGACATCGACAGTGCCGGTGAAGGAAACCGGAAGCAGTTCAGGCAGCCCGGAAAGCCAGAGCCCTTCATTGCCTCCCGACTTCCTCGACTGCTCCTCCTGTGCCTCACCCTTTGCGTCACCGGCCTTGACAGCCACGGCGGCTTGTTTCTTCCCGGGGTAAACATAACCGTTCTTGAGGAACGCGTCGCCAAACTCGTTAAGCTCAGGGTAAATGGTGTGGCAGGTTGAGCATTCCGTCTTGTGCTGGCGACTGAAAGCGGGAATCGCGCTCGCAGGCGTCGGCAAAATGAGCGGCGTGAGTGCAAGCGAAAGCGGCAACAGTACCAAAACGAAACGGCTCTTCATGACCCGACTACCTCCCCATTGCGAAGCTTAATTGCATTAGCCGTAGCCAATAAAAACAGTATGTAATACGACGCTGCCAGGCAGAGAAAACGCCACCTGCCAGTCGCCCACGCGATTATTACAGTATTGCCGAAGTGAAGTCAACTTAACAAAACATCGACTGTCTATATTCATATTCCGCGATGTGAGTCACTACTCATTTTTCTCTACAATTTTTTCATAGGAAGTGTTATAGACTATCAGCAAATTTATTGGGAGGTCCATGCCATGCAGCTTAGAAGTCTCGTTTTCTCCATCCTCGCCGCCACGCTCATCGCCGGGTGCGGCGGAGGAGACCCGAACTATGCTGCGCACCCGATCTCCAAGTTGGGTGACTCCTTGGAGTGCATTAACTGCCATGCCGGTGCCGTTTCCCCCGGAACCGGAGCATCCATCACCAAGGAGTGGCTGGCCTCAACCCACAACACGAAGGGCGGCGCCGGTTGCGCCGACTGCCACGAGCCCTCGGCGGACCACTCAAACCTCTGCAGCGACTGCCACGGAGGCGGAAACCCGCAAGTGACCAGGAACCCGGACGCGGCGGGCAAATGCGGCAAATGCCACGGCCTCGGTTTCCCCCGCGATCTTATGGTGCTTGATTCACCACAGCACTTCGGCAACATGACGACGAGCCTCGCCAACAAAACCTACCGCGCCTCTTATCTCAGTTCCAACTATCGGGGTAACTGCCGCAAGTGCCACAACCCGCACGACACGAGCTCCGCGCACCAGGTGAACAGCGACTGGGCGGCGTCCGGGCATGGTGATGTGCTCTCGGGGGCGAGGACCAGATACGAATTCATGACGCGGGGGACCTACGAGCCGGTCAACCTCTCCTTCCAGTTCTACTGCGCCCGCTGCCACACCACGACCGGCTACATCAACTTCGTGACCAGCGGATTCACCGATCAGCGCCCCTTCGCCGGTCCCGGCCTGGCCGTGGTGCAGAACGTCCCGGTCCGTGTCGCCCCCGGAGCCGCGCAACCCGCCGACACCCCCTCGCCCGACAAGAGCAAGGAAGTGACTGCCTGCGACGCCTGCCACGACGACGGCAACGGCCACGCCTACAGCTTCAAGGTGCGCGCGGTTCCGTCTGTTCGCATTTACTACAACTTCTCCTCCGCCAACAGTTCCCCGACCGTAAGGCTCTTCAATAAGCCGACAACCTATCCCGACGCGGGCGCCTCCAACGGCTGCCTCCCCTGTCATACCGGCCGCGGGATCGGGAGCATGATCTACGATGCGGTGACTTACGCCATGGACTTCAGCAACACCACCAGCCCGGGAGCCCACGACCGCGCGGCGGGCGCCACCTTGTTCCAAAAGGGAGGGTATGAATTCCACGGGAGGTCCTATGCGAACAACGACTTCCTGCACGACGAGGTCGGCATCGCGAATAACAACGGCACCGGGAACAGCGGCCCCTGCGTTGCCTGCCATATGAAGAGCGACAACTCGCACTCCTTCCTTCCGGCAACCGAAGACGCTTCGGGAAAGATTTCCGTAATTACCAGTAAGACCTGCGTCCGTTGCCATAACGACGTCGACACCGCAATCAACGGCATCCCCGTGCCTCTCCTGAGCAGAGCCACGCTCCAGGCTGATAAGGAAGGATTTGCCGCCGCGCTGGCCATGCTCAACGTGCTGAAGACCGACCCGGCGCTCGCCGCAAACCTGTTGAACCCCTCGAGATCCAAGGTGCGCCGCCTGGCGAACGGGAACTCCAACTACGACGCGGCTTTTCCCGGAGGAGGGGCCAATACCATGGGAGCCTTCTTCAATGGCAGCCTGCTGCAGAATGAACCGGGCGCCTTCGCCCATAACAGCCTCTACACCAAGAGGCTCATCTACGACTCCATCGACTGGCTCAGCAACGGCATTCTGGATAACGACGTGGAGAGCGCCATCGATGGCGCCACCCTCGCCGTGAACAGCAGCACCGGTTTTGTATCGCTCAGCAACCCGATCATGGGGGGATTCTACATCCCGGCACAGCTACCCAGCCCTCCAGGTCCTGACAGCACCGCGCTCAAAGCGGTGAAGGACGCTGCCATTAAATACCTGTTGGGCGGACCGGGCGGAGCACGCCCCTAGGGAAAACCATGCGACTTCTGCTCCACATCTGCTGCGGGCCGTGCGCCGTCTATCCCGTGAAAGAGCTCCGCTCTTCCGGGATGGAGGTGACCGGCCTCTTCTACAACCACAACATCCACCCGTTCACGGAGTACCGGTTGCGGATGGATGCGGTCCGCTCCTATGCGGAACTGGTCCAGCTGAGCGTCATCTACCGGGAGGAGTATCGCCTGGAGGAGTTCCTCTCCAACGTGGCCGGCGACCCCGCGGCGCGCTGCGCCTACTGCTACCGGTCCAGGCTGGAGGAGACCGCGAGGAGCGCCGCCGAGCTTGGCTTTCCCAGCTTCTCCTCGACCCTTCTCTACAGCAGGTATCAGAACCAGGAGTTGATCCGTGAGTTCGGCGAGGAGCTTGGGGAACGTTACGGCGTGAAGTTTCACTACGACGATTTCAGGCGCGGCTGGCAGGAGGGGATCACGCTTTCAAAAGAAATGGGGCTCTACCGGCAGAAGTACTGCGGTTGCATCTACAGCGAGAAGGAACGCTACGCGAAAAAGTAGCGGGTTGTCATTGTCAATTGTCCATCGTCAATTGTCCATTGGTGTAACAATGTCCCTCGGAAAATCCCTCATCGTAATCGGACTGGTCATCGCCCTTGTCGGCGGGATCATCACCCTCGCGGGACGGATTCCCTGGCTGGGGCGGCTTCCCGGCGACATCTACCTCAAGCGGGAAAGCTTCACCTTCTATTTCCCCCTCGCCACCTGCCTCATCATCTCCGCCCTACTATCCTTTATCCTCTGGCTGTGGCGAAAATAGCCCGAAAAACCCTCCCTACCAATCCGACAGGACCGACCGGCCGGGCCGAGGCTTCTCCGATGCCGATCTCGGCAATCTTCCCACCCCGGGTGAGGTGGAACAGATGCCCGCGCCAAGTGATCCGGTTTCCGAAGAGCGACAGCGCCCAGACCCCGAAGGAGAGCGCGTCCCGAAGCGGCAGAAGCCAGAGCCAGCGCGGCAGGAGGCGGTCCCTGAGAAACTCGCGGCTGTAGATAAGCGATACCGCGACGCGCACCAGGTAGAGCAGCCCTGCGGCCGCCACCCCCTCCCGGGAAAAACCGGAGACCACGAGTGCCAGGAGCGCTCCCGGAAAGGGGAGTGTTAACCCTGAGCCGAGATACCCGCCGGGCCGGGAGACCCGCATGGTGCGTCCCCAGCGAAGCTGCCGCTCCAGCACCTCAGAAACCGTCTCCCCCCTCCTCATGACACTCTCCACGTAAAAGGGAGAGAGTTCCAGACGAAAACCGGCGCGAAAGATCATGTTGCCCAACTGGTAGTCGTCCGCCAGGTAATCCACCAGCGCGGCGAACCCGCCGATCCTCTCCAGCGCCCTTCGCCGCACGGCCATCGAGGCGCCCAGGCCAAAGCTCAGCCCCTCAAGTTTCAGCGCCGCCACAACGTTGGGAATCATCTCGCAGGGAAAGCCGAGCGCCTCGATGGCGCAGCCGACCCCCTCGGCGCCGGAGCTGCGGTACAGCGAGGTGACGAGCCCCACCTCCGGATCCGCGAACGGCGCGCAGACCGCACGCAGGTAGCCCTCGGCGACCCTGACATCGCTGTCGCAGACAATCAGGAACGGGTGTTTTGCCAAGGCGTTGGCATGCATCAGGTTGCACACCTTGTAGTTTGCCCCGTGGACGGCGCCGTCCACGACCAGGGCGATATCGACGGCGGGGTACGCCGCCATCAACCGCTCGATGACCGGGATTACCGGATCCGCCGGCGAGGCCACGGCGAAGACGATCTGGAACAGCGGGTAGTCCTGGCGGCAGAACGAGGCGAAGTTTTCGAAACTGTCGCCGTCCACCCCCTTCACCGGTTTCAGGATGGAAACCGCAGGGGTAAACTCGGGGAGTTCCCGCCGCAGCCCAAAGAAGCTGCGGCCCCAGTAAAGGGTGATCGCCGCGTAGACAAGCGCGGGGGCGGTGATCAGAAAAGGGATGATCTGACGGAGCATGAGAGGACCTCTGAAACGTGTTCATGAGCCTATGGCGTTGCGCCGATGAGGTTAACGCGGACCACCGTCACCGTATCGACCATGCCAAGTCGCATGCAATGCGGTTTTACAAATTTAAACCTTACTCCTACCGGGGGAGTTCGCAATGAAAACTTCATGAGACCCGCTCCACGAGGATCAGTCCGGGAGCGAACCCGGGGAAAAACTCAAAACTCAAAACCCGCAGTTACTTTTTCCCCACCAGGGTCAGCACCGCCGGCAGGGTGATCATGAAGGCGATCTGGCAGGCGAACATGCCGAGCGACATGACGACCCCGATGCTGAACACCCCCTGGTGATGGGCGACCATGAGCGCCCCGAAACTCGCCATGATGGTCAGCGTGTTCAGGAGCACCCCCACCCCGGTGCTGCTCATGACGACGGAGGCGGCACTCCCCTCCTCGCGGCGGAAGCGGTTGATTATGTAGATCCCCGAGTCGACGGCAATGCCGAGCACGAGCGGCATGACGATGATGTTGGCCGAGTTGAAGCTGATGCCGCAAAGCCACATGCCGGACACCATGAAGAGGACGCCGACCAGCAGCGGGATCAGGCCGACCAGGGTGAATTTCACACTCCTGAAGGTGATGAACAGGATCAGGACGATGGCGGCGAAGGCGTAGATGAAGGCGAGGCGGTAGGCGTCGCGCATGATGGTCATCGACTCGAAGACCATGACCGGCTGGCCGGTGGCCCGCAGGTCGACGCGCCGCACGTCGTCGAGGTACGCCTTGAGCGGCTTCAGGTCGAAGATCTCCCCCTTGGGTGCGACCTGGAGCATGAGCTTTCCGGTCTTGCCGACGAAGCGGGAGCGCAGCTCCGCGGGAATGTCGGACTCGGTCACCGGGGAGGCGTTCAGGCTCTCCTTGAGAAGCGCGATCTTCCCGGGAAGTTCGCGGAACATGCCACCCTGGAAATCCTGCAGCATCCCGACCGCGTTGCGATCCTTTTCCTTTTCCAGCCCCGCGAAGAAGGCATCCAGAACCGTGAGAAACCCCGCCACCTTTTTGAGCTCGGGGCTGCGCTCCTCGGTCAGTTTCGCCTTGAGTGCGACGGTCGCGTTCCGGAAGTTCTCGAACACGGTGGGAAGCTCCATCAGGGAGAGGTCCTCCTCGTATTTTCCCGGGTTCACCCCGGCGAGTTCCCCTCGTATGGCGGCCAGCTCGGCGAGCTTCTCAACCTGCCGGTCCGGAATGAAGCTGGCGAGGCTCACCACATGGTCCACGGTGGGCAGCGCCTCCAGGGCGCGGCTCTTCGCCGCGGCCTCCTGGCTGTTTTTCGCCGTCACGGCCGCGAAGTAGCCGGCATTCTCCTTGCTCCGCATCAGCTTGTAGGCGTAGGAGACCGATTGGAGTCCCTTGGCCTGCAGGTTCATCAGGTTGTAGTCGAAGGCGATCCTGGAAAGCGGATAGAGGGAGGCGGCGCAGCAGATAAGCGTCGCGGCGATCACGATCCTGGGATGGCCGAATAGGACTGTTCTGAGTTTTGAGTTTTGAGTTTTGAGTTCCACACTCTGAGCGTGGGGACGGCGGCGCCGGGCGAGCAGCACCAGCATGGCGGGGAGCACCGTGAAGGTGACGGCGACGCAGATCGCCACCCCGCCGGCAGCGATGATGCCGAGCTCGGCTATCCCCTTGAAATCGGTGAGGGTGAAGGTGAGGAAGGCGGCCGCAACCGTCGCCGCCGCCATGACGATGGCCCAGACGTTCCTGTTCAATCCGGTCTCGATGGCGGCCAGTTCACCCTGGCCCAGCTTGAGCTCCTCCTGATAGCGCAGCACGACCTGGATGCCGTACTCGATCCCGATCCCGATCAGCATGATGGCGAAGACCATGGAAAGTATGTTCAGGTGCCCGACGGCCGCGGTCGCGAAGCCGAAAGAGAGCGAGATGGCGACCAGGAGCGACACCATGGCGGCGATCACGTTCAGCACCCCGCGAAACGCCAGCAGCAGGAGGACCACGGTGAGCGCCAGCGAAAGGCAGGTGGCGAGCGCTATGTCCTTCTGGCTGGTGGACATCTCCTCGTTTTCCAGCACCGGGGTACCGGTGAGCCCCGCCGTCACCCCCTTGAATTCAGGAAGCGCCCGCAACTTGGCGATCTCCACCCGAAGCTTGGCGATGGCCGCCTCGGCCGGGACGAAGCCTAAGCTCTTTTTCGCCGGCAGCACGGTCAGGATCTGCTGCCTCCCCGCCCGGGCGAAGGAGGA
>Ga0209430_1002679_pt1 | contig 11143 bp, 9 predicted proteins | sample BarGraIncub1133A_FD_184504 | JGI IMG/M metagenome (GOLD analysis project Ga0209430, IMG submission 184504) | Arctic peat soil microbial communities from Barrow, Alaska - Barrow Graham LP Incubations 11-33A (SPAdes) (version 2) | ecosystem: Environmental > Terrestrial > Soil > Wetlands > Peat... | reverse complement strand
CAATGGGCCATTCAGCATCCCAAGAATAAATTGAGCGGAGATCATTACACCAAAGGTGATCTCTCCATTGATCACTCCCATGGCGCAATAAAAAACAATAGCCATATTTTTAATGCTCTCAATAAACTGTGCACCAAGATTCTGTAAGTTTGTAACATTCAATACGCGTTGATTGACCCGATACAAACGTGCCTGAATTTCTTCCCACTTCCACCGACGTGGCTTCTCAATATTGTAGATCTTGATATCCTGTATATTTGATACTGTTTCTACCCAATAGCTCTGGTCCTTCGAAATTAATTCAAAATATTCCCAATCCAGCTTCTTACGTATGGATAAGAATAGTAATACCCACAAAACATAGAGTATCGACCCCCCTAGAAAAATATAAAATAAGACTGGGTGATAGAGAAATAAAATGATGCTGAAGACCACAAAGGTAAACATGGAGAAGATAAAGGAAAGAGAGTTATTCATAATGAAACTCCGAATCCGCTCATGGTCTTGTGCCCGCTGCAAAATATCTCCAATCAATTTGTTTTCAAAGAAAGTGACGGGTAGCTTCATCAGTTTGACCAGATAATCAGAAATCAAAGCAATGTTTACACGTGAAGTGATGTGCATCAATATCCAGTCGCGTGCTACGTTAAAAATGGTAACACTCAATAAGATAGTAACATTTCCAATCAGTACCATATTAATAAAACTGATGTCGGATGTTTTGATTCCGATGTCTATCACTGCTTTTGAGATAAAGGGGAGGATGGCTTGCAGCAATGTGACAAGAGTCATTATAATCAGTATGATTGTAAACTGTTTTTTGTAAGGTTTTAAGTAGCGTATAATGCTCATAAAACTTTTCTTCTCCATCTGCTTCTGATCTTTTGTCTGATTAAAGTCTGCTGTAGGTTCAATAGCTAAGGCTGCTCCCTGTTTTTCACCCGGCAGCAGCCATCCTTTCATGAATTCATCATGCGTATAACGAATTTTCCCTTTGGCCGGATCAGAAACATATACATATCTCTTTGTTGTTTTGTAAACAACAATAAAGTGATTTTCTTTCCAGAATGCAATCAGAGGTAAAGGTACCCTGGTAACCAAATCGTCTATTGTGGCGCGAACAGCAAGTGTACGCAACCCGATGCCTTCAGCACCGGTACTGATGTCCAGCAATGAAACGCCTTCTTTACGAATGCCGCACTGGTCACGCAGATATTGAAGCGAATAAAAGCGACCGTAGTATTTGGCTATTATCTTTAAGGAAGCCGGTCCGCAATCCTGTGAATCCATCTGGTATTCAACAGGAAAGCGATCTATAATCATGGTATTCATATCTATTGGTAGCTATTTTGTTCCTAATGACTTGAGGTTGTCAAATAACCTCTCTATAAGTCTTTTATCTTTAGTAATGATTTCCGCCGTACCTTTGCTCTCAAAATCGACGTTTAATAGGATGCCGTAGTTCGTCACAGCTCCATCCGGGAAATGGACAATAGCTAAATAGCTATCAACATCACCATCTTTAGTCGTGACAAGACTTGGCATTTTTGATAATTTTGTCACTTTACCCTTTATGTATCCATACTCATCGTAGGGATAATTATTAACCTTGACATTCACAGGCTGTCCGACTTTTACCTTTCCGGCACCAATAGATGGTATACGTACTTCGCCGAACAGTTCTTGTTGTTTGGGCACAACAGTGAGCACCTCTGCTCCTGATTGAACAAAGCCATGATTACGCCAAAAGCCTAAATATTCCAATCTCCCCTCAAAAGGTGAGATCAGCAGATATCGCTCTTTCCAGACACGGATCTCATTCAATAGATAATTCCGTTTCCCCTGCACTTCCGCCAAAAGTTTCTCTATGGTTTCTGTTTGTTCTATTCGTGTGCGTCTGATTTCAATTTCATTTTGATCAATCCTCCCCAGTACGGTAGATCGGTTGCTCTCTGTACTCCAATAGCTCTCTGATGAGTTCAGATATTGTGTGCGCTGCTGATCCAAATCCTCTTCTGTGATTGCTTTGTGGGTCAGTAGTAATGAATCCTTTTTTAGTTTCTTGCTACTCAAATCCAAGGCTTCCTGACGTATCTTCCGATCAGCATCCACATGACGCAATATATCACGATCAGAAGCTATCTGACTATTCAAATTTCTAATCACAGTGAGATAAAGATCAGAATTAAGGTTTTGTTTATATAGGCTCAAAGCAAGCAAATAATCGTTGAAAGATCCGCTTAACTCACCCATCGCATCCTTGTGGATCTCTATCATACTATCTTCCGAGGCACAGAAAGAAAGACTAAGAACTTTCTCAAGCGCTAGAACCTCTTTTGTCTCAGCAGCATTTTGAATAGATGCCAAAAGGTCGTTTTGTTTTACCATATCGCCATCTTTATGGTAAAACTCTAACTGCCCATCTACTTTTGCGACTAACCGTACCGGTGCCGCACCTGCTGTAAGTGATATATTACCATCTACTGTATCCGGATAGGATATAACACATGATAATACAAATGCGATTATCACCATCACAGCAACAGCAACAGCTACATATGTGGCACCTTTTGTTGGCATCCTGTCTACAATGGCTTGTACCTCCTCACAACGCTCCTCGTTTTTGTGAGAGATGGTATTTCGAATTGGTTCCTTGGACTCTGAAGACATATTTTGGTGTTCTAATAAGATTTGGAAATGAATTAATTGTAACGACCTATCAAAATCAGGTCGTTACAATTAATTCATTTCCAAATCTAGTAATACAATGCTATCCCTCTGTTTGAGAGATTTACCTTAACTTTAAGGTGTTTGATTCTTTCTACCACTATGATTAAGATCTGTACTCAGGATAATGTTTACACTTTATCTTCTCTCTTTTATCAAAACCATATACGGTTATGTCCTCAATCATGAACAATACGCAAGCTTAGTTTTAGTATTCTGCCGTATACGATTTTCTTTAATAACAATCCATCGGGCTTCATGCTCTTTTGGGCTAATTGAATGAAGTAATATCACTTAAAATATTTTCAAGTCTGGTTTGAGATTCATTCTTAGTACACTATATTATTCAGTGACCACCCTATAGAGGATAACTTTCAGGCTGTCCATGTGTCTCTTCTGTTTCTTAATATCATCTCCTTTGAGCTGTTTAGGGGTACAAATGAAAAAGTCGACGCGACTTACATCTACAGGCTTTCCTTTATATTTACCCGGCTTCCAGTCTGGCATAGTGCTGATGAGTCGGAGTAATTCCGTACTTGATTCCGGATATCTGGGATTACCAGCCAAAATCTTCCCCTTTGACACTTTTCCGTCCTTACCGATGATAAACGAAGCAGTGATTAAATGATAAACAGTCACTGAGTCATTATATAAGCCGGTTGAATCAATCCATGTCGCAAAGTTGCGCCCACTCGCAATAAATGAAGGCCAAGGATCTGTCACTTCAAAAGGCACCAGTTTAGGATGGGCATTCTTCTTGAATGTGATTTTAATCGCGCCAATATTTGGAATTGCAGAAGGATAAGGTTTTAAATAAAATCGCTTATCGAAACAAAGAGAGTCTATCGCATCCACATCAAACTGATCTATTAAATAGCTTAAATTCTCAGGTACAGATAATAAATTGAAACATATCTTTCCGTCAACAAAGATAACAGGATGCTTCATATCAGCAGCGAGACTTCTGAGTAAGTTCGTATCACGGAGAACGGTCTTAACGGCGTCGCCCACAAATATTGAATCAGGAACAGCCTTCGCATTCAATGATAACACAAGAATTATGAGAATAAAAAATGCTCTCTTCATTGAAAAAGTAACGAAATTTTTGTCGGTTTTCATAGAATAATTAAATAATTAGATTTTGCTTTTCTTGTTTCTTGACCCTCGATTGCTACTTTTGCAAATAACATCTCCAGAATCTTCTTTTGATTAGAGATCTTTGTAGAATATGGAAAAAACACAGAATCTTTATCATGAAAACAAATTGTCACATTTATTTCACATTCTCACTAAGCTCCACTCAATTCGTAGCTGCTTCTGCAAATTTAAGCCTTTCTTTTTTTACAAATTCTTGAAATTCAGTTGATGCATACTTGAAATTATCATTATTATACACTGCATTATAAGCATTTACCTCAGATGTAGCCGAGCCTTGGTCTAAAGGAGACCTTGCATGTGCCTTTTCATGGATGATGGTTAATTGAAGGTCATAATAATTTCCATTCTCAAAGTTTGACCCTTCGGTATTAAGCCGTATATCGGATACCCAAACGATGTCAGGAACTGATACTGATCCAGAAACTGATCCACCAGGAACTGATCCAGAAACTGAAATTGTTGTAGTAGCTGGTACTGGTTTGGAATTGCAGTCTCCATAAAAACTCGAATCGGAATTACTTATTATATGTACAAATCCTACGGATGATAGATCATTCTCTTGGGCTATTGATAGTAAAAGTGCAGATTTTGTTTCAGTACTTGTAGTCATGGATAATTGTTCACTATTTTGGTATAATGATAATTCAGGTGAAGTATATATACTGTTAATAGCCATATTGTACGCTGAATCAGAAATTATTCTGATTTCAGGATCACTACCATCGGTATATAAACATACCCCATTTTCGTTATAATATTTTACTCCACCAATGCATGCTCGTTGTTCATTTTCACTAAATACATTCATTACCTTTACGAGTTCATCTAAATTTTCCCTTTTTAATTTTTTCATGACAGTTTTAAATTTTAAATCGAATTGTGTCGATTTTGGTTAATGTTATTTTGTTCGTTGTTTTAGTTTGGTCTAATTTCTTGATTCAATTTATATAGATTGAATTTTGTGATTTCAATCTGTTGAATATAGTTATGAATTGTTGTATTACAACATCGATAGGCATTATTCCTTTTTTTACCAAATGGCGTTGTAATATGAAGAGTTGAAAAATATGGTCTTTCTCCTTATGACAGTTGATCAAATATTCGATTATCTCCCATTTGATTTCATAAGACGTCTTTTGTTGCTCTAAAAAATATTTGTTTGATATTTGTTGATTAGAAATACGATAGTACAATAGAGGCTGCGCTTCAACATAAAAAATAGCACCAAGCTTTGCCATTTGAAACCATAGTTCATAATCTTCAGCATGTTTATATTCTCTATATTGAATATTGTTATTTACCCAAAACGAATGGCGAATCATAGCTGTTGGATGGCAGAAATAATTCTTTTCTAATAATTTCAAAATAGGTTCTCTGACTTTTCCATATAAAGAACCGTATATACTATTGGGGATTCCATCACCAAAAAAGGTTATCCAAGAAGAACATATATCTATTTTTTTATCTCTATTTAAGATTTCAACCTGAACCTTAAGGCGCTCAGGCGCCATGAGGTCATCGGCATCCATCCGAGCTATATATTCCCCTTTTGCTTCTAAAAAACCTCGATTAAGAGTTGAGATAAAGTCATGATTGCAATTAATTAAACGAATGCGTGAATCCTTGAAAGAGGAAACTATCTGAGATGTGTTGTCAGTTGAGCCGTCGTCCAAAACAATTAGTTCCCAATTAACAAACTGCTGAACAATTATACTATGTATTGCAAAAGCTACTGTATTTGCAGCATTATAGACCGGCATAACAATCGAAACTGTTATTTTACAAGTTTCTACATTTGCACTTTGATGATTTGTATGCTGTTTTTTCATTAATCTGATGATTTTCTTCAGCTTATCAGTATGACAAGTATTTCTATTTAATTATTTATGTATTTGATTCAAACTTTCTACCCCAGAACATACCCGATGCTTCCCAACGAGGACGGTCAGACTCAGTTAATACCAAAGGGTGTTTTGGCCCGGTATCCCAATCGATATAACGATAGTTATTATTAATGATAGTGTCTTTCCATTCAGAATTATGTAGTATGGTGTGAAAGTATAATTCATCAGGCACAAACGTATATTTGAAGAATTGGTATAATGAATCAGAAGGAGTGCATCTCTTAGAAAGATACTCTACGCATGAATGTGTTAATGACCACCATTGTGAACCACCAAAAGGTGTAATATCGGAAGGAAGTTCAAACTGAACATGAAATCTTCTTTGAAAGTCGATTAGTAAGTCTACCTTTTCCTGGCTTTCTTCATCCATCAACCATTTGTAACACAATCGGTCTTTTCCTCCATTTGCCCAGCCCTTGTATGGTATAGGGTGCCATTCCATGAAGTTTGAAGAACAATTCAATTCAAAGAACTTCTTTATTTCAGGATCAGGAAGCAAGGGAAGGTCTTGCCCACTGATTAAATGAACATAGTCCGCTTTTTCCCCTGAGCTAAGATATGTGTGAATTAGAGCAAGCGTTGCCTTGATTATGCTAAATCCGCCCCAATTGACTGATATGCGATTAGGTGTGAGTGTAATAAAAGAGTTATAGGGAGCCAGTTGCTCTCGAAAAGAGTCAATATCTGACTTACTATCTATATGGAGATAAATAGAATTTCCTTCTACACATATCAGTGAGAGTAGTCGGGCTAGTTGTTGCGGGTCTTTATGAGCCAAAATTAAGTATGCAAACTTCATGGTTTCTTTCTATTTGTTTACTTTAAAGTTCAATGTTATTCATGCATTGTTAATAGCACTCATAGTTTCTATTTAAAGATTTCTGGGCAAATGTATGATTTAGTTTCCAATAAACAAAAGAAATTAGAAATATATTTAGAAAACTTTTTATTTGGTACTCACTTGCTGAATTTAAGACATTTTCTAGTGTTTCTCTCTAATAAAGGTTATTTTCCGCACCTTTCCGGAACAGAGTCACCCGGAGGCTGTGATTCTAAAGAGCATATTCGTTTATAATTCTTTATCGTTGGTTAATCTTTGCTGTTTCTCGCGGATTTTATTTTATTTGCTTATCAAGCCACTTCTAATAACGGAAACGTCCGTTCCTTCATCGAATGAAAGAACGGACGCACCTACTATTGTCAGGTCTATTAGTCTTCTACGACTTCAAAATCTTCTTTTGTCACGCCACAAAGAGGACAAACCCAATCATCAGGAAGGTCTTCAAAGGAAGTACCCGGTTGAATGTCGCTATCTGGATCACCTTTTTCCGGGTCATAGATGTAATCGCAAACTGTGCAAATGTACTTTTTCATTGTCTAATCATTTTATTTGTTAGGAGATTGATATTCTTGAACAGCAAATATAACTGTATTTGCTGATACCAAAAAGTTATTGCGTATTTTTCTTGTATTTCTCTTTTCTGTTGTTTTTTCGAATTTCGAATTTGAAATCAGTAAATAAGTACTATTTATCTACACTACCTACACCGAGAAGTGCCATACAATCTCTTGCAGGGCACTTCTCTTCGCTCAAAAAAACATTGCTCATCCATAATTGCTTCCCATTTTATTTGCTAAAAGGCCCTTTTGTATCTATTGTTCATTACCGGACAGCTAATAATATCGTAACCTCAATCCTCCATTTCTAAGCAAAACTGTATCAAAAAGGGGCAATAGCAAGTTTTTTTGTAAGCAATATGCGAGCGAGCAAGTAAGACCGAGAGGAGCCACATTGCACTACAGCATACTGTGGGATGTGGCTTGGTGCACTTGGTGCATTGAAATGAAGGTATCTCGCCATTCTGAAAGTGAAAATAAAAAAAAAAAAAATCCGGGCTCAAAAGCCAGCAGTAAAAAGGCTACCCTCTCACCGTCAAAGGCTGCCCCCTTTGCCGTCATTGCGGGCTTGACCCGCAATCTGTAAATCAACCAGATGAGAAAGTCTTTCTAATAGGGAACATAAATAGCCCAAACCTGAAGGTAAAAGTCAGCAACAAGGATGCATTAGTTATATTGTGCCACAAAATAGCTATATTGTGGCACGAGACAGCTATCTTGTGCCACAATATAGCTGTCTCGTGCTTGAGAATGAAGAATGCACCTGTAAGCGATAAAAAAAGAATTCCCAAGTAACTTTTAATAAGTTACTTGGGAATTAACTATGTGCCCAGAACAAGACTCGAACTTGCACGTCATTTCTAACACTAGTACCTGAAACTAGCGCGTCTACCATTTCGCCACCTGGGCAGGTATTGGTGACTTTCGTCACGGGATAAGTTTTCAAATTCAGATGGTACGAGGTCCGCTAACCCCTCTCTTTAATTTGTGGATGCAAAGGTAGAACTTATCCTGTAACCTGCAAAATGTTTTCTCTTTTTTTTGTCAGAGATCAAAACAAACAGGGAAGTGATCACTGTAGCCTCCGGTGTATTTCTTGCCTGCCCAACTTCGAAAGGGCTTGGTGCCACCATATTTCTTATCTTTCTCTTGCAAAAAGTCCGGCGCATAAATCCATGCCGGCTGAAAAGTGCCCGCTTCGACTCTTGGCTGAAGCAACAACCCATTGGCATAGATCTGATCGATAAGGCTCCACGAATCGATATATTTATAACTTCCTTTGGTTGGTTCCGGAAATGAGGATGGAAAAAGAGAATAAAGTGCGCCGGGTGAAACAGATCCTTCCAGAGCCTTTGTCTGAAGCACTTCTTTTATGTCTGCATCTTTGTAATCGGTATTGAAGTCTCCCATAAGCAGCAAATGCAGATTGCGACGCACTGTGTACAGACTATCAATCTTTGCTTTTATCTGGCTGAGAGCTACGAGACGGGCTTCTTGCGAACCGCTCCGCACTTTGGACGGAAGATGACAGACAAAAATATCCAGGGTGTCGTGACGAAGAGTAAGTCCGGTGACATGAAGCAGGTCGCGGGTCGGACGAATCGTGGTATCCTGAAAGACAACGGGGTAGCTGTGATAGCTGAGTAATCGAAACCGTTCGGGACGATAAAGCAGTGCCACATCAATGCCGCGCACATCCGCGCAATTAGTCATCACATATTGGTAATCTTGTCGACGGAGGGAGGAGCGACGAGTAAGCTGAAAAAGCACGCTGTCATTTTCCACTTCGCACAAACCAACCAGTACCGGTGGCTCCCACTCTCCTGCGGAAATAATGACCCGTGCGATGTGTTCGAGTTTCTCATTGAAACGCCGGTATCCCCAACGACGCATCGAGGTAGGAAGAAATTCTCCATCCTCCTTCCCAGCATCTTTCTCGCAATCAAAAAGGTTTTCCACATTATAAAAGAGCACACGAAAAGAAGGTTCATCGGCTCTTGCCTGTGATGTAACTATCATCAGCACAAGCAAGAGGAGCAGCCTCATCAATTGTGATCTTTCGAAGCAGGTACAAACTCATAGGCACCCATATCGGGAGTGCCGTCGGACATACGGCTCCCCCCATCTGCATCCTGAGGTAGCAGAGAAGAGTAGTCCGGATCAGCTTTTCCGATGGCAGCGGAAAGTGAGTCCAAATGGAAATCATAGATGTAATCGTCTTTCCCGGTGGCATGAAAAACAGGATCTTCGCTCCATAGTATTTCCGTAAAGCGGCTATCTGTTTGCTCCTTCGAACGGATCAGGGAGGCATGGAAAATACATTCAAAGGAAGTTGCCACCTCTTCTTTATTGAATGTGTGACTCAGCAGTAGCTCCGGAATCCGTGAACCGTAGATGATACAGTTTGTAAAGGAGGTATTCGTGACAGGATAGAAGACGAGGTTATCTTTAGAAGAACCGGTATAATTTCTGATGCTTACGGAGGATCCTTCACGAAGATCCCATACATAATAGTTGGCGATGGTACAATGCAGGAAGCGATAACTGCCACCAAGCAGAGAGAGACACGCATAACGGGCGTTTGTAAACAGAGAGTTATCTGCTTCCATGCGACAGTTTACCGCTTGCAGCCCATTGCCCCGTACATTGTGAATCGTTGAACTATGCATCTCCAGTTTGAGAGCCGTCACATCGGATGAGTCAGCAAGGATGCCATAGTTGCCTCCCCGGATAATGGTATGTGTGAGACTGTTGCCCATACTCCCGGCAGAGAGGCGAACGCCCTCCCACTGTCCGGCAAGGAAATCATACGGCAGATCGGCAAACAAGTTATCAATGCGATCACCCCGCAATATGACCGGCGCGGCTGCTGTTCCATTGGAAAGAAGCGTGCCATCCACCTTCAGAGAGGCCCCGCTGTGAAAATGCAACGTAGTGCCTGCGGCGAGTGTCAGCGTGACGCCCGGAGCAACATACAAACTATCATAAATAAGAAACGGACGAGTGGCACTGAGCGTTGTATCAGAGGTAATCAACTTGCCCTGCCACTTGGTTGCATCCTGACCGTAGGCACGGAGTTTGACGTGTTGCATGACTCCATTGGTAATAAAAACAATGGAATCTTTGAACAATTGCGGACTGTTTTGTCCGCTGGCTGAAGGATTGACACGGACGAAAACGTACAAACTGTCTTTGGCATCAATCTCCAGATCATTGATTTGGTTAGTCGATTGTCCATCCACATTGATAATAAATCCCGAGTGATCAGGGTCTGCCAGATAAAGAGTCTGAATACGCAGTGCCTTCTTGTTGGGATTATAAATCATGAAACGTTGGTCGGCAGAAGCCTCTCCGGTAAAGACGGTATCAAACGAAACAGTATCTTTTGAAAAGGAAAGGCGATCAGACGGGCTGGAAGAAAAATCGTTATTCTCGCAAGAGACCATTCCTGCAAGTAAAAGCAACAGAGTGAAACACACCGAAAGAATCTTCTTCATAGCCATACTCGTATTAACGCACATTTTTCAATACATCCAGCAGATGGTTCCAAAACAAAGGAACTGATGGAATAAAAATCCGTTCCTGCGGAGAATGCACTCCCTCCATGGTAGGACCAAAAGAAACCATATCAAGATCGGGGTACTTTTCAAGGAACAAGCCACATTCCAGTCCGGCGTGGATGGCCATCACTTGCGGTTGCTTCTTGAACAGACGGATATAAGACTCACGTACTATCCGGAGTATCGGGGATTGAAGATTCGGTTTCCACCCGGGATATCCCTCTCCATGGGTAACTACCCCACCGCCTTGCGCAAAGATCGCTTCGATCTTGTCTGAGATCGCTTTCTTTTCACTTTCCACGGCGCTACGCTGACTGGTCACCACCTCAATGATACCGTCTTTCTTATTTTGTTTGACAGAAGCCATATTGGTGGATGTCTGTACCAACCCTTCGA
>Ga0209430_1002677_pt1 | contig 11147 bp, 14 predicted proteins | sample BarGraIncub1133A_FD_184504 | JGI IMG/M metagenome (GOLD analysis project Ga0209430, IMG submission 184504) | Arctic peat soil microbial communities from Barrow, Alaska - Barrow Graham LP Incubations 11-33A (SPAdes) (version 2) | ecosystem: Environmental > Terrestrial > Soil > Wetlands > Peat... | reverse complement strand
TCCAGATTTGATTAAAGCCAAAAGCTCTTCTCTCATTTTAAGCTCGGATATGTTATAGCCGTGAGCTGAAGCTATTATTTTGACACCGGAGTTTAGAACCTTTAAGATTGCTTCTTTATCACCATGAGTTCCTATTTCATCGGTCATTATTACACTGGGCGACATACTTCTTAAAAGCATCTCCATTCCAAGAGTTTTGGGACATCCATCCATTACATCTGTTCTAAAGCCAACATCGTTTTGCGGAATCCCTTTATGGCAGGCGGCAATTTCTGACCTTTCATCAACAATTCCAGTCTTAATGCCAGTAAAATCAAAGTTTTTATCACCATTACTTACAATTCTGGCTATATCTCTTAAAATAGTTGTTTTACCGCATTGTGGAGGACCGATTATCAAAGTATTATATATGTCGAAGCTACCCTTGGTTATATATTTGATAAGGTGATTGGAGCATCCCCTTATTTCTTTTGCCACACGTATGTTTAATCCATTGAAGTCCTTGATATTCTTTATTTGACCGTCTAACATTATGACTTTGCCGCAAAGGCCAACTCTATGTCCTCCACGAAGGGTCAAATATCCTGATTTGATTTCATCCTGATAAGCATATACAGAATTCTCACTCATGAGCTCCATGGTTTTCAAAATCTCTTGCTGCATTACCACATAAGCATCTTTAATATCTTTTGAAAGCTTGCCACTTGTCGTAACAAACCAATCAGCATTCTTGTAAAAAACCATTAATGGCTTTTTAGCCCTTAGCCTTATTTCCTCAAGATTGTCCAAAATTTCTATATCCACTTTTAATAAAATATTTTTTATGCTCGGTATTAGGAATGGAAATATGTCAATTTCAACTGATCTGATTTTTTGTAATTGAGGATTAGTCATTTTTGTTCATCTCCCAAACTTTTTCTTTAGAATTATTTATATATATATATTAGGCCTTGTCCAATTTTATGACTTATTTAGAAAAATCATTTACTTTTTATTGGTAAAGCAGGCATATTACAGGATGTAACCATTGGATAAATAAAAAAATCACACTATTCAGCTAAAGATAAATTCTATCTGAATAATATGATTTAATTAATATTATAATTTAAGCTCTATACCTTAAAGTTATTTCACATCCCATTTAACTGAGAAATTTCCTTCTGTTTCACTACCGGTAATTATTAGCTCGTATTTTCCATCCTTTTCGGCATTAAGCTCTTCAGTCCCTGATTTGTTTGTTTCTAATTCAAGTGCAACATTTTCATCGGGATCAAATATTTTAAGTGTTAACTCACCCTTCTTACTTCTGATGAATAATCTATTACTATATTAGCTCCCTTCTCAGCATTAATTGTTTTAGTTTTAGCTCCTGTAAAAAGCTTATAAGAACCGTTTATTTTATTACCAACATTTGAACCACTATACAAAACCTGCATATTTTTATCACAGCCCGTAAATACAATCAATGTTAGAAAGACTACTGCCAAACTTATAATAATGCTTCTCCTCACAATTAATCCCTCCTATTATCTCAACGACACTTTTCTATTCATCATGCGTCCAATCAAGTAGAACAGAACGCATATCATTATTACAACAAACACGTATCCACTCAATCCTATTGTAATGTTAGTAGGTGTTAAGCCATTAATATTCTCCAGTAAGGATCCAAGCATATTTTTAGTCGAGAGTGATGCACTTACGTTTCCAACTAAGTTTAACTCTATAGAAAATGGAACAAATATTGTAAGTACTGATTGAACAATTTGTAAAATTACATATGTTGCCAAAAACACTAAAAATGCTGATGCAGCACCCATTCCATAGAAAGCAGGTCTGTTGGCAACTGTAATTGAAAAAAATATCTGGGCAAGTAAATATAATATTGATAATAATATCATCGGAATAAGAAAGTAAATTACTTTTTCAAGACCATATTTCTCAAATTCACTCATTATCTCAGCTAACATTGTACCATTAACCCCAAACCCGTACAGGCTGACACATATTGCTACAATTGCAACAACAAAGCTGATAACGATCCACGTAAAAGCTACAATTGTCTTTGAAGCTAAGAGAAGCTGTGGCTTAACAGGAAGAGTAAACATCAAATAGCCTTCATTTGAATAGAGATTTTTATAAAATCTCATTACAACAACAACAAAGGTGATTATAACCACAGCAATTCCAACTAATATAAGGATAAATGACGATGTACCCGTAAGCCAACCTAGATTAAGCTGCTTGGCAACCAAAGCCATTACTGCAAAAAACATAGCGATAAGGTAAAAGAATGGTATAACACGAGCAGTATCCTTTATCTCATATTTTAATAATTTTCTTAACATTTGAATACCTCCTCAAAAAGCCCTTCTACAGATTTACCAGTTGTTTGGCGTATGTTGTCAACAGTGTCATCAATCAGCACCTTGCTCTCACCAATCATAATTACTCTATCAAATATTCTCTCAACATCATTTATTAGATGAGTAGAGAGTAGTACTAAAGAATCCTCAGAGTAGTTATTCAAAATAATGTCTAGCATTGCTTTCCTAGATGCTGGATCAAGCCCGCCTAAAGGCTCATCTAGCAAATACACCTTAGCTTTACGTGACATTACAAGTATTAGTTGAACTTTCTCCTGCATTCCCTTTGACATACTTTTAATCTTCTGCTGCGGATCCAACTTGAATTGCTTAAACATTTCTTCTGCTTTCTTTCTGTCAAAATCAGCATAAAAATCTTCAAAGAAATCTAAAGCATATTCTGCCTTGTTGTTTTCTGAGAGATAAGTTTTCTCGGGTAAATAGGATATTAAAGACTTTGTATACTCATTTGGAATATTCCCATCAATTGTAACCTTACCACGGTAGTCATTTATTAGTCCTGCAATGATTTTTATCAGTGAAGTTTTTCCGCAACCATTTGGTCCTAGTAATCCAACAATTGTACCTTTTTCAAACGAAAGAGATATATTATCCAGCACTGTTTTAGAACCATATTTCTTTTGCAATGAGCTAATTTCAATAATCTTACTCATTTTTATCTTCCTCCCTTTTACCATCCAATTTATTTGATACCACATAAACAATCTCTTCTTTTTTATAGCCCAGTTTTAGCATAGAGTTATAATAATTGTCTGTATATTCCTCTGCCATCTGATCTCTCGCTTTTAAAATCTTTGATTGATCCTGAGAAACATATCTGCCTGATGTTCTTTCAGTGTAAAGCAATTCGTCTCTCTCCAGCTCGGACAAGGCCCTTTGCATTGTATTTGGGTTTACAGAGAATTCCACTGCCAGCTCGCGAACAGACTGTAATCTCTTTCCTGCTTCCCATTCGCCAGATACTATTTTAAGCTTTACATCATTCATAATTTGAATGTATATTGGAATGTTGGATGAAAAATCACTTGACATTAAATCACCTCCATTTATTTTTTAGTTATGTGCCACACTATATTTCATTGTTATCTCCAGCTTTTATTGTATTATTGTATTAGTTAACTAATACAATAATACAATAAAAGAATAATTCTGTCAATGTGTTTTCATAAATAACTCCAAATTATAACTTTTAAATAAAAAGCTGCCTCTCCATAGAAATTTAATTCCATGAAAATGCAGCTTTCGTGCTTGGTACTATGAAAAAATTTATATCTTTGATCCATAGATAAGCTCTTTATTTAAATACTCTCTACAAACAGTGCATATACTCCTCAGCCTCACTACCCACAACAGGATAGCCTGCACCCTTTGCACAGAAGATTGAGTTTGATGTGTACTGCGTATCTGCATCCTTGTTATAGTCGCTATTCTCAATAACAGCTGCCTCATTATGACATATATCATAGCCATCAAAAAATAAGCTTATACTGCCCTTGCCTTTTGTAAAAGAAACCAGCTCAGTACTATAATTCATGAAATTAGCTACTGGCCCTCTCCCGTTTATTATTACTTTACCACCAATTGTAATAGGCGCTTCAAATGTGCCCTGCAGCTTCTGCACATCTGATAAGACTCGACCCATATTACCTTGCTCCACCTCTATTTTGAAGCGATAATACGGTTCAAGCAGCATGCAATCTGCTTTTTCCAAGCCCTGGCGTAGCGCACGCAGAGTAGCTTCTCTGAAGTCGCCTCCACTGGTATGCTTTAGATGAGCATTTTTGTGGTCAACTCTTCCTCTGTTTCGAATGCTTTTGGTATGATATAAAATTTGCTCAGAAAATGTGGTCTTACCAGCATCCACATGTGCTAATACACCTATTGTTTTGTTCACATTTCACCCCATAAAGAAGACTTAGTTCAGATGAAGTTCTCTGAGATAAAAAAACTGCTAACATTCATAAAATGTCAGCAGTTCGTTTAATTATTAAAAGTCACAGATTATTCTTCTTCTTTGTCATCATGCTCGCAACCGCATTCGCAGTCACAGCCTTCGCCTTCATCTTCACAATCCCACTCTAATTCTATCTTTTCGTGGCAATGTGGACATTCTATTGATTCTGCGTCTTCATCAATTATGTCCAAATCTACTTCAATATCCTCACCGCAGTATGGGCATTCAATTTCTTCAAATTCAAGTTCATCTTCCTCTTCATAGATGATTTTCTCGAGATCGGCAAGATCCTCGTCAATACCATCAACCTGTTCAGCAATTTCGTCTTGAACTTCTTCAACATCCTCAATCGCAAGAGAAATGTCATCCAAAACATCAATGATAGCATTCAACAACTTACCTTCATTTGTTGAATCATTAATTTTCATACCTTCAGCCAAGCCCTTAATGAAAGCTACCCGTTCGCTAATATAGCTCATAATCCTACCTCCTCATTATTGTATAATATTTTTATTTTACTCTTTCCATGTACTCATTAGATCTAGTATCAATCTTTATTATATCACCAGTGTTAACAAAAAGCGGAACTTTTATAACAAACCCTGTTTCAACTGTTGCAGGCTTAGTTACTCCATTGGTAGTATCTCCCTTGAAACCAGGATCAGTTTCAGTAACTTCAAGCTCAACAAATGTAGGTGGCTCAATGCCAAAGACATTGCCCTTATGGGAAAGGATTCTAACTACTTCATTTTCCTTAACTAAATCCAGTGTATTCCCAATTGTATCCTTGTTTATTGGAATCTGCTCAAAAGATTGAACATCCATGAAATAGTACAAATCATCATCACGGTAAAGGTATTGCATATCTTTTCTTTCGATATGAGCTTTTGGCATTTTATCAGTTGGGTTAAAAGTTCTTTCAACTGTAGCACCAGTTACTACATTCTTCATTTTGGTTCTTACAAAAGCAGCTCCTTTACCAGGCTTTACGTGTTGGAACTCTATTACTTGAAAAATATTATTATCCAACTCAAACGTTACACCATTTCTAAAATCACCAGCTAATATCATACTTTACCTCCGTAATATAAATAAATATACATTTTATGGATAAATAATAACGTAAAACTGATTAAGCTTTAAATGTATCCTAGTTTATATTAAATTAAATTTGTCTTTAAGGCAAGAAATATTTTCAATATAACAGATAAATACGTAATTATTATTTAAATTTAATAACTTGTTAATGCTTTTGTAATTAATTACCTGCAATCATAGAATTATTAATTCTTTTGTGGATTTTGTCAGCACAATAGGATTATCATCTTTTATTATAATAGTGTCTTCAATTCTAACTCCACCCAACCCTTCAACATATATTCCGGGTTCAATAGTAACCGCCATATTATTTTCTAGTATTTTGTCGCCACCTAGTGAAAGCCTTGGGCTTTCATGTATTTCTAATCCTACACCATGACCTAATCCATGTCCAAATTTTCCTTCAAAACCATTTTCATAAATAATGTCTCTTGCTATTTTATCCACTTCTTTTCCTGTCAGCCCTCTTACTGCACCTTTTTCAGAGGTCAATTGAGCCTTCAAAACTATGTTATATATATCTATCAGCTTTTTATCCGGCTGACCTAGAAATACCGTTCTTGTTATGTCAGAGCAATAATGATTATATATTGCGCCAAAATCCATTGTTATTGCATCACCCAATTCCAGTTTTTTCTCTGACGCAATTCCATGTGGCATTGAAGATCTAAGTCCTGATGCAACAATTGTTTCAAATGAAGCTCCTGAGGCACCAAGTTTTTTCATTTTATATTCCAACTCAGCAGCAACGTCTAGCTCAGTGATGCCAGGCTTTATCATTGACAACACATGTAAAAATGCACCATCTGCAATCTGTACTGCCTTGTTTATTGTCTCAATTTCCTGTGCATCCTTGATGCTCCTCAACTCATCTACAACTGAGCCAATACCCATTAATTCCGTATTTTCAAACTTTTCTGTAAATAATTTATATGAAGCATAGCTTGCACTTTGATCTTCGAAACCAAGCTTCTTTACACCCTCAGAATTTATTATTTCATATATTGTATCAATTATATCAGGCTTGTGCTGAACAATCTCAAAAAATAGTGCCTGCTTTGTTGACTGCTCAATATATCTGAAGTCTGTCAGTAAATATGCTTTTTTATCAGTTATTAACAAATTTGCAGATGTACCAGAAAATCCAGATAGATACATGTAATTTTCTCTTTTAGTTATAAGTGCTCCATCCACATTTAAATTCTTAATTTTACTTCTAAAAATACTTAATCTATTTGATAGTATTTCTTTATCAACCATTTTGATTTCCTCCTATAATCCACTAAACAAAGATGATTTTCTCATGGGAAGTTATTATTTAATTGTTCCTAAATATTTGCTGCCGCGTGCAGAGCCAAAATATAGCTCATTTTTCCAAAGCCACATATTTGTCCAACGCAAACTGGAGCAATAACAGAGGTGTGTCTAAATTCTTCTCTGCTATATATATTGGAAAGGTGTATTTCAATTGTTGGAACCTCTATTCCCTTTATAGCATCTCTAATAGCGATACTGTAATGTGTATACGCACCTGCGTTTATTATAATGACATCGTATACTTCTCTAGCAGCATGTAGCTTATCAATAATCTCCCCTTCATGGTTTGACTGAATAAAATCTGTTTCCATTCCAAGCTCTTTTGAAGTAGAGATAACTTCATTGGCTATATTAAGTAGTGTTTCGCTTCCATAAATATCCTGTTCTCTCACACCCAACAAATTCAGATTCGGGCCATTAATAACCAAAACCTTTTTCATCTCTCACCCATAACCCTTTCAAAATAATATTATTTAATTCTAAATGTACAGAGACTGTGGTCTCTAATTATTGCAATTTTACATTTTGTTCTTTACACTCTCATATATATTTTTCATTTCCAACGCATCCTCAGCCATCATGCCTCTGGATTCACAAATAATTACTGGTTCCATGTTTCTCTTTACTAGTACCGGAGCTAGTTGCTCAAATTCCGGTCCATACTGTTTATCAACAAAGTTCCAATGTTTTTTTTCTCCACCTTTAGTATACTCTATTCTACTGAAATGACAGTGAATTTGCTTAGTTCTATCTTTGCCTATAGAATTTTCTATTATATCAATAATACTGGCAAAATCTTCTTCGAAATTTATACTGCCAAGACCCCTAGCATGTATATGACCAAAATCAATGGTTGGAATAATTCTTTCATCTATTTTGCACATTTCCATTATTTCTTCAAGCGTACCCAATTGGTTATGCTTGCCCAAAACCTCAGGGCAAATACTAATATCCCCATAACCTGCCATATCTGATAACTCTATAGTTTCCTTCAGTACTTGCATAGCGGTTTCAAGTGCCCAGTTTCTATCTACTTTACTGCAAGAGCCCGTATGAATAACTATTCGTTTTGCGCCCATCCATTTTGCTGCCCTTAGCGTATCCAAGATAAACTTTATTGAATTCTCTCTTTTTTCTATTTCTTCACTTGCCATACTGATATAATAGGGAGCATGAAGGCTTACAGAAATATTATTAATTTTGGCTTCTTTACCAATCTCTATAGCAGTTTTTTCACCAATTTTTACACCCTTTGTACATGAGTATTCATAAGCATTTAAGCCCATCGAAGCAAGCCAAGCCGGCATCTGTAATGATGCTTTGTAACCTTGTTCATAAAAGCTATCAGAATTTCCTGCCGGTCCAAATCTTATCATGGCTTCTCCCATACTGCTTCTTATTTATTTTCAAGGAAAACTTTCATTGCCTTATAGAACATATAAATATCAATTTTGCTAGTTACTTCAATTGGTGCATGCATAGATAGAATAGGTACACCGCAATCAAGAACCTCAACGCCCAAGTTTGCAACATACTGTGCTATAGTTCCACCACCACCCTGATCAACCTTTCCCAATTCAGCTGTATGCCATACTATTTGATTTTCATTAAATAGTTTTCTTATCATGCCCATGTACTCAGCATTCGCATCACTGGCATCATATTTTCCTCTTGAACCAGTGTATTTTTGCACTACAACACCATTTCCCATATAGGAAGCATTCTTTTTGTCATATACATCAGCATAGTTTGGATCAACTGCTGGATTTACATCAGCTGATAGCATATTGGAATTTTCAAGGCATTGATTAAGTAATACATCAGAATAGTTTTCGCTTGTCAAATATATAATTTTTGAGATAAAGCTCTTCAAGAAGTTTGACTGAGCCCCTGTATTTCCTACACTACCAATCTCTTCTTTGTCGGTTAGAATACAGAGTGCCGTTTTCTCAGATGGATTAATATCTATCATTGCTTTTACGCAAGTAAATGAACATACCCTATCATCCTGTCCATAGGCTCCAATCATACTTCTGTCCAGTCCAATATCTCTGGCCTTAAAAGCTGGTACTGCCTCCAGTTCAGCTGATAAGAAATCTTCTTCAACGATACCATATTTCTCATTGAGAATTTTTAGTATATTTAACTTAACCTTTTCCTTAACTTTTTTATCATTATATGGTCTAGAACCCAATAGAATATTTAATCCTTCACCAGTTACCGCATCAGTTGCCTTCTTTTGCATCTGTTCCTGAGCTAGATGTGGAAGTAAATCTGTTATTGTGAATATTGGGTCATTGTCGTCTTCACCAATGCATACCTCAATACTTGTTCCATCAGCCTTTACTACAATTCCATGAAGTGAATATGGAATTGTAACCCATTGATATTTCTTTATACCACCATAGTAATGTGTTTTTAACAGAACAAGTCCAGAATCCTCATACAACGGATTTTGTTTTATATCAAGTCTTGGAGCGTCTATATGAGCACCCACCATGTTAATTCCTTCCACCAAAGGCTTCTCCCCAATTACAGCAAAGGCCACTGCTTTGTGCTTATTAATACAGAAAACCTTCGCACCTTTATTTAACTTCTTACCTTGCTTAAATAATTCCTGTAAGTCCCTATATCCAGCCTTTAGTAATTCTTTTTCCACAAAAGAGCAAAACTCTCTTTCTGTTTTTCCTTTATCTAAATATTCCTTATAGCTCTCACACAAATCAAATGCCTTGCCAACCTCATCTTCACTCTGTTCCCAAGCATTCTTAATAACGTATGATAGCTGATCTTTTAGTATCTCTGCCTGCGTCTTTTCTTCAATCATTTTTTTATACCTCTCTTTTGACTTCGAATTAAAAAATTGATAATATTATATAGTATTATCTAATCCTATATTTTAATTAATATATATTAGGATAATTAATTCTAGTTTAATTATACTTTTCAAAGGAGAAAGTTACAATGCATGATAGCCATATTCATTCAAAATTTTCTACTGATTCACATTTAGAGGTACAAGCTGCTTGTAAAAAAGCAGTTGAAATTGGTCTAAAGGGTTTAGTTTTTACTGATCATGTAGATTATGATTATCCAGATTTTGATGATGATTTTTTAATCGACTTCGACCAATACTTTAAGTTCTTTAATAAGCTTAAAAATGAGTGGGAAAATAAATTAAACATACTTATTGGTATAGAGATGGGATTTCAGCCACATTTGTTAGATAAAATAAATAAAATACTGGATACATATAACTTTGATTTTGTTATAAATTCTGTTCATATAATTGATCATATAGATCCATATACAGGTGTATTTTTCAAAGGAAAAACTCAGCACCAAGCTTATGAAAGATATTTACAGGAAATTTTGTGTTCAATTAAATCCTATGCTAATTTTGACATCATCGGCCATATTGGGTATGTTGCTAGATATGGAAATTTTGAAGATAAACCATTAAGATACAAAGACTATAGTGACATTTTGGATCAAATTCTAAAAACTACAATTGAGATGGGTAAAGGGATAGAGTTGAACACGTCTGGCATAAGAACTGATTTACACTCTCCAATACCTGGCTATGATGTTTTTGATAGGTACTTTGAGTTAGGTGGTGAAATTGTGACTATCGGATCAGATTCACATTCTGAAGAGCATCTGGGTCATAGCTTTAAGGAAGCTACAGATTTTCTAAAAAAGATAGGTTTCAAGCAAGTAGTTCATTTTGATAAAAGAAAACCAATATTTGAAAAGATCTAGAATTAAAGTTAATTTTTAAATTTCATATGTAATGGGGTGCTTTAAAGCACCCCCAAATGATAATTATTTCTGAAATAAGTCTATGGAACCCAAAACTACGTGTGCCAATCCAAATCCAAGTACACCAGCACCAATTGCAACTGTTGTGTCACGCTTATCCATGCCATGTTTTTTCATGTCATAACCTCGCATTGCCAAACCTGTTGCCGTGACCGCTGTACCTAAAATTGCAGGAATTAGTCCTTCTCTCAAAAGAATCACTCCTCTACTTAGAAATAAAATCATTATTAATATCTACGTTTTTAAAAAATATATGTATGAAAAAATATTTAATAAAATTAAAAACTTTCCAATTTCTAAGTTTCACAATAAAATCAGCAAACGCAAGTCTGATAATAATAAATTTCTAGAACGAAGTGTCGATGACCCTAAACATTCACTTGATCTTAAACTTGATCCTGATCTATAAAATCAGTCGGCGAAGTCGACTTACCATAACTATTGTCGAGTAGGTGCACCTCGCGGTACTTACCCCTCACAGATCCGGACGTGCCCAATTAAGGCATCCGGCTCTTCACTCCGCCATTCACATAAATCTTAGCCATATATGTTTACATAGATTTTAGGTC
>Ga0209430_1002668_pt1 | contig 11161 bp, 8 predicted proteins | sample BarGraIncub1133A_FD_184504 | JGI IMG/M metagenome (GOLD analysis project Ga0209430, IMG submission 184504) | Arctic peat soil microbial communities from Barrow, Alaska - Barrow Graham LP Incubations 11-33A (SPAdes) (version 2) | ecosystem: Environmental > Terrestrial > Soil > Wetlands > Peat... | reverse complement strand
CATTTTTATAAAAAATATTTTAATTTTTTTCCGTGGAAGTAGTCTTTGAGTGGTTTGAATTACCTTGGATATGAGTAATTCTTAAGGAATATGACATGTAAGTATTTCTATAAAGGAAAAAGAATCAAGTAGTTTCAGCGATCCGTGAATTCCCCTATAATGAGAGAGGTGCTTTAGCTCAAAATAAAAAAGAAGCCGATTTGGCTTCTTCCTGTCTGGCTTACCGCTCGAATCATCTTTTGTATTTTTAGTAGTGTTACATTTTTCTGCTCCTGAAACATCAAATCTGTATAAAGATTATAGTCGTGCAAAAAAAAGTAACACCTCCTTTTAATTAAAAACGAACTTCTCTCTGATTATTTTAAGTCCGTGAACTATTTCACCATTAAGCCTTTTTGATAATGACTCAGTCATATAATAATTATTCAAGTCCGATGCTTTTGGTTGTTTATCGATTTTGACCAGTTTGTATGCTTCTTTCAGTTTGTTCTTTGCATCAACCAGGGGAATAAACTCATTCGTTTTAATTCCGCTTTTATTCAAGATTCTCGCAATTTTATTTGAGTTGGATTTATCGGATAAAGCAATAAGCTTTCTTTTAATTGAAGTTTGGTTGTAGTTTAAATTCTTCACTTCATTTTCACCTAAAACATCATATGCTTTTCCTAAAAAATTATAAGCTTGTTCCAGTATTTGAAATCTTTGTTCCGCGATTGAATTATATAAGGTAGTCTTCATTTCTTCTCTTAGATCAGAGTATTCTTTAAAAGCATCCCGGAATTTTATCTTTGCTTCATTATCCAATTTCAGAAAATCAGAAGGCTGTAAATTATGTGTTGAATTCCTAGCTGTGAATCCGTTCCTCTCTTGTGCCTGTTTAATTATTGCTATACTGGCATTCGTTTCATTTGCGAGTTTGTATTTCATCAGATCGTACTTGATAAGATTTTTGTCTATCAAGTATTTATTTCCTTGTAAAGTGATGTAATATTCATTTAAGGCATCCTCCTTTAATTTATGCTCGCTTAATTCATTGTAGGCATTAATAAGTTTCTCTGCATCCTTCAGTAGTCTAATTGTGTATGCCTTATATTCTGTGTAACTCTTGATTTCTGAATATCTGGTTCCTTTAAAAATATGAGTGACATCATTCCTGTACTTCGTATTTCTGATTCTTCCCATTATCTGACGAAATGAAGTTGAGATGTCATTTAAAGTATGAGCTTTGCTTCCATCGCTTACAATTATATATTGTCCTTCTTCATCTTTAATATCAGATCCCTCGAAACAAGTTGAAGTGTAGAAGTTGATTTTCTTTGGATCACTGCCAACTTTGCTTCTGTGTATTCCGTGGATAGTCGTTTTGTAGCTCTTGTTCCTTTTACTCCAAACTGCTCTACAATTATCATTTGTCAAATTACAAGCTTTGACCAATCTAGCGATTATCTCAACCGAATTAACAAATATATGAGCATTCTGAAATTTACTGTTCAGGTATCTATTGATAAGTTTTTTAATGGTTGCCTCTACCTGAATTGTTTGAATGTTTTCAATATGAATCATTTCAAGTTCAAATGGAGCAACAATTACCGGAATATCTTTTAATTCTTCAAGCGTGAATTCCTCTTCATTTGGTGTTGCAGTCATAAAGCACCAGTTTTTAAATAATGGGTAAATGGCTAAAAGTTTATTGATTGCATCTTTTCTTAATTGGTAGTTATTCATAATATAATGGACCTCGTCAATTAATAGAAAGTATTCTTCAATTTGTCTTTCCTTCAATTCATTTATCGCTTCAATTACTCGTGGAAGAGAATCATAAGTGACTATGATTTTGTGTACCTTATTAGTTTTTAAGTAGTTTATCAGATCCTCTTTTAGTACACCATCACAAACTCCGAAAAGCTTGAAGTCGTCTGGTGTTCTATCATTCGGATATTGTCCAACCTTGTTTGAGATCATTTGTTCCAAAGGAACTGCAATTATTGAATCGCGGTTCATGTTCTCTATTTCTAAACTTGTGCCGCCGCATCCGGTAGCAACTTTATTGAGTACGCAATTAGAAGGTAACTCTGTGAAATAATTCGACAAGTAATCTTGTCTGTCTTGTTTTTTCATTGTTTTGATTAATTAATTAGTATTGATGATTTTAAGTGATGAACACTTTTTTGTTTTCATTTAATCTTTTAGGAGATCTGCACTTTCAGGAGCAAAAAAAAGTTCAGCCTTAGTTTTAAAAAACCCGACCAATTGAGGTGGGGTTAAGATTTTATTGAATGTATGGGGGTACTTTCTTTGTGATCGAGTAAACCAATGAGACCTGTTGGCTCTTTGGCGATGCGAAATTGTGTGAATGTTGGGGGATGTAGTTTTCTGTTTGGGTAGACAGAAGCTGACCTGATCTTGATTTGATTATTATAAAGGTAATAAAAATTCCGATTATATCATTATTGTTAAGCAGTTATTTTTGATATATTTTTAATGCACAATTATATAGCCACATGACAAGTTTATTAATTTTAAGTTTGTTCAATTTCCGGGACATATTTTATCTGGTTTAAACCAAATTAAAAATTGTCCCTGGTATTCTTTTTTTGAACTTTGCTGATAAAATCTTATATCCCTTCGGATTTTTACCATCTTTTCCCTTTCTAGCCCAGATAGTTTTTCGGGGTGACAAGATAAAATATTTTTCTAAATCTGTTGCGGAAGGTGTGCCTACTATATCAAACTCATAATAAATTAGTGTCAACATTTCCTTGATCTCCTTTTCAGTATAATCCCAAACAACCTTAAATGTTCCAAGAATTGCATCCATTAGTGGATGTAACGTTTCTCCTTTTTCATTGGCCTTTTTAACCAATGCAATCCATAATTTGACTTCATCATAATTCACACTTTCAATAAAATCTAAGCCAAGGTTTATATATGCTGAAACGATTAAACTGTCTTCACGTTCAAGTTTAGATAACTCAATAATATTCTCATTTGGGGCTGATATATCAATATCTTCCAATTGGTTTACAATGTCTTGCCTTAATTTCTTTTTTGTGTTTGGGGCAGAGTGAAAATATCTGTTATCTTTAAATTTGTGTAAACTGTAATCAAAATCCCTAATATTGAATTTACCGGAAAAATGGTAAATATCTATAAGATCTTGATCTTCCCTATAAATATTGCTTAATAGCTGTTCCGTTATTTTATTATCAATCGCGAATCTGTTTAATCGCCCATCGGACTTAATGTATTTGGCAATTTCAACCCTGTCTAAAGCCTCTCTAATGACTGTTCGATAATTTTCATTTGGGGCTTCCTCGTATAAAGTATAAAGTTGATCGTATGCTTTTTTGCCCTCTTCGATGCTGATATTGACCTCATTTATTGATTTATAAGGTAAACTTATGTCTGTGTTGGTTATAAGCGAGACAGATTGTACTCCATTTCTAAACCTTCCGACAATTTGAATAAATTCCGTTAGTGGGTGAATTTTCGTATGTGGTGCAAATTTAACGTCAGTAACTATTGTAATATGTGGTTTAAAATCGCATTCAATATCAACTGCCGAGAAAAAACGACCAGTAAAAAAATTGACACTATTTAATTCCGTTAAGTTGCTGAAAACATTTTTATATTGTAATTTCTCGAACTTTTTTATTGCGGCTGTTGAGCAGTAAATATTGCTGATTTCGTTGATGTTCAATTGCTTTATTATGCAATGAATCATGTCCACTGAATTTATAAAGAAGCAGTGATGGTCTTTAATATTAGTTTTATCTGGAATGTCATTGTTAAAAATTTCTTTAATTGTTGCTAAGACATTAGGAGTAAAAATTAGGTTAACATCCTGCCTAACATTGTAATTAGGTTTGATTACGATACTTTTAAACCCATTCATTTCGAATTCTTTCGCAGATGGTTCCCATGGAGTTGCAGAAATGAAAGATCTTTTCTTGAATTTCCAGAAATCTTCCATCGGACTATCTATTGTTTCGCGGTAATCAATATCCTGTGTTATCCGTTCACATTCATCAAATAATAAGAAATATTCATCAAAGTAATTTATTCTTAGCTGATTAAACGCCTTCTGCACTTTGAAATATGATTCAGGTGTAACAATGATTTTTTTATATTCTACATCACTCTTAAGATAATTTTTAAGGTCCAATATTGTAACTCCTTCAATTACTCCAAGTATATTTATTGGATGTTTTTTTCTTTTCCCTTCAATTACGGGAACATTTGGTTCAATAATAATTGAGTTTCTTTTAGAAGTAATTTCGCAGTATGTAGCACCTATACCGGGAAGAGTTTTCTCAATTATGGCGTTTACCGGAATAAAATCCATAATGTCGGATAGATACTGACCTTTTTCAATGTTGATTATCTCATTTTTCATTTAAGAATATCTCTTTTTTGTTAATTCATCAAAGGTAAACTTTTTAATTCTGGGACAATTTCTTAAATGGTAAAACAAACATGAAATATGTCCCAACTTTAAATTAAAAAATCCCAGAGCACGAGCTCCAGGATTAAATTTTGGTACAGTTGAAATATTAAAGAAGACATTTCATTGCTTCATCGATTTGTGAATTTTCAAAACTATCGAGGTAAATTTGGGTGACTTGTTCCGAACTGTGCCCTAAAGATTCACTTATAATTGCAGTGTTTACTCCGCTCCGTTTTAGAACTGTTGCAAAGGTATGGCGTGCGACATAAGTGGTCAGATTAATATTGATTTGGCATTTTTCCGCAATATCTTTAAGATCCTTATCTATCTTGCCTAAGATCTTGCGAATGCGATTTTGCTTCTGTATGGCTGTAATATGAGCTCGAATTTTAAGGATAGGGAAAAGGAATCCTCTGACTTCTGATAATTTACTGTAGGAGGAAAGTATTTGACTTGCTTCCTTTGACAAAAGCAGACTAATTTCTTTTCCAGTTTTCTGCCTGACGTATTGAAGCCTATTTTCAATAATGTTTATTGGTTTCAAATTTGCAATATCAGTAAAATTAATCCCACCACATAGGTAACTAAATATGAAGATATCCCTGGTAAACCTGATTGATTCACTTTCCTCTGTAAGATCAATCTTTATTATTTTCAGCATATCCTCTTTCGCGATAGCTCTTTTCTTCGTCTTTACATCAAATTTGCTGATCTTAAATTCACCAAAGGGATAAGTGGCCTTCGATGCAATTTTTGCCACCACTGCCTTGTTATATGCACTTCTAAGAGTACGAAATAGCAGACTGATTGTTGTTTCCTTGTTGCTCTTGGACCGTAACCACTTTTCATAACTGTTCAACCAATTAATATCAATATCAGCAAATAGGATGTTAAGTCTTCCTTTGGAAAATTCTTTGATCGAATTGTAGGACATTTTATAAACAAGCCTATTGCCTGTCTTGTCGGTCAGCTTATAAAATAATAGTAATTCAGTATAGAACTCACCGACCGTATTCTCCTTAATTGCTGTCTTTTTACTCTCTAAAAGCTTAGTTGGTGTAAATTCCTGCTGGTTAGCGGAGAATTCCAGAATTTGTTTTTGAATTTCGGTTACCTTATCAAGCAGAATCTTCTGAATCAATTCACCATTAGGACAGTTAGGCTTAGGTTTGCCCTTGATGAAATCCCAATATACGGGATTAATTGAAATTCCAAGACTTTGATATTTACGTTTACCGTTCTTGGAAATTTGAAGCATTAATGGATTTTCACCATTGGAAAGGGTCTTTGATTTGTAACAAACTACTGAAATTGAGGCATTCATATATGTAAACTGGTTTACATCCTGGTTTACATGCATGCCATAAAACGTAAGAAAATTGCCTAAAAAAAGAAAATCAGCCATTCACACTTTTAATGTAATTAGCTGATTTATAGAATTTTATCAGTGACCCAATCTGGGATCGAACCAGAAACCTACAGCTTAGAAGGCTGTTGCTCTATCCAATTGAGCTATTGGGCCAGCTAAATTGTGGTGCAAAAGTAAAAAAAATCCCCATATGCTGTTGCATCATGGGGATTTTTAGTTAAAATGATTATTATACCATAAAAATATTTCGTTCCGCACACTGACGGATCATCTCTTCTGGCCACAGACTTGCCTGTACCTCACCAATATGAGCCTTACGAAGCAGGTACATACACAGACGGGATTGCCCGATACCACCACCAATTGACAATGGCAATTCATCACGTAAAAGCTTTTTATGGAACAAGAGTTCCTTCCTTTCGGACAAACCCGTGATTTCAAGTTGTTGTAAAAGTGCCTCTTTGTCGACACGGATTCCCATTGATGAAAGTTCCAATGATTGCTGTAAAATCGGATTCCAGATAATTATATCACCATTGAGCCCTTTATACCCATCCGAATTTTCAGATGTCCAGTCATCATAGTCTGGAGCACGGCCGTCATGTTTTTCACCATCTGAAAGCGCACCACCAATTCCTATAAGAAATACGGCACCATGTTCCTTAGCAATTTCGTGTTCACGCTCTTTTGGTGTAAGCTTTGGATATCGTTGCACCAACTCCTCAGAATGCACAAAATAGATCTCTTCAGGTAGCTGAGGTTTGATCGCCGGGTAATTTTCGTAAACCATAAATTCGGTACGAAGCATCACCGAGTAGATCTGGTTGACCACCTTTTTCAGGTAATCAAGATTACGTTGCTTTGCTGTAAGCACTTTTTCCCAATCCCACTGGTCAACATATAAAGAGTGAATATTCGTAAGTTCTTCGTCGGCACGAATGGCATTCATGTCAGTATAGATTCCATAACCGACAGGAATTCCATATTGGGCCAACATCAGCCTTTTCCACTTTGCCAGCGAATGAACAACTTCTGCCTTTGCATCATTCATCTCTTTTACGGCAAATGTTACCGCTCGTTCGACACCATTGAGGTCATCATTGATACCTGTTCCTTTTAAAACAAATAATGGAGCTGTCACCCGGCGCAGGCGCAATTCAGCAGAAAGACTCTCCTGAAAGAAATCCTTTACAAATTTTATCGCCTTTTCAGTTTGTTTAAGATCAAGTTTCGGTTTATAATTTTCCGGGAAATAAAGTTTCATTTATATGCGATTTATCAGTTTTTCGTTGCAATGATACTAATTATTGATCTATTTTTGGCGAATTTATAATCCAAATCACAAAAATTCGATGTCAATCAAATTTGATAGCCTTATCGGGCTCAATCCTTGAAACATACCAGGAAGGTACTAACAACATCAACAAGGTAATAATAATTGTTCCTGCGTTGAGCAATAAGAGATGTGTAATTTTCAAATTAACAGGGACTGTATCTAAATAATAGGAACCTGGATCTAGTTTGAATACTCCAAATTCAGACTGAATCAGACAGAAAGCGATTCCGGCTAAATTGCCCCAAAACATCCCTTTAAAAATAAGGAAGGATGAGATATAAATAAATATTTTTCGGATACTCCAGTTTCCGGTACCAACTGCCTTTAAAACGCCAATCATCGTCGTACGTTCAAGAATCAGAATCAGTAATCCGGATACCATATTAAACCCAGCGACCAGAATAATCAATGCGAGGATGATCCACACATTCATGTCAAGCAGATTCAGCCAATCGAAAATCTGCGGGTATTTGGATGTTATTGTAACCGGCCGAAGTACTGATTCATTGTCTTTGGAATAACTTAAAGTGATTTGACGTATTTCGCGATTAATCAGGTCAAGATCATTAAAATCATTAATGGCAATCTCGAAACCGCTAATCTGGTCCGATTTCCAGTCATTCAATTTTTGCACATGCGAAATATCGGCCAAAACAAACAACTGGTCAAACTCCTCGAGACTGGTACTGTAAATACCGCATATCTTAAACTTACGCATTTTCTGAGCCTTGGTCTCTTCATTCAAAAAATAGGTAAAAAGCGGATCACCAACTTTTAATTTAAGCAATAAAGCTATTTGTTTTGAGATTAGTACATCATCGGTTTTAACACTGTCAGACACGGTAAAGAGAGTCCCTTCAACTAAATTCTCCTTAAAAAATGACCAGTCAAAATCAGATCCGACCCCCTTTAAAACTATTCCATGAATCTCATTATCCGTTTTAACAATGCCTGGTTTTGTAGCAAAACTCTGAATACTCTTTATTCCCTTTATCTTTTTGATATCCTGTAACCATATCTGATCTTTCGAGACCGGAACCGTTTCATAAGATGAGTTAGAATCAAAATTAACTATCTGAATATGTGAACCAAACCCGATCACCTTGTTCCTCACCTCTTTCTTAAAACCAGTAACGATAGCTACTGAAAGAATCATCACAAACAAGCCGAAAGCAATTCCAAAAACTGCGAACGAAACAATTGATTCAGAAAACTTTCTGGAAGTTCCTTTGGCGGAAAAAATTCGGCGGGCAATAAATAATTCGGTATTAAATAGCGACACTTTGTTTTCTTTTGCGTAAAAGTAACGATTTTTTCCACCGCACAAACCCGGAACAATTTCGTACTTTTGCAGCCAATTCCCGGAAGTCATTGATTTTTTGAATACTTCCTGACTTTTAATGTTTAATCAAAAAATATAGAATGCAAGTAAGGGCAAAGAAAAGTCTAGGTCAACATTTTCTCATTGATAAAAATATAGCACGCGAAATCGTCAATAGTTTGAAGGCAACCAATGTGAATAAAATCCTTGAGATTGGGCCAGGGATGGGAGTATTGACAAATTTTCTGCTCGAAAATGAAAACTACGAGACTTATGTTATCGAAATAGATCATGAATCAGTTGATTACCTGCACAAACATTTTCCGCAACTTAAGAACCGCATTATTGAAGGAGATTTCCTGAAACTTGATCTTGCAGCTAGTTTTTCGGATAAACCTTTCGCGCTGATTGGCAATTTGCCCTATAATATATCCTCGCAGATATTTTTTAAAGTTCTTGAGAATAAAGAGTTAGTTCCGGAAATAGTTTGTATGCTTCAAAAAGAGGTTGCAAAAAGAATTTGCTCAGGACCGGGTTCAAAAGTTTATGGAATTCTAAGCGTATTTCTTCAGGCATGGTATAATGTTGAATACCTGATTGATGTTCCTGAATATGTTTTTGATCCGCCGCCAAAAGTACAATCTGCGGTAATACGTCTTACCGCTAACGGAAGAACAGATTTGGGATGCGATGAAAAATTATTTTTTAAAGTAGTAAAAACTGCTTTTAATCAGCGACGTAAGATGCTAAGAAACAGCATAAAAAGTTTTTCTCCACGAATAGAAGAATTAGATGCTGTATTATTAACACGACGTCCTGAACAACTCTCGGTTGCTGAATTTGTTGAATTAACAAACAATATCGAAATATTGCTACTAAAAGGCGAACATCCAATAGAATAAGTCGTTGTAAATTAATTATCTAAACGGCATTCATCGCAGTCACAGGATCAAGATGAGCAGCCGCACGGGCAGGAACTAATCCGGCCACTAAGCCAATTACAATACTTATCATCAGTCCGGTAATTATATTTCCAACAGTCAGGACAAGATTAAAATCGAATGTTTTGCTGACAACAAACGTCAATGCGTAGATAATCAACAAGCCGATAGCTCCGCCAATTAAAGAAAGGACACTCGCCTCAAAAAGGAACTCGAGTAGTATAAACTTGCTTTTCGCACCAAGCGCTTTCTGTAATCCAATTATCTTAGTCCGCTCTTTTACAGACACAAACATGATATTTGCGATTCCGAAACCGCCTACAAGGATTGCAAACCCTCCTATAATCCATCCGGCAATGTTGAATACTTTAAAAAGGCTGTCAAGCTGTCCGGAAATAAGACTCACCTCATTCAGGGCAAAATCATTTTCGGCAGAAGGTTTTATCCGTCTGATAGAACGCATGATCCCCTCTAGTTCTTCTGAAAGCCTGGATGCAGGGACGTCCGCCTTACCTTTAACAATAATACTTTGGCCCATATCCATTCGCGAATCAACCATTCGGGCAATAAGTTTTACCGGAATTAATACCCTCTTATCCATACTTGTGCCAAACATATCCTCACCCATTTTCTCGAAAACACCAACAATGTAGACAGTAAAACCCTGCAATTTTATCGATTTTCCAACCGGGTTATCACCAGGAAATAACTGCTCAGCAATTTCAGATCCGAGCATTGCCATATTGGCGCCAGCGCCAAACTCTTGTTCAGTCAATGGCCTTCCATTCGAAATTTTGAGGCTCCAGGTTTCAATTAAACCACCTGAAGATCCGATAATCGCCACATTTTCGGCTATATTTCTCCCGTTTTGAATGGTGCGATTAAATCCATAATTATAAACTGCATATTGCGTTAATCCAGACCGGCGCAAGATTTCCTGAGTTTCAGTAAGTGTTGGAATAGGTCGGTTCAGGTATTTCCACCATGGATATTCCGATTCACCGGGAGGGGGCGTCCAGGGCCATTTCTGTATATATATTACATTGCTCCCGAGTTTCGACATGCTATCTCGAATGGTCCGCTCAAGCGAATCGATGATTGTGAATACAGAAATGATACAAAAAATCCCTATCGTGATTCCAAGCAGCGAAAGAAAGGTTCTTAACTGATTAACTACAAGAGAATTATAAGCAAATCTAAAACTCTCTATGATAAGACGCAGAATTAACATGACATTGAGTTATTACAATCTAAAAGTAGGAATTATTTGGTTCCATCACGAAAAATGTGTTAAATACTCATAATTTAATGAAATTTGTAAATATTGGTGGCATTCAGCTACTGTCAAAAGGAGATATATATTTTTCTAATTCAACAGCCAAAAATAAGCTATCAATCGCGCTCAATGCATTAGGACCACTGACTAATAACTATAAAATTCACTTCTCAGACACGGTCGATCATGAACCAAATATTTCCAATGACCATTTTTATATTAAAATGTTTTAATAAAATGTGACAAAACCATAACATATACGGCCCAAAAACTTGTAGGTTTTTATTAGCTTTGCACAAAATTATTAAGAAATTTATAATGAGCGAATTAAAAAAAATAAAATCTGCTTTAATATCTGTTTATCACAAAGATGGACTGGACGAACTTATTACTAAACTTGATAATCTTGGCGTTAAACTTTATTCAACGGGAGGAACAAAAGATTTTATCGAAAGTTTAAATATTGACGTA
>Ga0209430_1002667_pt1 | contig 11162 bp, 11 predicted proteins | sample BarGraIncub1133A_FD_184504 | JGI IMG/M metagenome (GOLD analysis project Ga0209430, IMG submission 184504) | Arctic peat soil microbial communities from Barrow, Alaska - Barrow Graham LP Incubations 11-33A (SPAdes) (version 2) | ecosystem: Environmental > Terrestrial > Soil > Wetlands > Peat... | reverse complement strand
CTCTCGGTTTCCTTCCTTGAAAGCCTCGATTCCGTCGGCAACTCCCTTGATGAAGGCTCTACCCTGTACATGTTCTGCAAGCATCACGGCAACGGGACCGTGTTGGGGTGAGAATCCTTTTTTGCCCAACATAGGGAACAATAAGTCTTCTTCTTTGGCATGGTGAAAACCGTCTGCGAATTTGCGGACCAGGTTTACGACCAATTCCAGCTGTTCGACATTTTCCGTTTTCCTTTCTGCCATCTTTTGCATGATTTCTGTTAGTCGCAAAATTTGGACGTGGTCATTTTCTAGATTTTGTGTAGTTGTCATCGAGTTTATTTTAATAATACAATCATGTAGTATATATCTTCAAAAAAAATCAATATTTCTTTATTTCCTTGTAATCGAGGTCGTTCAGCGATTTATTTGAAAAAACGCTGAAAAACTCCTGTCTCATTGGACCGAGGGAGGAGTGAAGGGCACAAGGATTCTCATCGCTGCAATTTTCGAATCCCAACAGACATCCGGTGTATTTGTCCATACCCTCAATGGCTTCAATGATGTCCGCCAATTTGATATCTTCCGGTTTTTTGGCGATGACGTATCCGCCGTCTCTGCCTTGAACACTAAGAACGATTCCAGATTTGGTCAGGTCCGTCATAAGTCTGCGCAAGTATTTATCTGAAATCTTAAGAGCATCGACCAATTGCTTGGCAGAATACAACCGATGGACATCCTTTCCCATATAGATGAGGATGCGCAGGGCATATTCGGAGGTATTGCTAAGTTTCATAAAATACTACTTATAGGTATTATATAATGCAAAGGTAAACGCATTTGGTAGAATACTACACTTTGGAAAGTTAATAAAGATTAATTAATTTTTCTCCTTCGATACAATTGCCAGGAATTGAAGATGTTTTGCCAGAGCACATAGGCGGCAGGCCCCAGGGATGCGACCGGTGAAAGAAAAGTCTGAGCCATCCAGATGGCCAACACCGTATTTTTCTGCCCCAATGCTTGTCCACCTGAAATCCGTTTGTTATAGATGCTACCGATTTTCTTACCACCTAAAAATTGCACCAAACAAATGACCAACGATGTCCCGGCAATAAGCAATTCCATTCCCACATTCGGATTTTCCTGATCGACCAGAAAACTGACGGTTTTACCAGTGACGATGGCCAAGGCCACCGTCCAAATGTAAAAAGCCATGTGATTCAATTTCAGCAGGACCCGATGCGCTTTAGGTGTGAAGCGTTGCATAAACCAAGCGAGCAAAAGGGGAGTGATCAAAAGAGGAGCGACTTTACCAAGAATTTTTAGAAAAGAGTCTATGAATACCAAATCACTTTGTGGTCCAATTAAAGAAAAAATGATGGGAGCAGCAATGGCAATCATCAGGTTTCCAATCAATGTGTAGGTGGTCAGGCAGGCCACGCTGCCTCCCAACATGCCTGTTACGACAGCGGCTGAAGTGGCGGTTGGAGCCAGTACGCAAATAAGTGCGCTTTCAGCCCAAACCGTGTCGGTTTTGTAAAGCAGGAAGTAGACCAATAAACATCCTACCAATTGAATGAGTACCAGCCAGATGTGCAACGGGCTGAAACGAACCTTCCTGGGTGTCAGTTTGGCAAAAGTAAGCAACAGCATGGCAAAAATTAGGTAGGGAATGATCCCGGAGAGGTGATCAAAAAAACGGTAAAAGACAATGCCAGTAAGCATGGCCAGGGGTAGGGACCAATCCTTTAGGAACTTTAAAATGGATTTCATAAGTAAAAAAACTGCCTATTATTCGGTAAAGGTACGATTTTTGAAGAAACAGTTGTGATTGTTCCTGTCATTGATTAATTTTGTAGTGTAAAATATTTACGATGGAAACTAAAAAGTTTGATGTATCCGGCATGACCTGTGCAGCGTGTGCAGCGAACATTGAACGCACTGTTGGCAAACAGGCTGGTGTTTTGGAGGTGCAGGTCCAATTGCTCACCAACAGCATGGTCGTGACATATGATGCAGCCAAAACAGGTACGGATCAAATAGAAAATACGGTTCAAAAAGCAGGATATGAGGCATCAGCACAGACACTTACTGAAAAAGCGGTTCAAAAACACACGGTAGCTGAAACTACTTCGTTAAGAAAACGGTTTTGGTGGTCCTTGCTTTTTTTGGTTCCCTTGATGTATTTATCTATGGGCCACATGTCCGGATTGCCCTTCCCAGCCTTCTTGCAAGGATATGCTGGAATTCAGGCATTCGTACTCACTCAGTTTCTGCTTACACTGCCCATCATTTTTTTAAACCGGGCCTTTTTTCAAAACGGGTTCAGATCGTTGATGCATGCTGCTCCAAATATGGATGCGCTTGTTGCGACGGGTTCAACCGCAGCCCTGCTTTATGGAATTTGGGTGATATATCAACTGGATGCTGCATTTGGAAGAGGCGACTCATTAAAAGTTTTTGAACTTGCCCACCAGTTGTATTTTGAGTCCGCCGCAACCATATTGACACTGGTAACATTGGGCAAATGTCTGGAGGACCGTTCGAAAAGAAAGACGACGGAAGCCATTGGAAAATTATTGGATTTGGGCCCGAAGACGGCCACGGTGCTTCGAAATGGAACTGAAATGCAAGTACCGGTACAAGACGTGCTTGTCGGTGATGAAGTCGTTTTGAAACCCGGCCAATTGGCTCCGGTGGACGGTTTGGTTTTGAGTGGTCGTTCGTCCATGGATGAGTCTGCCCTGACGGGTGAAAGCATGCCTGTTGAGAAAACGATCAACGACCGAATTCTTTCTGCCTCCATCAATCAAATTGGGTCGTTGATTTATAAAGCGACACGGGTGGGAGCTGATACGACGCTGGCGCAAATGATACGCCTCGTTGAGGAAGCATCCACTTCCAAGGCTCCGGTTTCGCGTTTGGCCGATCAGATCAGCCGCATATTTGTGCCTGTGGTCATGGTGTTGGCCATTGTATCCACCATCGTCTGGCTTCTAATGGGTTATCCTTTCGAATTTGCTTTATCCATCGGGATTTCCGTTCTCGTCATTTCTTGTCCTTGCGCATTGGGTTTGGCCACTCCAGTTGCCATCATGGTTGGAACCGGCAAGGGTGCTTCCGGTGGTTTGCTTTATAAATCCGGGGCAGCACTGGAAATCGCACAACATGTACAAACAGTGGTGTTGGACAAAACGGGCACATTGACCACTGGAAAACCTGTAGTGACAGATGTTTTGCCGGTGGGAGGAATTTCAAAGGATGAACTATTGAAAATGGCTGCCGCATTAGAAATCCGTTCGGAACATCCCTTGGCAAAGGCACTGCTTCAAGCCGCTTTCAGTATGCAACTTCCCGATGTACAAGAGTTTGAAGCCATTCCAGGTAAGGGCGTTCGTGGCGTCCTTGACAAAACCTATTTTGTAGGAAATGAAGCCTTTATTTTGGATCAAGGTCTTTCGTTAAAGAATGCACCCCTATATTTGGCATCCGAAGGTAAAACGCTGCTTTTCGTTGCGGATGAAAACCAATTTCTGGGTACCATTGCCGTCGCCGATGTTTTGAAAACGAGCAGCAAGCAAGCCGTGCAGGAACTATTGAAACTTGGGCTTGATGTCGTCATGTTAACCGGTGATCGTCTCGAAACCGCACAAGCCCTTCAAAAAGAACTCGGTCTGACTCAGGTCTTTGCTGAAGTCCTGCCTGCCGATAAGGAAAAAATGATTGCCTCCCTTCAAACTAAAGATAAAACAGTAATGATGGTGGGTGACGGTATCAATGATGCACCTGCACTGGCTCGGGCTGATGTGGGGGTTGCCATCGGCGCAGGCTCCGACATCGCCATCGAATCGGCCGATATTGTGTTGATGCGCGATGATCTGAACGACGTGCTTTCAGCCATCCGTTTGAGCAAGGCAGTCATGCGCAACATTCGACAGAACCTGTTCTGGGCCTTCTTTTACAACGTACTCGGCATTCCCTTGGCTGCCGGCGTCTTTTTCCCCTTGTTCGGCTGGACGCTGAGCCCCATGATTGCCGCTGCTGCGATGAGCTTCAGCTCGGTGACCGTAGTGGCAAACGCCCTGCGGCTTAGGGGCTTTAAACTATCACAAACCGTAATTTTGCAACCATTAATTAGTAATGATATGAAAACCAAAGTATTGCATATTGAAGGCATGTCTTGCATGCATTGTTCCAGCCGCGTTGAAAAAGCATTGAATAGCCTGGATGGTGTTGATGCACAAGTAAACCTGGCCGAAAAAATAGCTACGCTAAACATGACTGCTGAAGTCAATGATGAACTGTTGAAAAAAACAGTTGCTGATGCGGGTTACAAAGTGGTCAGCGTTGAATAGGTCGTCATTCTGGGGCAATCTTCAACCGATATCCCACTCCTGGCTCGGTTATCAGTAATTGCGGTATAGACGGGTTTTGTTCCACTTTTCGCCTTAACTGAGCAATATGGACACGCAGGGTCTGGAAATTGTCCGAATAGTGGATGCCCCAGATTTCCTTCATGATGAAATTGTGTGTCAGGACTCTTCCAGCATGCCGGATGAGCAACGACAAAATGGAATATTCTGTGGCAGTGAGTTTGACTTCCTCATCGTTGACTTTGACGATGCGTGCATTTTGATCAACCAAAAGTCCTCCGGATTGGAAAATCGGGACCTCATCCGTTTTCAGGGAGCGCCTCAGTGCTACCCGGATTCGGGCCAACAATTCACCGGTATTGAAAGGTTTGGTGATGTAATCATCTGCACCTCCATCCAAGGCCGCAATCTTGGTTTCTTCCTCGTCCTGAACGGTAAGTACGATCACCGGAGTAGTAGACCATTCCCGAATCTGGCCCAACACGGATAAACCGCCATGATCTGGCAAACCCAGATCGAGTAATATGACATCTGGACGAGTCATGGTTACCTGGAGCAGCCCGTTTTTAGCATTGTCTGCTTCAAATACCTTATAATCATTAGCTTCCAACGCCATTTTTAGCAGATGGCGAATCGGTGGTTCATCGTCGATGATCAATATTTTATACTTGTTGCTGTCCATTTTGTTTTTCCAAATCCAGTTGAATAAGCATGCTTAACCCGCCCTTTATGTTGTTCCGGGCAATTATCTTTCCATGATGGGCTTCCACGATGGCTTTGGTGATGGTCAGTCCAAGGCCAGTTCCCCCACTTTTAGTTCCCGGTACTCGGTAAAACTTGTCAAACAGATTTTTCAGTGAGTCTTCCGGTATGCCTGGTCCGTTGTCTGAAATTTCAATGACCACTTGCTTTTCTGCATTTTGATGCGAACGGATGGTGATGACGGTTTCGGGCGGTGTATAGACAATGGCATTGTGCAGGATGTTGACAAGGGCTTGTTTGAACCAGCTGAGGTCCATTTTTACCAACGGTAAATTATCTTCTAGCATCAGATTGATTTTCTGTTGGTGCGGCTCCTTCTCCATTTCATTCAAAACAGTTCCCATCAGGTCTCCGATTTCGTACATCTGCAGATTGAGCGAAAGATACCCAGACTCAATGCGGGAAACATCCAAAATGTTTTCAACCAACAGATTCAACCGCATGGCTGCAGCATTTAGTTCTTGACCTAGTTCCTTCCTGAAGGCGCTGTTGGAGGCCGTTTTTTCATCATTCATATTGGAAACCGCTGCTGAAATGATGGAAATGGGCGTTCTCAGTTCGTGCGAAATGCTGTTCAGAACCGTTTGGAAGAGTTTCTGTGACTCTGCATAAATCTGTTTGTCCTTAATTTCGTCCACATTTATTTCACGTTGCAACGAAGCGGTTACCTGAGAAATGAACGAACGGAGTAGCAGGGTATTTTCGGGTGTCAGCTTGCTTTCATTCTGGAATCTGATCCCAAGAACACCAATGATTCCCTTTTTGGAAATAAGTGGAAAACACTGTTGCTCAGCATTTGGCAGCGTATTGGTGTATTTTCCTGCTTGCTTTTTATTTTCAAATACCCAATTGGCGACCGAAAAAGATTTATCATTGTGGTAATCTGTATTGCCGAAACCGCGGGAATCCAGCCTCTTGACGATTCCATCTTCCCCCTTTGTCTGTAAATAAACAATGGCATCGGCATCAAATTGTTTATTGAGTTCACGGCGGGTCATCCGTACCACTTCTTTAATGGAATCCGTATTGTTCAACGATTCAAGAATGGAGAAAAGCTTAGATAAGTTATCTTGACTTTTTTGCAGAACTGCTTGGTTTTTCCTGATTTTATTAATCAGGGTGCCGCCAGTCATTGCTACGAAAAAGTTTGCAAAAAGTGTCATGACATCATGGAAGCTATTGATGTGAAAGGTGAAAATGGGTGGAATGAAAAAGAAATTCCAAATTAAAGAACCAAGTAAAGCGGAATAGACTACAGGAAGGCGGCCAATTTTAATGGAAAGGCTAGCAATACCAAGTAAAAAGAAAAGCCCGACGGTCTGATAACCAATAAGTGATTTGAAGGGAAAACTGATTAAACCGATTACAACAATAACAATTGTAGCCAGTAAATACTCTTTCCAGGAGTTTTTACGTTCATTGTTTTTCCAGAACGAATGGGGTGTCTTTGTCCCTTTATTAGCCTTTACCACATAAATGTCGATGTTTTCACTGTTTTTAAGTAACCGATCCACGATGCTTCCTCCGTTCAAATAATTCCGCAAGGGATGTTCGTTGGTCTTGCCGATGACTATTTGAGTGACATTGTATTGAATAGCAACTTTAAGCAATCCCATAACAATATCATTATCGGTGATCTGTAGAATTTTAGCACCTAAATCCCTAGCAAGTTCCTGATTTCGGATCAGTGCTTCCCGATGCTTTTGGGAAAGGGCCTCGCCTAGGTCAATGCTAACTGCAATCCATTGAGCTCCCAGATTATAAGCCATCCGACGAGTCCAACGGATAAGGCTTTCCGAAGCCGGACTGGGTCCAACAGCTACCAATAACTTTTCCGTTGTTTTCCAGGTGGACATGATGTTCTTGGCATGCATGTAATCCATCAGGTCAATATCCACGCGTTCAGCCGTAAAACGTAAGGCTATCTCCCGAAGGGCATGCAGGTTGCCTTTACGGAAAAAATTGGAAATGGCATTTCTGGCTTTTTCTGGCACATAGACTTTGCCTTCGGCCATCCGTTTGAGTAGCTCGTCAGGGGAGATGTCGATTAGGTCTATTTCAGCCGTTTGCAGAAAAGAATCGGGGACTGTTTCATGGATGCGAACGCCGGTGATTTCGGCTACGGTATCCGTTCTGCTTTCCAGATGCTGAACATTCAAGGTAGTGTAAACACTGATTCCTTGGTTTAATAGCTCCTCCACATCTTGATAACGTTTTATATGTCTACTTTCTGGAACATTGCTATGTGCCAGTTCGTCAACAAGAACCACTTTAGGCTTACGGGTCAGAATGGCATCAAGATCCATTTCCTCGAGTACGACATCCCTGTATTTCCGACTTTGGCGGGGGATCAATTCCAATCCTTCAAGCAGTCCTTCTGTTTCTACCCGCCCATGTGTTTCAACGTAACCAGCTACAATGTCAACGCCTTCATTTTTAGCCTGATGTGCAGCTTTAAGCATGGCATAAGTCTTGCCTGAGCCTGCACACATTCCAAGAAAAACACGCAAACTGCCTTTCCGTACTTTTTCTTCTTCCTTTTGAATGGTCCTCAGAATTTCGTCGGGATTTGGACGGAAATTTTCATACATACACTCCTATTTTATATAGTTTTAAGCAAATGTAATCATTATAAGGAAGAAAAGGCTTTTTGAAAGACGAGGAAGATAAATCTTTATAAAACACTTATATGCCCGCCGACTTTCCTCACAACACCTTTATTTGTTGTGGCTTAATTTTGCATTGTCTAAAAATAAAAATTTTGGAAGCTATAACTTCACTTTCGACAGGATATATAATCGGGGCAATTATTGTTATAGCAATCCTTTCTTATTTGCTTTATTCACTGATTAAACAAGAAATTTTTAAACCGATGGATCGCTATGAATAGTTTTATACTAATTATCGAATTTTTTGGCGGATTGATCCTTCTTTTTGCAATTGTAATAGGGATTTGTAAGCTATTTAAATGGGATAAATATTATGACGAATTTCAAAAAACAATTGATAAACAAAATAAAAAAAAGGCTATATAACGGATAGGGTATGTAATCAAATTTGAGATAAGCAGTCCCCGTTCCAATGTGCTTTAATGGTTGCAGTTACTTTTTTAAATGGTTGAATGCCTGATTCTTGGAGTTTATCGCACCAAAACCACAAGTAACCTCTGGCTTCCTCCAGATTTGAGATGCAATGAACTTCATTCAGCATTTCTTATAACAAAATACATAATGATTAGATGCTCCAGCGTTTCCTTCATTGCCCTAATCAGATTTTAATATTATTGCAACACAGTGTATTTGTGCAATTTAATCAGGCCTTTGGAATATTATTTCTTATAAAATCCTTATATCCTACCTTTTGTTTTTTATTTTTCACTTATAACTTCCTCTCTATTTTTGCATCGGATAAACAGGAAGCTTAAGCAACAACATTTTAAGAATCACAATGGAAACAAATAATTTAATGGAAGCAACTACTGAAATAAGTACCCCGACTGGTTACATTATCGGTGCCATTATAACCGTAAGTATACTAGGCTTTTGAACACACCTGTTCATTTAACAAAAAATTAAAACAAAATAAAAGCAGTTATTTATTATAATACAACATTTTTAAAACTATTTACAATTATGAGAATTAAATTAGTAGCAATTCTATCAATTGCGGCTTTGACAGTTTCAAGTGCGAAAGCACAGTTCGCAACCGGAGCCGACATCGTTAGCTCGTATGTATGGCGTGGCGTACCACAAGATCGTACTGTAGGAGGTAATCCTTCATTGGGAAGTCCAAATATTCAACCCTATTTATCATTTACAACTGGTGGTTTAACTCTTGGATCATGGGCATCAAGCAGTTTTCTTGGAAACATAAAAGAAGTGGATTTATATGCTACTTATGCTTTTTCAAGTGCATTTGCATTGACTGTTACAGATTACAACTGGGGATTTGCAAATCCTAAAGGTTATTTTAGTTACTCAAAAGGAACCGACCACATGTATGAAGCCACACTTGCTTACACAGGACCTACAGCATTTCCATTAGGAGTCTCTGTAAATACTATGTTTGCCGGATGCGATACACTCTCAACCGGGAAAAGTGCATTTTCAACTTATGCTGAATTAAGCTACCCAGTTACTGCCAATGCAAAAGTATTTGTCGGAGCATCTCTTTTCCAAAGTGCAATGGTTTATAACACTTCCGGATTTGCTTTTACAAATATTGGTGTAAAAGTAAGTAAATCAATAGTTATTACAGATAAGTTTAGCCTACCGGTTTATGGCATTTTAGGTGCCAACCTTAGTAATAAAGATGTTACAGGAGCAGCAAAACCAACTTCATTGTATTTCGTTGCAGGCGTAACACTTTAACACATCAACAGTCCAAGCTAAAAACTACTATATTAGATAGAAATTTGTAATTATCTTTATTCACTTTTGAATTAAAAAAAACTGAAAATGGAAACAAAACTTTTATTGATAGCAACAACTGAAATGAGCTCCTCGACGGGGTACATCATTGGGGCAATTATAGCCGCAGCTATACTTGGTTATTTGATTTATTCACTTATTAAACCTGAGAAATTCTAATATCAACTCATTCTTTTAATATTATAAATCTATGTTCACAACGTTTGATCTTTTACAAATAATTATTTTTGTCGGATTACTAATAGGCTTAACGCCTATTATGGGAAATTACATGTACAAAGTGTTTACTGGTGGCAAACACCTGATGTCGGCGCCACTCGGCTGGTTCGAACGGTTGACCTACAAGTTTATTAAGGTTAATCCCGAAGAAGAAACAAACTGGAAAAAGTATGCTATCGGATTGTTGCTATTCAATTTAATCGGATTCCTGTTTGTATTCCTGCTTCAACTTACGCAGGCATTTCTACCATTAAATCCGACAAATTTACCTAATGTTTCATGGCATTCAGCGTTTAATACCGCTGCGAGTTTTATGACCAACACCAACTGGCAAGGTTATAGTGGAGAAACCACAATGAGCTACTTAGTGCAAATGCTTGCTCTTACCGTTCAGAACTTTGTAAGTGCTGCCACCGGAATAGCCGTATTGATAGCTCTTGCCAGAGGACTTTCACGTAAGACAACTGATAAGCTCGGTAATTTTTGGGTAGATTTAACCCGTTCTACTTTGTATGTGCTTTTGCCACTTTCCATTTTATTAGCTGTTATTTTTGTTGGACAAGGAGTAATTCAAAACTTTGACACGTATCAAACAGCTCACACGCTTCAGGGAGCAACACAAGTAATTCCAATGGGTCCGGTAGCCTCTCAGGAATCTATCAAACTACTTGGTACAAATGGCGGTGGTTTTTTCAATTCTAACAGTGCCCATCCGTTCGAAAATCCAACTCCTTTTAGTAATTTACTTCAAATGTTGGCAATTTTTCTAATTCCTGCCGGCTTAACCTTTATGTATGGTAAAATGGTCGGTTCCAAACGTCATGGATGGACAATTTTCACTGTTATGCTGATATTATTTCTTGCCGGTTTAGCCATATCCTTATATGGTGAATATTCTGCCAATCCAATTTTTGGTCATTCAGCACTGATGGAAGGGAAAGAGACCCGGTTCGGAATAACGCATAGTGTACTTTTTTCTGTAGTTACTACTGATGCCTCGTGCGGTGCTGTAAATGCTATGCACGATAGTTTGTCTCCATTAGCAGGAATGGTTGCCATGATTAATATGATGCTTGGTGAAGTGATTTTTGGTGGTGTAGGAGCCGGATTATATGGTATGGTTGTATTCATTATTCTCACTGTATTTATTGCCGGATTGATGGTGGGTCGAACTCCTGAATACCTGGGAAAGAAAGTGGAAAGGTTTGAAGTAACAATGGCTATTATAGCTAATGTAATTACCTCTTTTTCAATTCTATTATTTACGGCGTGGGCGGCGACGAGCGCTATTGGCCTAGCCGGTTTGAACAATGCCGGACCGCATGGATTTTCGGAGATTTTATATGCCTTCGATTCCGGGACTGGAAACAACGGAAGTGCATTTGCCGGATTAAGT
>Ga0209430_1002666_pt1 | contig 11164 bp, 7 predicted proteins | sample BarGraIncub1133A_FD_184504 | JGI IMG/M metagenome (GOLD analysis project Ga0209430, IMG submission 184504) | Arctic peat soil microbial communities from Barrow, Alaska - Barrow Graham LP Incubations 11-33A (SPAdes) (version 2) | ecosystem: Environmental > Terrestrial > Soil > Wetlands > Peat... | reverse complement strand
TCCGCCTCGCCCAGCACCAGGTGATCCACCTCGGGATACTCCTCGTGGCAGGCGGTGAAGAGCGGGCCTCCGGCAACAGTCCTCGCCCCGAGGCGACGGCAGCGCTCGATCAGCTCCCGCGTCGATTCCCTTTGCACGGTCATGGCGCTGATAAACACGAAATCCGCCCGGGCGATCTCCGCGTCGGAGAGGGGCCGGACGTTCAAGTCGATCAAACGCAGCTCCCACTCCCTCGGGAGCATGGCGGCCACGGTCAGAAGTCCCAGCGGTGGGAAGCTCGCCTTCCTGCCGATGAATCGCAGGGCATGCCTGAAGCCCCAGAAGGTGTCGGGATAGCGCGGATACACCAGCAGAATTTTCATGGAAACCTCCAGCCCTGAACGCCAAGCAGAGTGACGCATCTGGTCAAATTCTATAACAAGGAGCGCCCGGGGCACGGGCGACAAGGTAAATCTTATGTAAAAGATCGCCGGCCCGCCCTTCCCCGCCAACGGCAGGAAAGTTCATTTACCTTCGGATTCCGCGCGGTTGAGCACCGGCTAAGCCGTTGTCCGCGCCGACGCGAAAGGCCCGCCGGATTTCTCCGGCGGGCCTCACTATTCTGGAAATAAGCGGCATCGGGACCCCGGCGGCAGGAACCGGTCACCCCGTTGCACCGGGTCAGGAACTTCGAGGGGTCGGGACCGGTTTCAGGTGGACGAACCAGTAGGCGAAGGCGACGAAGATCACGCCGCCGAGGACGTTGCCGATGGTCACCGGGAGCAGATTGCCGAGAAAGAAATTTCCCCAGCTGAGCGCCGGGTCGCCACGTCGCAATTCCGCGGAGAGGAGCAGGCCGGTCGGAATGAAGTACATGTTGGCGACCGAATGCTCGAAACCGCTGGCCACGAACGCCATGATGGGGCCGAAGCAGGCGAGGATCTTGCCGGAGACGTCCCGGGCGGCCGTGGCCATGAACACGGCGAGGCAGACCAGCCAGTTGCAGAAGATGCCGCGGATCAGGGCCACGCTGAAGGAAAGCTGGCATTTGGCGGTGGCGATCCGCAGGGAGTGGTCGGCCAGGGTGCCTTGTTCCCAGAGCCGTGACTCGAAAATCAGCCAGGCAAAGAAGAGTGAGCCGGCCAGGTTGCCGACGATGACCAGGAGCCAGTTTTCGATCAGCTTGAACCAGCTGATCTCGCCGTGAAGGGCGGCGTTGGCCAGGAGGCTGTTGCCGGTGAAGAGTTCGGCGCCGCAAATCACCACCAGCATCAGGCCGAGGGAAAAGACGGCGCCGCCCAAAAGCCGCGAGATGCCGGTCCCCACGAAGGAGGCGGCATCCTGGGTGACCACCGTGGCCAGCTGGGCTCCGAAGGCGATGTAAAACCCGGCCAGGAGGCTCAACACCAGGGTGCGCGGACGGGACTGAGTGATGACCCGACGGCCGTTCTCGACGATGGCCCGGATCGTTTCCGACGGGGTGAGAAAGCACTTGTCCACGTTGTCTCCAGGGGGTTTTCGGGAATGGTCTCGGGGTTACCGGCCCGCCTCGTCAGCGGCAGCCGAGCACCGGAATCTGTTGAAGAACCTTGGCGCGCTCCGCGGCGCCCCCTCCGAGGTAGGCGAGGTTTATGATGAAACCGGTCACATCCGCGAACGTGATGGCGTCCTCCAGGACTCGATCATAGTCAGCGGCGTCCGAGGGTTGCCGCGCGGGGACATAGACCTGGGTCCTTTTATCCTCGGTCTGGTAGAGAGCGACATAGATCTCCCTTGAGCCATGGCGCTCCAGCCCGCAAATATAGGCCGAGCAGTTCTGGGCCTTGCCCCCTTCGCAGATGATCCTGATCGTGTTGAACGAGACGCGCAGATCGACCACCTCATCGGGGGATCCGCAGGGGACCGCGGTGAGGGAACTGTCGAGATGGAACGGGCGCGCCTCAGTTCCCCCGGGGTCCGCCTGGTGCTCCCGCGGCGAGTCTTCGGGGCCCGCAAGGTGGGTGTAGGAAAGCGCGGTCGAAAGCTGTTCCGACTCGGTCCCGGGCGCTGCCGGCTCCGGGACCGAGGCCCTCTCGCCGCGAAGTTCCTGCAGATCGGAATTTCGGTCCGTCAGCTCCCCGTTGATCAGCATATATTCGTTGCGCAGCGCCTCGTATTCATCCTGCAACAGCGCCAGCTCGGCATCCGCCGCGGCATTGTCGCTCTCCAAGGCTGCTATACGGAGGGAGGTCGTATCCGCCAGGACCCGATTTTCCACCCGGAGTCGCTCCAGCTCACCTTGCAGCTTTGCCAGCTCGGTTGCGAAAACCGTGGCGGTTTTGGCATGTTCCTCGATCAGCCAATCCCGTTCGGCGCGCACCGCCGCGCTTTCCGTCGCGGACTCGTCGGAATCCTGCAGAGCGGTGACGATCTGATCGCTTATGGACTGGATGGTCTCCGGGGATGCGGGCGTCGCGGGATGTCGGGAAGGACTCTTTTTATTGGGGTCCGGAGGCTGCAACACCTTGATGGTGCGAATGATCACTTCACGGAGGGGGGTGCTCCCACCCAGGTTGCAGGGCTCCATTTGGAAGCCCATCGCTTCCAGGAAGCTGAGGGCCTCGCGCATGCGCTCGGCGACCGGCGTCGCGGAGAAAGAGCCGGTGGACGTATAGACCAGCGTTTCCTTGCTGGCGCTTAGGTAAAGCGCCGCATAGACGCGCTCGCCCTCCAGCTGATCCCGTATCACGCAGAGGAAGGCGTCGCACATCTGCTTTGTATGGTTTTCGGGGGCAATGACCAGGCCGGTCAGGGAGCGGTGGACGGAAACCACATCGGGTTCGGCGGCTTCGATGCACTGCAGCTCATTATTCAGTGAGAACATTGGCACCTCTCGGCAGGATACGGCATGGGATGACGGTACGGATTGCCATTTTTTCAGCGGAGCTGGTCTGCTGGGGATATGGGCGTCGTCTGCTCCGAGCTAGGATTTTTCCATGGACCGCACCAGTTCAAACGCGCGCTTGACGCGGGAAACCAGCCGGATCGGTTGAACGGGCTTGGAAATGAAGTCCAGAAACCCCGCTTCCAGTGCGCGTTGCTCATCTTCCCCCCCGGACTTGGCTGTAACGAGAATCATGGGAATCTGCGCGGTGGAGGGATTTCCCTTCAGCGCCCGCAGCAGGCCGAAACCGTCCATCCGGGGCATTATGGTATCGCATATGATGAGGTCGGGTTTTTCGGCGATGGCGAGTTTCAGCCCCTCGAGGCCGTCGTGACCGACGACAACCTGGTATCCCTCCTTCTGCAGGGCGATTTGGATGATGGCGGCGATCGCCAGGGAATCATCGACGACGAGTATTTTCTGCGTGACGGCGGGGGCGGCCTCGCCTTTGAAATAGTTGGCCTTGATTGCCGCCAGGATATCGTCTCGGCGGGCGAGGAAGGGGATCGTTTTCAACCCGATAAGCGTGGCAAGGTAGTCGAGGGTATCGGAATCAAAGGGATCGGTGATGGCGACCGCCAGCTTGCCGTCTTTCTGCTTGAGCGGAAAAACGAGCTGCCGCGCGGCGAACTCTTCTGGGATGAGGTTGAGCAGTTCCGGCGCGAACGAATACGCGGTAATACCGTTCACTGTCTTAAAACCGAACTCCTTGGCCAGGGCACTGATCCACACTTCTTCGGTGATGGCCCCCATCTCATTGAGGACCACGCCGAGGCGCTTTCCGCTCTCTTTTTGACGAGCCAGCGCCTGGTTCAGGGTAGTGCCGGTAATGATTCCCGCTTTGACAAGCATATCGCCCGGAAAAATATTCGTCGTCATTGGGTCTCCTTACCTGCGACGGATTGCGCTAAAGCTGAAGCTTATAACATAAATCTACTCTAAGAACCACTTTTTTATCTGACAACTGAGACGCTATGACTTGACGAAGGAGCCTGGAAAAGGACCGGTCTGTTTATTCGCATACAAGCCATACCATCCCATCGGAATTTTCCGGACTTAGAGCCAGCTTTCTAAGAGTAAAGCCGTTCTTGCATGAAGCCTTTTACGGAGCGGCCACTCAGGCGATCCGGCGTTACCGACCTAGTCTTATGGGAAATAATCTATTTTTGGGGGATGTGGGACAATTGCCACGCCCCTTCCTGCCTAATTAAAGCAATTACACCCAGATGCGCTCCCGGATAGTTCTATGTGTGACAAATAGCGGGGGCTATAGGCACCAGCTTGACAAATTTTGTCTTGAATATTTTTTCCGGATGGTATATTTTGTGATTACGAATACTGTATCAACCGCGCGAAAATAAAAACCAAGACGATAGATACACGATAATACTAAACTATCCGCAAGGATAGGACGGAAAGCCTAGGGTCTCAAAGAGACAGCCGGGATGCCGAATGATCGATTAATCGACCTGAGGCGTCCCGGTTTTTTTATTTGTAACTATTTACAATACATCCGGCAAAGATATCAACAATCAAACGAACGTTTGCAGCCGTTATACGTTCAACTGATGTATAGCAACGCTAATTTACAGGCACGCTGTGGCAACAAGTAGAGTCCAACGCTAAATGCGTGGAAGAAAGCAGTGACCCTGGTTCAGCGGCGGGAGAGTATGGCTCATCCGGTGCTGCAGCAGAGGCCGTTGCGGAGTTCGGAGACGAGACGTATTGAGGGCATCCAAGGAGGAAATCTATGGGTAGACACCGAGCAGTCAAACCTGGAAACCGCGCAGTTTGAGTCTATCGAGCTTCACAACTGGTTGTGGCTGTATGGGTTTTTTCTTCTGAGAAGCGAGCTTAACAATATGTTGTGACAGGTTATCGGGCCAGCTACAAGAGCGGGTATCCAGACTATCGCCACTTTCAATGGCCCAGGAAGAGTCAATCCTCAACCGGGGTAAACAAGGAGATTATATGAACAGATCTGTAAACTGGGGGCTATTTGCGTGCGTAATTCTCGTGGTAGCGATTACTGCCGGATGCGGCGGTGGAGGGTCGGGCGCCAGTGTGGACGCGACGCCGGCGGCAGCCGATGCAGTGGCCGGTACCGCACTTTATGAAAGCAAATGCGCCGGCTGCCATGGCCCGCTGGCATCATCCAGCAAAAAAGGGGTGACGGCAGCACGGCTCCAAAATGCAATTAACGGCAATGTCGGCGGCATGGGATCTCTCTCGACATTATCCACTTCTGACATACAGGCGCTGGTAACGGCCCTAAGCCCCGCAGCAGCGACTCCGGCTCCGACTCCAACTTCCAATGGCACGACGCTCTATGCTGCCAACTGTGCCGGTTGCCACGGCGCGCTGGCATCGTCCAGCAAAAAAGGGATTACCGTTGCCCGCCTGCAATCGGCGATCGCAAACAATACCGGTGGCATGGGAACTTTATCGACGCTTTCGGCGAGCGATGTCCAGGCGCTGGTGACTGCCTTGACTCCCGCCACGCCGGCACCGACCCCAACCCCGACTCCGGTAGTCGACGGAGCAACCTTGTATAGCAGTTACTGCGCTTCGTGCCATGGTGCTTTGGCGAGTTCGGCAAAAACGGGAGCAACCGCAAGCCGCATACAGACCGCCATTAACAACAATACCGGCTCGATGGGATCCTTATCGGTACTTTCATCCGCGCAGGTAGCAGCCATTGGAACCGCCTTGACGGCAGCGACACCGGCACCGACACCAACTCCAGTCACCGACGGCGCGGTCTTGTATGCCTCCAGTTGCGCCGGCTGCCATGGCGCGCTGGCGTCGTCGGCCAAGGCAGGAGCGACCGCGAGCCGCATACAGACCGCCATTAACAACAACACCGGCTCGATGGGATCCTTGTCAACACTTTCGGCCACCCAGGTCGCCGCCATTGGAACGGCCCTGGCTACGGCCACGCCATCACCAACACCGGCTCCAGCCTGCGGCAGCTGCCATGCAATCCCGCCGGCACTCGGCCACCATTCCACACATCTAAGTGAAGGGGTGAGTTGTGGAACCTGTCATGGTACCGGCTACAGTTCTACAACAGTCAATGCAGCTACCCATAACAACGGGGTAAAGAATGTAGATGTCGCAGCGACCGGGTGGAACGTAACAAAACGCACCTGTTCCAATTCGTGCCATGGGACTAAAACCTGGTAACACAGAAACTACTTGATTGACCGACGAAAGACGAAGGGCGACCACCATACCAGGTGCGTCGCCCTTTTTTTATTAGCTTTATTGGGCCGTGACAAGACGTTCGGCGTGAGTTGTTGTCCAGAGGACCAGCTCCATTAGGTATCGGTGTTTTGCACATTACAAGGCACTTTTTTTTGGCGTTACACAAACTCTCCTAACGCATTTAGCGTCGGCCGGGGTCGCGGCGCAATGCTTTGATAAAAGTGATGATCGTGTTAATAACCCCGGCTACAATCATTGCTTCGCCGGCATTATGATGCCACCCGGCGTCCATGGGAGCAACGACCAGCAACGCACCAGCGACCATGAGCGCCGCAGAAATGATGGCGCTGGGAAGCCGTCCCAGATGGCGGGTAGCACGACCTCCCAAGGCTTCCAAAGCGGGAGCCTGCAGCCGGCCAAGATTGCCTTCGGCAATACGTCGCAGGATGCGTCGAGTATCGCCGGGCGCATCAATCATCAACCGCTCCAGTTCGCGTACAAACTTAGTTGTCTTTTCCTTTATCCGCGCCGGTGCGAAGTGCCGCGCGGTCAGACGGGAAATCTCTTCGCGAAACGCTCCCAGGTAGTCATGTGCCGGGTCGAGTTGGCGTATCATCGATTCCAGGATGACGAAAACGCGGGTCAGAAGAAAAAACTCACCCGGATTGTGGACCCCATGCCGGCTTCCGGCGCGCAAAAGCAATTCAAACGCACTCCCTATGGAAATCTCCGCCAGGTCATTGCTATGGATTTCATAGAGCACTCCGTTTATGTCGTTAATCAGCGCTGCGCGGTTGACTGTTTCGCTTGACGTTGTCATCTCGAGATAGGCATCGGTGGCGCCCCGCGCGTCGCCTTTGACAACCGCCTCTAGCAGGAGAGTCAGCGAGTCGCGCATTGATTCGTCCAGCTCGCCGGTCATTCCAAAATCGAGCAGGGAAAGCCGCCCGTCGAGCAAAACCAAGACATTGCCGGGATGCGGATCGGCGTGAAACAACCCTTCTTCGAAGATCATTTGCAACATCAGTTTAACCAGGATGTTGATCGCCCGCGGCATCGCTTCCGGGTGCAGCCTGGCGTAAAGATCCACCCGCTCGCCGGCTGAAAACTCCATCGTGAGCACGGTTCCGCCCGAATACTCCAAAATTACATCGGGAATCCAGAGGTCAGAAACGTCGGCCAGCGCGGTGCGAAAGAGCGCTATGGAACGCGCTTCGCGACTGAAATCGGTTTCCCGGTTCAGGCTATTGGCAAACTCACGCACCATAACGGGGAGGTCGAGCGTGCGCAGACGCGGGAAAAGGCTTTCCACCAACTCTACCAGGTAGTTCAACACCGCGATATCCGTGGCAATCATCGTTTCAAGGCCGGGTCGCTGCACCTTCACGGCCACGTGACGCCCGTCCCGCATGGTCGCCTCATGCACCTGGGCGATGGTGGCGGCGGCCAGCGGCGTGCTGCAGAATGAGGCAAACAACTCCGACAACGGGGCCCCCAATTCGAGTTCTACCGTCGAGCGCACGGTGTCAAAGCCGAGTGCGGGCAACTGGTCGTGCAACTGCTCCAACTCGTTGATGTAGGCGTCTGGCAGTAGGTCGCGCCGCATAGCAAGTACTTGTCCGAACTTGAGAAAAGCCAGCCCAAGTTCTTCGAAGGTTTCCCGAACCTCTTCCGGCGGCGGCCAATGTCTCTTGCCACGCAGGACGCTTAGAAACTTGTGCCGGGCGAGAACGCGCATGATTTGCATAAGTCTCGGCGCCGCTCGCAGCAGGCTGCTTTTCTCCGGGTCGATCATTATTGCCATGGGTTCCTCCCGATAGTCCAAACGTGCGCGACGCCGCCAAGGAGCTGTGACCTGCCTTCCAGTCTCTCTTTGCCGTCCCGAGGCGGCTGGCGCGCTTCGGACGTCCGGCCGTCTTCACCTGGAAAACTGGTGGCTTCGCTACGAGTTCAATCCTGAATTATAGCACCCCAATCAGCCGGCAGGTTCAGCCGCGTTGCAAGGGAAGAATCTCCTGCTGAGTCGGACCATGGCCACCTTGGGGCTATTGTGGGCTAGGCTTGCCGGGATCAAGGTACCTTTGAGGATAAAAGGGAATCCCTGTCACGCAATTTCATCCCTAATATAGGCATGCTGCCCAGATTCACCCCCAGATATTTCTATGTGCGGCAAATCACGGCGTCTCGCGATATGAGCCTGACAAAATAAGTCTTTGAATTTTTTTCCAGAATATATATCCTTGAGCCAGTAAGTACTGTAACAGACGTTAATAAATAAAGCGCGGGGCTACAGATACACGATAATACTAAACTATCCGCAAGGATAGGGCGGAAAGCCTAGGGTCTCACAGAGACAGTCGGGATGCCGAATGATCGATTAGTCGACCTGAGGCGTCCCGGTTTTTTTATTTTTACTTGCTAATAAATTATCTGGCCAATATATGAATAATTAAACGAACGTTTGTAGCCAAACCACCTTCCACTAACAGAGAGCGGCCCTGATTTTTGAGACACGCCACGGCGCCAAGTACTGTCCGAAGCAGTTAAGTGGAAATAATGGAGCGGCCTTGGTTCGGCGGCGGAAAGAGCATAAGTTCATCCGGTGCTACGCCAGAGGTCGTTGCAGAGTTCGGATGAGAACAGGACACACTCTTGTCGGATGAGCGACTCCTTGTTCTCGTCCGTGTGGTCTTTTAACATTTTTCGCATTCAATGGATTGTCGGCTCAACCCTAAAACAAAGGAGTTATTAAACTTCAGTATTGATATGCATTTGAAACGGGAGGGTATCTAAGGAGGATATCTATGGCCTAGGTACCGGAACAGTTAGAGTACGAAGTAACCGCGCGGGACGAGTTTATCGAGCTTCACAACTGGTTGTGGCTGGATGAGTTTTTTGTTCCAAAAAAGCAGACTGAATATATTGGTGACAAGTTATCGGGCTCGCAACAAGAGCGGGTATCCGAACTATCGCCACTTTGAAAGACCCGGAGATAGACCATCATCACAAGGGTCGAAAAGGAGATTCAATGAGCAAATTGGTAAACTGGGGGCTATTTGTATGCTCAATTCTCGTGGTAGCAATTACAGCCGGATGCAGCGGTGGAGGGCCGGGTTCAGGCGTGGGCGCGGCGCCGGCGGCAGCCAATGAAGTAACCGGCGTGGCGGCAACCGGCGCACCAATTGCGAATGGGACGGTATATTTAAAGGATTCGTCCGACACACCGATAGAGCGTCGACAATCGACCAGAAGTGACGGTTCATTCACCTTTGATGCCTCTGGCCTCAAACCACCTTTCTTCCTCAAAACCAGCCGCAGCAATCAGAATCTATATTCCATAGCCACCGATTTGGGCATGACCAACATCACCCCGCTTACCTCTATCGTGGTAGTTCAGGCTGCCCAACGGGATGATCTCGACACTCTCTACGGAGCGTACAAACCGGCTGACCTCAATGCAATCGCCCAAAGAATGCCGGGCGCTGAAAAGACGGTTCAGAATCTGTTCGCCGGCCTGATGAATACCTTTGATGTCAAGGGAAGCATAGTCAACGGCCAGTTCAACGCCAACCATACCGGTTACGATGCGCTCCTGGACAGCATTACGGTTTCTATCGTTCCGGGAACGATAACCGTTACCCAAAAAAGCAACAGCATGCTCATGCTGAATGTGGCAGCCAGTCAGCTTGGCGGCGCGGTGCTTTCCAGCAATGGCGCACCGCCAGCGACTACTCCAACAGCAACCTTGGGGAGCCAGCTGTACACCACGAAATGTGCCGGATGTCACGGCGATAGCGCCAACTCCAATCTAATTGGCACGATCACGCTGGCGTCTGCTCAAAGCGCCATTGCCTCAAACCTTGGCGGCATGGGAATGCTAAGCGGCCTTTCCGCTGCGGACTTACAAGCTGTTTCCGACTTTCTCACTACACAGACTCCAGCACCGACTCCAGCACCGACTCCTGCACCGACACCGATACCGACACCGGCTCCCGTTACCAGTGGCAGCGCACTCTATGCGGCCAACTGCGCCGGCTGCCACGGTACGCTGGCATCGTCCAGCAAGAAAGGGATCACCATCGCCCGCCTGCAATCTGCGATCGGAAATAATATTGGAGGTATGGGATACCTCTCGACATTATCCACCGCCGACGTACAGGCGCTGGTAACGGCCCTTACCCCGCCAGCTCCGACGCCAGCTCCGACGCCAGCACCGACACCGACACCCACGCCGGTTCCCGCTTCCAATGGCACGGCGCTCTACGCGGCCAACTGTGCCGGTTGCCACGGCGCGCTGGCATCGTCCAGCAAAAAAGGGGTGACCATAGTACGGCTACAAAATGCGATTGGTGGCAATATCGGCGGCATGGGATATCTCTCCACACTTTCCACAGCCGACATGCAGGCGCTGGTGACCGCTCTTAACCCAGCGACACCGACACCAGCGCCTACACCGACACAGACACCGGTCCCTGTTTCCGATGGCACGGCGCTCTACGCGTCCAATTGTGCCGGTTGCCACGGCGCGCTGGCATCATCCGGCAAAAAAGGGATCACCATTGCCCGCCTGCAATCGGCGATCGCAAACAATACCGGAGGCATGGGATACCTCTCGAAATTATCCACTGCCGACGTACAGGCGCTGGTAACCGCCCTTACCCCGACAGCTCCGACACCTGCACCGACACCCACTCCGACGCCGGCTCCAGTTTCCAATGGCACGGCGCTCTATGCTGCCAACTGTGCCGGTTGCCACGGCGCTCTGGCATTATCCAGCAAGCAAGGGATCACCATTGCCCGCCTGCAATCGGCAATCGCGAACAATACCGGAGGCATGGGATATCTCTCAACCCTCTCGGTGAGCGATGTTCAGGCGCTGGTAACCGTTTTGACACCTGCGACTCCGACGCCAACCCCGACGCCAACCCCGGTAGTCAATGGACCGACCTTGTATAACTCAACTTTCGCAGTTGTCGAAACAGCATAACATACTGTATTTATTAATAGTATAGCGTCTCCATGTGTAGTAAAATAGTCTTGTTCCCCAACAATTCT
>Ga0209430_1002664_pt1 | contig 11172 bp, 10 predicted proteins | sample BarGraIncub1133A_FD_184504 | JGI IMG/M metagenome (GOLD analysis project Ga0209430, IMG submission 184504) | Arctic peat soil microbial communities from Barrow, Alaska - Barrow Graham LP Incubations 11-33A (SPAdes) (version 2) | ecosystem: Environmental > Terrestrial > Soil > Wetlands > Peat... | reverse complement strand
TCTATTACTTTATCATCAACTTTTACAAAATATAGTCCGCCTATACCTTTTATAATTACTCCTTGCATATATCCTCCTTTATTTGGTTGGTGTATCTTCACTTGTTCCGTTTATTTTTTTTGTTCCAGTTGGAGGTGTTACTGGTGCCACCGCGGCCTTTGACGTAAGTGTTATAGTATCTCCAACATCGGCCTTGGATCCTGCCACCTTATCTTGTGAAATAATGATATCATCATCATTACCTGAAACTGCTATGGTTATATCAGATTTTGTAGCTAGATTATTCGCCTCTTTAACAGTCATTCCTTTAAAGTCTGGAACATTAAATTGCTCTTTTACAGGCTCTTTTACAGGCTCTTTATAAAGATAATAACTAACACCTATAGAATTTCCTTGGGGAACATCTGTATTTGCAGCATTACTTTGACTGAAAATTTTACCATCTAGTGACTTATCTGTGGTTACTACTTGTTTTTTAGCACCTAAACTCAAACTAGTACTTTGAAGTACTCGCTCTGCTTCATTTAAAGATAATCCAAATAAATTCGGAACCTTTGCATATTTAATATCTACACCCTTACTTATTACTAAATCTACTTTATCACCCTTTTCAACTAAGCTATTCGCAGCAGGATCTTGGTTCATTACTATGCCACTAGCAATAGAATCACTAAATTCCTCTGTAATATTATTAAGTACCAAACCATTCTGTTCAATAGTAGCTTTTGCAGAAGCTTTATTACTCCCGATTACTGACGTAATTTGGAAACTTGCTGGCCCTTTACTTATCCTAACTCTTACTTCCCCATTAGCTTTTACTTCTGTTCCCTCATCTGGAAAACATATTATAACCTCACCTTTGGGTTTGTCGCTATTTTCCTCAGCAGCCACCACAAAATTTAAGCCCTTTTGTACAACTAACTGCTCTGCATCTGCTTTATCTAAACCAATAATTTTAGGCACCAATATTTTATCCTCGACTTTTGTTACAGGACTTTTGCTAGATAAGGAGTTGTTAATCATTAGTCCTAAAACACTAGCTAAAACGATAGCTAAGATTATTGCAATAGAAACTATCATCTTTGTGTTGTTCTTCTTATGTTTCTTATTACTTCTTTTATTACTTCTTTTATTACTTTCTTGATTCAGATCATTAACCACTTCTTTTTTTTCATAATCAGCTACATTTACAGGTGCCATAACTCTTGTGTATTCATTTTCCATACTATTTGTAGGAATAGTATATGAGCTATTATTTTGTATTCTCTGAAGATCTAAAAACATCTCTTTTGCAGTCTGATACCTCTTTATAGGCTCTTTCTCCATAGCTTTTAATATTAATTTATTTAAGTTTTCAGGAACATTGCTATTTATCTCCCTAGGCGGAACAACTGGTTCCTGTATATGTTTTAAGGCTACCGATACAGGGCTATCCGCATCATAAGGCACTCTACCTGTAACCATCTCATAAAGTACTATTCCAAAAGAGTAAATATCAGTTCTACAATCTACAAAACTTGCTTTAGCTTGTTCTGGAGAAAAATAATGAGCTGATCCCATTACTGTGCTGGTATTAGTTATAGTTACAGAACTAGCAGCTTTTGCAATACCAAAATCAGTAACTTTAACTGTACCATCCTCAGTCACTAAAATATTATGAGGTTTTATATCCCTATGTATAATATTATTCTTATGAGCACACTCAAGAGCTTTTGCAATCTGCATGCCGTAATCTATTACCTGATCATAATTCATGCTACCATGCTCAACTATAATCTGCTTTAAAGTTTTACCTTCTATATATTCCATTACCATATAGTTAATATTACCCTCGTGTCCTACATCATAAATATTAACTATATTATTTGACGACAGACTAGCTACAGATGAAGCTTCTTTCTTAAATTTATTCATAAAATCTATATTATTTGAGAATTCTTCTTTTAGTATTTTTACAGCAACAAAACGATTGAGCAAACGACATTTAGCTTTATAGACTATTGCCATTCCGCCCTCTCCTACTTTTTCAAGGAGTTCATATCTACTCCCTAATACGGTTCCTATCATCTCTGCACTCTCCTTCAAATACGATAACTGATATGTTATCGCGTCCTCCCTTTGATTTGCTTAAATCTACTAACATTTTGCAACTAGATTCATTGTCATTTTCAATTATAATATCATACATCTCAGAATAAGTCACATCATTAGAAAGGCCATCTGTACATAAAATACATTTGATTATATTAGTCAAATCAACATCAAATAGGTCAACTTCTACTAGTTCATTTGTTCCAAGTGCTCTTGTAATAATATTTTTATTTGGATGAGTTCTAGCATTTTCTTCAGTTATTGAACCATTATCTAAAAGCTGTTGTACCAAAGAATGGTCTCTTGTAACTTTCAACAATCCTTTGTTATTGTCAATAACAAAGCAACTACTATCACCTACATTTGCAACTACCATTTCATTTTGTTTTTTAAAACAAATTGTTATTGTTGTACCCATTCCTTTAAGCGAATCATTCTGAATAGAAAGGTCATAAATTTCCTTATTTGCACATTTTATTCCATCAGAAAGCACTTCTTTTAGATTTAATCCATTGTGATTTTTCTTTATATATTCCATTATAACCTTGATAGCTAATTGACTTGCAACCTCTCCTGCATTATGCCCCCCCATACCATCTGCTACAGCATAAATATCGAAATCTTTACTTTCAAAAAACCCTACAGAGTCTTCATTTGTTTTTCTAACATTCCCAACATCTGATAAAACCCCAAGCATTGTTACACCCCCTTATATAAGTTTTTCATCTTTAATGTAGCTTCTCCTAAGTTGACCACATGCCGCATTAATATCTAGTCCCATTTCTCGCCTTATTGTCGTCTGTATATTATTAGCTTCAAGTACTCTCTTAAACTCAGTAATATCTTCATTTGAAGACCTTTTCAGTTCATTCTCTTTTATCTCATTAACTGGAATTAAATTAACATGGCATAACATATCCTTAAGTAACACACTTAACTTTTCCGCATCTAGCGTGCTATCATTAAGCCCTTTAACAAGAGCATATTCAAAAGTTATTCTTCGATTAGTTTTACTTATATAGTACTTAGAAACATCAATAATTTCTGCCATAGAATACTTATTTGCAATTGGCATACTCTTCTTTCTAATCTCATCTGTTGGTGCATGAAGTGAAATAGCCAGTGTAGTTTGCATATTCATATCAGCAAACTCTTTAATTTTCGGTACAATACCACAGGTAGAAATAGTTATATGCCTTTGACCAATATTTAACCCCTCCCCAGAATTAACAATTCCAAGGAATTTCATTACATTGTCAAAATTATCAAATGGTTCCCCACTTCCCATTAGTACAACATTAGAGATTCGCTCATTGATTAGATGTTGTGATTTCAATATTTGCGATAACATTTCCCCTGGGGTTAAATTTCTAATCATTCCACCAATTGTAGATGCACAAAACTTACATCCCATTCTGCATCCAACTTGAGTTGATATGCATATAGAATTACCATGTTTATATTTCATAATAACGCATTCAATCAAATTACCATCGTTTAATCTAAATAGATATTTTCTTGTATCGTTTTGTTTTGACGAATATTCTTCAATAAGTTCAGGTATTCCTATGTAAAAATTATTTTGTAGTTTTTCTTGTATACTACGCGGAATATTATTCATATTCTCGAATTCCCAAATATTTTTATATAGCCAATCAGTTACTTGTTTAGCTCTAAATTCACGCTCGAAATTAACTTTCATCCAGTATTTTAATTCAACTAGATCTAAATCTAATATATTTATCATTTCATACACCTACTATAACTTTATAATTTTGGCTATAAAAAAACCATCCATGTACTCATTTGGAAATATAGTAATATAACCTTTATCACTATATTTTATATTATCCTGTTCCCCATAAGATAGTTGCTCAATCTTAAATTCTGAATGCGATTCTATAAACCAATCAATATTGCCTTCATTTTCTTCTTTGTTAAGGGTACATGTAGAGTATACAAGTACTCCTCCTTTCTTTACATATTTTGAAGCATTTTCCATTATATTCCTTTGAGTTTCTATTATACTTTTTATATTATTTATATGCTTGCTCCACTTTATTTCAGGTTTTTTCCTAATAATTCCAAGACCGGAACATGGTACATCAATAAGAACTCTATCTGCGCTTTCAAATAGATTTTCATCATAAATCGTAGCATCTCGAACATCACAAGTTGTATTTGTAATTCCTATTCTATTTAAATTTTCTTTAATTAACGACAATTTATTTTTATGAATATCAAATGCAGAAATGTGTCCTGTATTTCCCATAAGTTCTGCAATGTGTGTTGTCTTTCCTCCTGGTGCACTACAAAGGTCTAAAACTTTTAGATTTGGCAATAAATCCATAGAAATTGCAGCGAGCATTGCAGACTCATCCTGAACTGTTATGCTACCTTCATTAAATAAAGGGTTATTCTCTATATTTTTCCCTTTAATAATTCTTATTGCTTTTGGACATATATATCCCTTTTCTATATTATAGCCATTTTCTATAAGTTTTTCCCATGTTTCTTTGTAAGTTAGTTTTAAAGTATTAACTCTAACAGTAACATCCGGTTTATAATTTAAGCCCTTAAGAATTTTTTCCGCACTTTCAGGTCCATATTGCTTTATAAAGAGTTTAACTAAAGCCTTAGTGAAGGAATACTCAAAGCATAATTTTTCAATACCATCTTTTTCATTATAGTATTTTGCTGATTCATCTCTTAAATAACTCCTAAGCACACCATTAACAAGTTTTGATGCTCCTATATTACTCATTTTTTTAGTTAAGTTTACTGCCTCATTAACCGCTGCAAAACTCGGAACCTTATCTAAAAACTTAATTTGATAAACCGATATCCTTAATATATTTAAAACAAAACTTTCTAATTTATCTATACCCTTTTTAACATAACTTTGCAATATTTTATCTATAGTATATTTATATTTTATCGTACCATAAACTATTTCTGTTACTAATGCTTTATCTTTATCGCTTAGATCCGATTTGTTAAGTTCGAGTCCTAAAACAATATTTGAATATGCATTTTCATTTAACACTTTTTCAATAACTGTAATTGCTACTAGTCTACTATTATTCATTCTGTTACCTCAATTTTCTATTTGATTTATTTATCTATCGCGACTTATAAGAACAAGACGTATTAGCTGAGAAATTGCCATTAATGTTGCAGCTACATATGTCATAGCAGCTGCACTTAAAACTGATTTAGCACCGTTTATTTCATCTCCATACAGTATACTTTTAGATTCTAAAATTTTTAATGCTCTACTTGATGCATTAAATTCAACTGGCAAAGTAATTAACTGAAATACCACCACTGCTGAAAATAATATAATCCCGATTTTTACCATATAAGGGACACTTAAAATTATACCTATTAAAAAAAGTACCCAAGATGCATTAGAGCTAAAGTTAACAACAGGAACTATAGTATTTCTGAGTTTTAAAGGTACATAATGTTCTTTATCTTGCAACGCATGACCCATTTCGTGAGCAGCAACCCCAATAGACGCAACTGAAGTTCCATAATATACGTCCTTAGACAGCCTCAATACTCTTTTAGAAGGATCATAATGATCAGTAAGCTTCCCAGGTGTTATCTCAACTGGTATATCAAAAAGGCCACTATGATCCATTAACATTCTAGCTACCTTCGCTCCTGTATAACCATTTGCACTATTCACCTTAGAATATTTACTAAAAGAAGACTTGATTTTTATCTGCGCAAAGGTTGATATAATTATAGCTGGCACTAATACAATCATAGTACTATCGAAAAAAAACATCTTCATTCACCTCTCTTTATTTCCCATTAAATACAATAATAAAAAAATAAAATTGAACATTTACAATTATTATCTACCTTATATCAAAATTACATCCTCATCTATTTTATTTCCTATTATATAATCCTTTACTTTTAAAGGTTTTTTACCAGGAAATTGTATCTCTTCAATTATTAAAATACCACTACCAGTTGATACTTTTATTCCCTCCTTTGAAACTTCTATAATACTTCCAATCTTTTTATTTGAATTCTCGCTAATTACTCTTGATTTGTATATTTTCATAACTATATTATTATAATGAGTATATGCAATTGGCCATGGATTTAAACCTCTAATAAAATTATGAATATTAACATTACTACTCTCCCAATTTATCTTAGCCATTTCTTTTCCTAGTTTAGGAGCATATGTACTAACCTTATTGTCTTGTTTAATTGGCTCTATTTCATTGTTTACTAAACCATTTATTGTTTTAACTAATAACTGAGCACCACTATTCATAAGAATGTCATGCAATTCCCCTGCTGTAATAGAACTTGTTATATCCACTTCCTCTGTTAAAAGAATATCCCCTGTATCAAGACCAACATCCATAAACATTGTTGTATTACCGCTTATACACTCACCATCAATTATACACCAATTTATAGGAGCAGCCCCTCTATATTTGGGTAATAATGATGCATGTAGATTTACACATGCATATTTAGGAATATCCAACACTTCTTTTGGAAGTATTTGACCAAATGCTACAACTACAATAAAATCCGGGTTTAGATCCTTAATTTTATTTATCATTTCCTCATTGTTTTTGAGTTTTAAAGGCTGATATACCGGTATATTGTAGGACGCCGCCAGTTGCTTTACCGGTGACATAGCTAAGTTTTTTCCTCTTCCCTTAGGTCTATCTGGCTGAGTAAAAACAGCAGCAACTTCAAATTCATTTATAAGTTTTAAAAGTGAAGGTACTGAAAATTCTGGTGTACCCATAAAAACAATCTTCATATTATTCTACCTCACCTTCCAAAGCTTTATCTACAAATAATGAGCCATCTAAATGATCAATTTCATGGCAAAGTGCTATTGCAAGAAGACCTATCCCCTCAATTACTATTTTCTCTCCTTTTTCGCTTAAAGCACTTACTTTTACTTTCTCTGGTCTTTCTACATTTTTTTGTATTCCTGGTATGCTTAAACAACCTTCTTCCCCTACTTGTGACCCTTGCATTTCTACGATCTCCGGATTAATCATTTCTATTGGTCCATTTCCAACATCAATAACAATTATTCTTTTTAAAATTCCAACCTGTGGTGCAGCAAGTCCTACTCCCTTTGAATTATACATAGTTTCTTTCATATCTTTAATTAATAATAAAATCCTTGGGTTAATTTCATCTACTACTCTGCTCTTTTTTCTTAATAAATCATCACCATAGGTTCTAATCGTTCTTATAGCCATTCAAAACCCTCCTTGTTGTTAAATTCATCCTCTTCGATCTGTTAAGTCATCACCTTAGGTGTTGTTACATCATGCTACTTGGATTAATATCTATACTAACTCGTATACTATTATAAACTTTTTTAACTAATTCATAAACAGAATTTTTTATTTTCTCTGCAATTATTTCTTCAATATTCCCTTTAATGATAATTTGCCATCTATAGTAATTTTTAATTTTAGAAACTCCACAAGGGCAAGGCCCTAGTAATGTAATTTTATCATTATTTTGTATTTTATATTTTAAATTTTCGCCAACATTTTGCATACTTTTTATTAACAAATTTTCATCTTCAGAACTCATAGTTATCACGAGAATACTTGTAAAAGGTGGATAATCCATAGCTCTCCTCACCATAATTTCATTTTTATAGAAACTATCATAATCATTACATGCTGCATATTGTATAGTAAGATTTTCTGCACTGTATGTTTGGATAACTACCTTACCTTCTTTACTTCCTCTTCCAGATCTTCCTGAAACTTGAGTAAGTAGCTGAAACGTCCGCTCAAAAGCTCTAAAATCCGGTAAATTTAATGATAAATCTGCAGCTATTACTCCAACTAAAGTAACATCTTCAAAATCTAATCCTTTTGCAACCATTTGAGTTCCAATTAATATATCTGCTTGTTTGTTTTTAAATGTATTATATATATATTCATATGAATTTTTTTTTCGAGTAGTGTCAAAATCCATTCTTAACGTTCTTGCACTAGGAAATATTCTATTAATTTCTTGTTCAATTTTTTCTGTGCCTACTCCAAAATATTTCACATAACTACTTCCACAACTAGGGCAGACTTTAGTAATTTTTTCTTTTTCACCACAGTAATGACAAGTTAGGTATTTACCTTCATTGTGATATGTTAATGAAATATCGCATTTTTTACATTTGAATACATATCCACATTTTCTACAAGAGACAAATGTTGAAAACCCTCTTCTATTTAAAAATAAAATTACCTGCTCTTTTCTTTGAAGAGATTCAATAATGCCATCGTGTAGTGATTTGCTAAATATGGAACGATTATTATTCATCAGTTCCTCGCGCATATCAACAATTTCTACTTTGGGCATGGCTGCACCATCTGCCCTCTCATTAATTGTAATCAATTCTAATTCCTTTATTGTAGATCTATAATAACTTTCAATAGATGGTGTAGCTGATCCTAGTATTAATTTACAATTTTCTAATTCACATTTGATATATGCTATTTCACGAGCATCAAATTTTGGGTCACTGTCTGATTTATAACTTGCTTCTTGTTCCTCATCTATTACAATTAATCCAAGGTTCTCAAAAGGTAAGAATATAGCTGACCTTGCACCAATTGCAATTTTAACATTTCCAAGTTTCACCCTCATCCATTCGTCAAAACGTTCACCATCAGATAATCTACTATGAAAAACTGCTATGTCACGTCCAAATCTACCCTTGAATCTCTCAACCATCTGAGGGGTTAACGATATTTCTGGAATTAAAATTATAGATTGTTTATTCTCTTTTAACATGTAACTAACGAGATTCATATATATTTCAGTCTTTCCACTACCTGTAACTCCATGAATTAAAAATTTATTTTTATTAGAATTCATTATAATATCTACTGATCTCTTTTGATTCTCATTCAGTGTTTTTTCTTCATACCTTGAATAATCTTTTTCACTATATCTATTAATTATAATTTCCTCTGTTGCTAAGAATCCATATTTAATCATCGTATTTATTGATGACAATGATTTATTGAAAATTTTACTAAATTCATTCTTGTTGTGTTTCATATTATTCAATAATATCAGCTCATAAATATTTTTATATGGCTCATTAAGAAATTTACCATCCAGTTCCTTGCTTGTTGTTAACACTTGCATTGTCTTCTTCTTGATACCTTTCGTTATACCCCTTGGAATAATAACTTTTATACACTCCAAATATGTACAGAGATACTTTTTTTTCATAATTTTTATAAGTTTAATATCAGTTATTTTTAGAAGTGGCATATCATCACAAATTTTTGTTATTTCCTTAATATTATTAATATTATCACATTGATTATATAATTCTAATATAAAAGCATCCAATGTTTTGTTTCCTCTACCAAATGGCACTTTAACCCTAAATCCTAAAAGGCTGTTACCTATTAGATTAATAGGTATTTTATACGTAAAAATCTTATCCACTTGAACAGAATCATTGTTGACCACAACCCCAGCATACTGATACACGTAATCACCCTTTTAATTTTATAATTTTCATGTCCCTCTATAAATAAAAAGCGCATTAGCGCTTTTTATTTATTAAATTAAACAACTCTCTAGCAACTTGTTTTTTTGACATTTTGTCTAATACTATTGGACTGCTATCTTTGCTTAAAATAATTACTTTATTATCATCGGTTCCAAAACCAGAATCTGATGCTGTTATATCATTGGCAACTATGTAATCTAAATTTTTCTTAATAAATTTTGCTTTTGCATTTTGCAGTAAATCATTACTTTCAGCTGCGAAACCTACTAATATTTGTTTCTTCTTATTCAATCCCAATTCTTGTAAAATATCATTATCACGTACAAACTCTATATTCAATTCATTTTCACTTTTCTTGATTTTACTATTAGAGTAGACCTTAGGCTTATAATCAGATACAGCTGCTGCCTTTATAACTATATTACTATCCTCATAATTTTTCATTACAGCAAGCCTCATCTCTTCATTTGTATCTATTCCTATGAATTTCACACCAAAAGGTGCTTTTTGATTGCATGGACCTGATATTAAGGTTACAACTGCCCCTCTATCTCTTGCTTCGCTAGCAATTGCATATCCCATTTTTCCGGAAGACCTATTTGTTATAAATCTTACAGGGTCAATAGGTGCAATTGTAGGACCCGCTGTAACTAAAACCTTAGTACCGATCATATCTTTTATTGGATACAAATTACTCATTATTATTTCAAAAATATCTTCAGTCAGAGCAAGCTTACCTTCTCCTACATCTCCACAGGCAAGTCTCCCTGATGTTGGAGATATAAAATTATATCCATAAGCCTTAAGCTTTTGAATATTACCTTGCAGTATAGGATTATTATACATGTTGACATTCATTGCGGGAGCAAAAATCACCGGTGCCTTTGTAGCCATAATAGTAGTTGTAAGCATGTCATCAGCAATTCCATTTGCGACTTTTCCAATTATATTAGCGGTCGCTGGAACTACAACAAATAAATCTGCTTTTTTAGCAAGGGCTATATGTTGTATCTCCCACACTTTAGGTTCCTCAAACATATCATATATAACTATGTTCTGACTGAGAGATTCAAAGCTTATAGGGTTTACAAACTCAATAGCTGATTTAGTCATGATAACATGGACTTCAACATCCTCTTTTTTCAATCTACTAATAACGTCTAGAGCCTTATATACTGCTATTCCACCTGTTACACCAATAACTACTGTCTTTCTATTTTCCATGCTATTTTATTCCCTCTTTTGTAGTATTCGCAACAATAGCTCCTTCATAAATTTCATGTATAGCAATAGTTACAGGTTTCGTAGAATCAACATGTACAAGCGGGCTCTGACCCTCGATTATTTGTCTTGCTCTTTTTGATGTTGCGACAACTAACGAGTACCTGTTGTCTACTTTTTCTAATAAATCTACTATTGATGGACTAATCATTTCATTATTCATTACTAATTTCCTCCTTTAGAAAATCTCCATTCATTCTATCGACCCTACACCTTTCTGCAATTATAATGCTTTGAATTTTATCACAAGCATT
>Ga0209430_1002662_pt1 | contig 11184 bp, 10 predicted proteins | sample BarGraIncub1133A_FD_184504 | JGI IMG/M metagenome (GOLD analysis project Ga0209430, IMG submission 184504) | Arctic peat soil microbial communities from Barrow, Alaska - Barrow Graham LP Incubations 11-33A (SPAdes) (version 2) | ecosystem: Environmental > Terrestrial > Soil > Wetlands > Peat... | reverse complement strand
AATTGGTGGTGGCTTGGTAAACTTCAACAAAATTGGTGAGGTAAAGAGCCCGTGCACATTTAAAAAATAGATACGAAAGGCCTGCTGAACTCACAGCAGGCCTTTTTTTTTATGAAATTTCAAACAAACAACGCTATGTATCAAGTCAACGAAAACGGTTTTTACGGAGAATTTGGAGGGGCTTATATACCGGAGATCCTCTACAACAACGTGAAAAATTTAAGGGAACAATACCTTGAAATCATGGGCGACCCTACATTTCAGGCCGAAGTGGACGCTCTGCTCAAAGACTATGTAGGAAGGCCGACTCCGCTGTATCGGACCAAAAGGCTTTCAGAGAAGTACGGTTGCAAGGTCTACCTGAAACGCGAAGACCTGAACCACACCGGCGCACACAAGATCAACAACACCGTCGGTCAAATCCTTCTGGCCAAGCGCCTGGGCAAAACCCGCATCATTGCTGAAACCGGCGCCGGTCAGCACGGCGTGGCCACCGCCACCGTCTGCGCCCTGATGAACATGGAATGCGTGGTTTACATGGGTAAGACCGATGTGGAACGCCAGCATCTGAATGTTCAAAAAATGGAGATGTTGGGAGCTACCGTTGTCCCCGTCACATCAGGCAACATGACGCTGAAGGACGCTACCAACGAAGCCATCCGCGACTGGTGCTGCAACCCCGAGGATACCCATTATATTATAGGTAGTACCGTCGGGCCTCATCCCTATCCCGACATGGTCGCCCGCTTCCAGTCCGTGATTAGCAAGGAAATGAAAGTCCAATTACAAGAACACGAAGGTCGCGACTACCCCGATTACGTGATTGCCTGCGTTGGAGGTGGCAGCAATGCTGCCGGAGCCTTCTTCCATTTTTTAGATGAACCTCGCACGAAACTAGTGGCCGTCGAAGCCGCCGGCAAGGGCATAGACACGCCTGAAACAGCGGCTTCCATTCTGCTGGGTCGCCTCGGCATCCTGCACGGCTGCAAGTCCCTCATCATGCAGACCGAAGACGGCCAAATCATTGAACCCTATTCCATTTCAGCTGGTCTGGATTACCCGGGTGTCGGCCCTATTCACGCTCATCTGGCCCGCGAAGGCCGGATTCAAGTGCTTGCCGCCACCGATGACCAGGCGCTCAAAGCCGCCTTTGAGCTCACCGTCCTCGAAGGCATCATTCCCGCGCTGGAAAGCGCTCATGCCCTCGCCGCTCTGCCCATGATGACCTTCCAGCCCTCCGATGTGGTGGTTATCAACCTGTCCGGCCGCGGCGACAAGGACATGGAAACCTACGTCAAACATTTTAAAAAATAGCGCTATGAAACACCCCATTCGCACCCTTTCCCGAAAATTACTGGCCGACCTGCAGACACCGGTTGGCATTTACCTGAAAATCAGGGATGTATTCCCAAATTCTGCCCTCCTGGAAAGCTCCGACTACCACGGCGGCGAAAACAGTTTTTCCTTCATCGGTTTCCAGCCGGTGGCTCAGTTCAAACTGGAAAAGGGCATCATTGCTGAAACCTTTCCAGACGGCAGCAAAATTGAAACTACGGTGACACCCGAGGTCGATGTTCCAGAATGCTTTCAGACTTTCATTCAGTCGTTTCCCGTCATCGAGGACAACAACACCCTAGGTTTCAATGGCCTATTCGGTTTCACCGCCTACGATGCAGTAAGGTATTTTGAGGATATCAAGGTGGAGAACACCACGAATGATGGTTCAGAAGTACCTGATATTCAGTACATTCTGTACAAATACATCATCGGCATCAACCACCACAAGAACGAACTCACCATCGTGGAGAACCTGTTCGAAGGAGAGGAAACCGACATGGAAACGGTGTTGGCCCTGCTGGATAACCGCAATTTCGCATCCTACAATTTCATGCTGGAAGGGGAGGAAAAGGCCATCATTTCTGACCAGGCTTATATGGACATGGTTTCAAAAGGCAAGAAACATTGCTACCGCGGTGACACGTTTCAGATCGTTTTATCCCGTCGCTACACCCAGAAATACGCCGGTGACGACTTCAAGGCTTACCGTGCTTTACGTTCCATCAACCCCAGCCCGTACCTGTTCTATTTCGACTTCGGCTCCTTCCGTATTTTCGGTTCTTCGCCCGAAGCGCATCTGGTGGTGAAAAAAAACAAAGCCTACATCGACCCTATCGCCGGAACCTTCCGTCGCACGGGTGACGATGAAAAGGATTTGCAGCTGGCCGAAGAACTTCGCCGCGACCCCAAGGAAAACGCCGAGCACGTGATGCTAGTGGACCTTGCCCGCAACGATTTGAGCCGAAATTCCAAAAATGTGAAACTGGAAATCTTCAAGGAAATCCAGTATTACTCGCACGTATTGCACATGGTTTCCCGCGTCAGCGGTGAACTGGAACCCAACACCAACGTCATCAAATTGTTCGCCGACACTTTCCCTGCAGGCACGCTTTCGGGCGCACCGAAAGTCCGCGCACTGGAACTCATCGACGAGATTGAATCATACTCCCGGGGGTTCTACGGTGGCTGCATCGGTTACATCGGCCTGAACGGCGATTTCAACCAGGCCATTACCATTCGTTCTTTCTTGAGCAAGAACAACACCTTATATTATCAGGCTGGTGCCGGCATCGTGGCCAAATCGGTAGAAGAAAACGAGTTGCAGGAGGTGAAAAACAAACTGGCCGCCCTCAAATCGGCCCTTGACATGGCTGTCCGCTTAAAAAACTAAGACCATGAAAATACTAGTTTTCGACAACTACGATTCATTCACGTACAACCTGGTCCACGCCCTGCGCGAGATCAGCGATGCCACCACCAATATTAGTATCGATGTGGTGCGGAACGACAAACTGAAGCTGGAAGATGCCGTCATATACGACAAAATCGTGCTTTCCCCCGGCCCCGGCATTCCTTCCGAAGCCGGCCTGCTGCTGGATTTAATCCGCATGTACGCTCCGACCAAAAGTATCCTCGGCGTATGCCTCGGCCACCAGGCCCTGTGTGAAGCCTTCGGTGCCACGTTGTTCAACCTGACCGACGTCCATCATGGACTTTCCGAAAGCATTCAAGTCATTGGCAACGACCCTTTGTTTAAAGGTCTGCCCAAACGCTTTGACGTTGGCCGCTATCACTCCTGGTCCGTCAGTCCCCTAAATTTGCCCGACTGTATCAAAGTCACCGCCATGGACGATGAAGACCAGATCATGGCCATGCAACACAAGGAATTTATGCTTCACGGCGTGCAATTCCACCCCGAATCCGTTCTGACTCCCTTTGGCAAAGACATTCTTAAAAACTGGATCAACTTATGAAACAAATACTCAACCATCTGTTCGAACACAAATTCCTTTCCTCCGAAGAAGCCGCTGAAATCATGCTAAACATTGGTTCGGGCAAGTACAACGAACATCAGATCGCTGCTTTCATGAGCGTTTTCCTCATGCGCAGCATCACCGTGGACGAACTGGCCGGCTTCCAGAAAGCGCTGCTGGATATGTGCCACCGCGTAGACTTGTCCGAATATGACCCCATCGACATCGTGGGTACGGGCGGTGATGCCAAGAACACCTTTAACATATCCACCATCAGTTGCATCGTGCTGGCCGGTGCCGGTTACAAAGTGGCCAAACACGGGAACTACGGGGCCACTTCGGTATCGGGTTCCTCCAACGCTATGGAACAACATGGTGTGAAGTTCACCACCGATGTAGACAAGCTGAAACGTTCCATCGAAGAAAGCAATTTGGCTTACCTGCACGCGCCACTGTTCAATGCTGCGCTGAAGACGGTTGCTCCCATCCGAAAGGCACTAGGCGTCCGCACCTTCTTCAACCTGATGGGTCCGCTCGTGAGCCCTGTGAAACCGCGCCGGCAATGTCTGGGCGTTTATAACCTCAAGATGGCCCGTTTGTATGAATATACCTACCAGCAGACCGGCGTCGATTTCGCCATCATCCACAGTCTGGACGGGTACGATGAACTTTCCCTGACCGGCGAGATGAAGATAGTCCGCAACTCCGGTGAGGAAGTGGTGAAACCAGCCGATCTTGGCTTCCAGACGGTAAAACCCGAAGAACTTTTCGGTGGTGATACCGTCGAAAAAGCCTCCGAACTGTTTGACAGCGTCCTGAACAATACTTGCACGGACGCCCAGAAAAATGTAGTTTTGGCCAATTCTGCCGTAGCCATACAGGTTATTGACCCGAAGTTGAGTTTTGCAGATGCCGTGGCAATCGCCCGTGAATCGTTGGAAAGCGGCAAAGCCCTGAAAAGCTTCAGCAAATTCCTCGAATTAAACGCTTGAATAAAATGACCATTCTCGATAAAATCGTAGCCGACAAACGCCTGGAAGTGGCAGCACGCCGCGAGGCCGTTTCGCTCGAACACCTGAAAAATCTGGCCACCGGATTGCCAAAAGGGCGCTCACTCAAAAACGCTTTGTTAGCCTCTTCAACTGGCATCATTTCCGAATTCAAGCGGAAATCACCTTCCAAAGGGTACATCCACCCCGGTGCCGACGTAGTGTCCGTGGTCAGTGCCTATCAGGCAGGCGGCAGTTCCGGCGTATCGGTTCTGACGGATTACCCGTATTTCGGCGGCACCATCGGTGACTTCAAAAAAGCCCGACAGGTACTGGATTGTCCGATGCTTCGCAAAGATTTCATGATCGATCCCTACCAGATTTATGAATCCAAAGTCCTCGGCGCCGACGTCATCCTGCTCATCGCTTCTGCCCTGACACTGGACGAAGCCTACGATCTGGGTGAACTTTCGCATGAACTCGGTATGGAAGTCCTGCTCGAAATTCACAACGAAGCTGAACTCGATTACATCAGCCGTTTTACGGACATGGTGGGTGTGAACAACCGAAATCTGAGTACCTTTGTGACCGATGTGCAGACTTCCTTCGACTTGTCTGAGAAAATCCCTTCCGGATTTATAAAAATTTCAGAAAGCGGTCTGAGCGACCCTGCCACCGTAAAAAGCCTTCGGGAAGCCGGTTACAAAGGCTTCCTCATGGGCGAAAACTTTATGAAACACGACGATCCGGGCGCGGCTTTGTCGGCATTTATTACCTCATTACAATGATAAACGGTAACCTCAAACTGAAAGTCTGCGGCATGCGCGAACCGAGCAACATCTCGGAAGTAGCCGCACTGAATCCCGACTATATGGGCTTCATTTTCTATTTCAAATCCTCCCGATTTGTCGAGATGATGGTTTTTTACGTGGCACAACGACTTAAGGCCCAGAGCATTGAACCGGTGGCTGTCTTCGTGAACCCATCCGTGGCCTACGTGCTGCACATCCGAGACAAATACGGTTTCACCCACGTTCAGCTTCATGGCCGTGAAACGCCTCAGACCTGTGCGGAACTCAAAGCCATGGGTTTGCACGTGATGAAAGCTTTTTCCGTGGCTGAAGCCGCCGATTTGGAAGCCACCAACGAATTCGAAGGCACCTGCGATTTTTACCTTTTCGACACCAAAAGCAACCTCCCTGGTGGTTCAGGCAAGCAATTCAACTGGGACATCCTGGGACATTATAAAGGTGAAACACCCTTCTTCCTAAGCGGTGGCATCGGTGTAGACGATGTGGAACGGATTAAAGCGTTCCGCCATCCCAAACTCTTCGGAATTGATGTCAATAGTAAATTCGAAACAAGGCCTGCCAACAAGGATGCCGAGCTTTTGAATACATTCATCCAAGCCTTTGAATAACATGCAGAATCGAATCAATCAGCTCTTTGAAGCTAAAAATAAGAACATCCTTTCCATCTACTTCACCGCCGGCTACCCTCACCTGGAAGACACGCTTCCCATCATGCGTGAACTTCAGTCTCAAGGCGTCAACATGGTCGAAGTGGGCATTCCCTTCTCCGACCCCATGGCCGACGGTCCTGTCATCCAGGCCAGCGGCAATGCCGCCCTCAAAAACGGCATGACCCTGAAAAAAATATTCAGCCAGCTCGAAGGCATGCGTCCTGAAATCACCATGCCCGTCCTGCTGATGGGTTACCTCAACGTCGTGATGCAGTACGGCCTGGAAGCCTTCTGTCGGGACTGCCAGAAAGCCGGCGTGGACGGCGTCATCCTGCCCGACCTGCCCATGAAGGATTATTTAGAGGAATACAAGCCCATGATGGACCGCTACGGCCTGGCTATGATGCTGCTCATCACCCCCGACACCTCGGACGAACGCATCCGCGCCATCGACGAACACACCAGCAGTTTCATCTACATGGTTTCCTCCGCCTCCACCACCGGCGCGCAGTCCAGCTTCAACGACAGCAAGCAAGCCTATTTCCGTCGCATCAACTCCATGGGCCTTAAGAACCCTCGACTCATCGGCTTCGGCATCTCCAACAAAGCCACCCTCGACGCCGCCTTCTCCAACGCCTCCGGTGCCATCATCGGCAGCCGCTTCGTGGAATGCCTTACCAAAACGAACAGCGTGAAAGAGGCCGTAAGTATGCTGCTGGACAGGCTAAAGCATTAAAAGACCGCGGAAATGAACTGCACGATGGAGAATTGTGTTACAACTGCTCAAATGAAGGTTTTTGATGACATTCGAAACATTTTTTTCGACTTTTACCGATAAACATTAAACCATTTCGGCTTTGAATATTCTAAAAGTATATTTTTGATTCAGAAACCTACATCAAAATTCTAAAAAAATGAAACTATTCAAAACTATCGCCGCTGCCGCTCTTTTGGTGCTTAGCACCTCTATAATGGCCCAGGGACAAGGTAGCCGGAGATCGTCTTCCGAACGTGCAAAGTCTGAAACAGAAAACATGACCAAAACTGTTGAACTGACCGCCGACCAGGCTGCCAAAGTTTTGGTAATCAATCTGAAGTATGCCGCAAAAGATTCTATCCGCATGGCAGAAATGAGAGCTTCTGGTGCCACCATGGACCGTGAAGCCATGATGAAAGTCACAACGGAACAACGTGCTGTACAGGCCATTGAAGTGAAAGCTGTTATGACCGATGCCCAGAAAGTTAAATACGATGCTTATCTGAAAGAAAGAGAAGCCCAGCGTGCAGCACGAACGGGTGGCCAACGTGGTGGCCAACGTCCTCAATAAAGTACGAACAACCTATATATATTTTCAAGGTAGAGTTGAGACCTTTTCAAGGTATTAGTTTATTTTACTAAACGTCAAAACACGGGCTGTCGGGAAGCGATTCCAGGCAGCTTTTTTTTATGTGCTGTTATTTTTTCGTTACTTTGTAGCATCTGACGTAAAAATCCATCTATTATTTTACTAACGCGCTATGCCTGAACCTGATTACCTGGAACAACAGCTCATATCGGACTGCCTGCAGGGTGACCGTATGGCCCAAAAGAAGCTATACGAGACCTATTCCGGCAAAATGACGGCTGTGTGTCTTAGGTATTGCAGAGACAGAGAAACGGCTAAGGATCTGTTGCACGACGGCTTCCTCAAGGTGTATACCCATTTGGAAAGCTTCAAGGGCTCCGGATCTTTCGAAGGCTGGATCCGGCGGATCATGGTCAACACCGCGTTGGAATTTTTACGTAAACAGACCGATGAAGGTTACCACCTCGATGTGGAAGAAGCCTTTTCGCTCTCGAACGACGATATCGGGATTTTGGAACGGATGCAGGCCGATGAACTGATCCGGGTCATTCAACGACTTCCAGACACCTATCGGACCACTTTCAACCTGTTTGTGGTGGAAGGCTACTCACACAGAGAGATTGCCGAAGCCATGAACATTACGGAAAGTTCTTCGAGGGTATATCTCACCCGCGCCAGGCAAATGTTGCAAGACATGCTGGCAAAGGTCAAATGAAAAAATTAAGATGCAGGAACGCAATACATACTCTACCATTCGGTCAACGCTGCTGAACGCTGAAGTTCAGGCCCCCGATTTCGATACACTTTTTGGGAAGGATGTCCTGGGAAGTGATTTGTTGCGTTCGGCACTTGCCTCCAAACTTGCCGATCATACGGCCCAGGCACCCGATTTCGACCAACTTTTCGCCGGTGAAACCTTGGGCAAACCCGTTCCGGCACCGAAAATCCGCCTGTTCCCCTGGTGGAGCGTTGCAGGTGTGGCTGCTGCCTGTCTGGCTGTTTTCTTCCTGTTGCCCAATAAACTTGGAAAAGAGATGGAGCATTTGAGCAAAGTTGCTACCATGGAACAGGCACAAACTCCTATTAAACGGATAATCAGAACACATAGCGCTGTTTTGCCAAAGCTGAAAGCACAGATGCTGGCAATCCCTTCTGCCATAAACCCCTTGAAAGTGGAACCTCCGCATACATCCGCTCTTGCATCCATGGCTGTGAATTCGGAAAAGGCAGTCTCCGAAGAAAGCGTCTTGAGAGATACCAATACAGCTGAAACGCTGACGAAAATCAAACCCACTTGTACCTCCGGCCTGACTTTTAAAACCTCCCGTTCCATAGAAGAAGCTTATGCGGCGGCAAAGGTTCGCAAAGCCCGTTCTAAACCTGATAAAATATCCTTTGGAATTGGAATGAACAGCGCCAATCGACTTCTGTCCATGGTCAACTCCAAATCAGACGGAGGATTTGCCCTGCAGTCTGTAGCCAGTAGTGCTTCCGACGGGTATGCAAGTTTGGAGGGTGCGTCGGTATCGATGCTAAGATCTAGCACAGAAATACCAAATATTTGGGAAAAGCAAGGAAATATTAAACCATCTATGCTTAACAACTGCGAAACCAACTATTCCTTGCCTATCAATCTGGGCCTTACGGTTTCCATTCCAATCATCCACGACCTGAACCTGATCACCGGTCTTCAGTATACCTACATGGCCAATCACATCACCGGCAACACCTTCGATCTGAAGCAGGAACTGCATTATCTGGGAATCCCTGTCAAAATAGCCGTCAATCTGGTGAAACGCGGTGATTTCGTAGTCTATACAGCCCTTGGCGGGACGATTGAAAAAGGCCTTGCAGGTGTTCAGACTTCCACCGTCGAGGGTGAAGAAACATGGAAAGGCACCCAGTCCATCGAAGGTTTCCAAACCAGTCTGACCGGTCAATTTGGTGTCAGTTACAACTTTAATACCAACTTCCTGCTCTATGTTGAACCCGGCGTTGCCTGGTACAGACCTTCCGACCAACCGGTCTCTGACCGCACCGAAGAACCGTTCAACTTTAATCTGGCACTGGGCGTTCGGTATCGACTCCAGTAAATTTCATTTTTTTAGTGTTTTTTTGCTCATTTCTCCTATGAATGTGCAATATATCCAAGGGTATTACTACCTTTGTCGCGCCGTTTTTCCAAAAAGAACGGCTTGAAAAACATTAAAATCAATCACAAATGAGTCTGAACATTCTGGTACTGGCCAAACAAGTTCCCGACACGCGCAATGTAGGCAAAGATGCCATGACGCCGGAGGGAACCGTCAACCGTGCCGCACTTGCTGCTATTTTCAACCCCGAAGACCTCAATGCTTTGGAGCAAGCCTTGCGCTTGAAAGACAAACATCCGGGTACCACCGTGACCGTCCTGACGATGGGTCCGTTCCGTGCTGCTGAAATCATCCGTGAGTCCCTTTACCGGGGAGCCGACCGTGGTTATGTACTGAGCGACCGTGCTTTTGCCGGTTCAGACACCCTGGCCACTTCCTACGCTCTGAGTTGCGCCATCCGCAAGATGGACAAAATCGACCTCATCATTTGTGGCCGCCAGGCTATTGATGGTGATACCGCACAGGTGGGTCCACAGGTAGGTGAAAAACTCGGAATGAACCAGATTACGTATGCCGAAGACATTCAGCTTATAAAGAAAGGTGTCGTTCGCGTGAAGCGCCGCATCGAAAAAGGTGTGGAAATTCTCGAAGGTCCGCTTCCCATGGTCGTTACCGTCAACGGTTCCGCCCCGGATTGCCGCCCGCGCAATGCGAGGTTCCTGATGAAATACAAATACGCCCGCATTCCCAATGAACTACAGGCAGCTGACGAAGACTATACCAAATTGTACTCCAGCCGCGAATTCCTGCAAATTGGTGAATGGAGCGTCAACGACATCGTTGCCGTACCGGAAGAACTCGGACTGAGCGGTTCTCCCACCAAAGTGAAAAGAATTGAGAGTGTCGTCTTTCAGGCAAAGGAAAGCAAAACTTTCACCGATTCCGACGAGGAAATCGAAGGCTTGATTCAAGAACTCATTAGCAACCATACCATCGGATAACCCTATGAACAACTTATTTGTATACTGCGAGATCGAAGATGGTATCATCGGAGATGTGAGCCTTGAGCTGCTCACCAAAGGCCGCTCATTGGCCAATGAATTGAAATGTCAGCTGGAAGCCGTTGTGATCGGTTCCAACCTTGCCGGCATCGAAAAACAAGTTTTCCCTTATGGTGTTGATGTACTGCACGTTGCTGATGAAAAAAGATTGGCTCCCTACACAACATTGCCCCACGCAGCCATTCTCATCAAATTGTTTGCTGACGAAAAACCGCAGATAGCCCTGATGGGTGCCACCAGCGTCGGCCGCGATTTGGGCCCCCGCGTTTCTTCCGCGCTGCACAGTGGTCTGACCGCTGACTGCACCGCTCTGGAAATCGGCCCCCACGAAGACAAAAAACAAGGCAAGGTTTACGAGAACCTGCTGTATCAGATTCGTCCGGCTTTTGGTGGCAACATCGTAGCCTGGATCATCAATCCGGATTGCCGTCCACAAATGGCTACCGTTCGGGAAGGTGTAATGAAGAAAGAAATTCTGGACCCCAATTATAATGGTGTCATCAACAACCTCAACGTTGCTGATTACGTTGCTGAATCCGATTTTGCCATCAGCATTATCGAACGTCACATCGAAAAATCCAAAATCAACATCAAAAACTCACCCATCCTCGTAAGCGGTGGATACGGTGTAGGTTCCAAGGAAGGTTTTGACATGTTGTTCGAACTGGCTGCCACCATCGGTGCTGAAGTGGGTGCTTCCCGCGCAGCAGTGGATGCAGGATTTGCCGAACACGCCCGCCAGGTTGGTCAGACTGGCACCACCGTTCGTCCGAAACTGTACATCGCTTGCGGTATCAGCGGACAAATCCAACACATCGCAGGCATGCAGGAAAGCGCCATGATCATTTCCATCAACAACGATCCGGATGCGCCCATCAACACCATTGCCGACTATGTGATCAACGGTGACGTTGCAACAGTG